>WBZR01000877.1_pt1 | contig 37686 bp, 32 predicted proteins | sample 5204231 | NCBI WGS metagenome assembly WBZR01 (sample SAMN12412403, study PRJNA552823) | activated sludge metagenome | isolation source: activated sludge from anammox sidestream of wastewater treatment plant... | place: USA: Virginia | collected 2017-08 | reverse complement strand
TTCATTTTTTTCTCCTTGGAGTATTATTTTTATTATTTTTCTTTTTATTAGAAGATTTATCACTAGAAACAAATTTGTTTTTAGGCTTACCATTTAATAGCTTTAAGATAAGTTCTGCATTTATTATTTTATTTTTTGTAAACATAATTTTTTATTTGAAACAAAAATATCTATGAAAACGTAAACAGCAAAACCAAAATTCCTCAAAACTTATAGTTAAAATTTTGATATTATGAACAAAATTCTTTGAAAATACAACATTTTTCGCTATTTTAACTAAAATATGTGGTCAAAACTTAAATCAGAATGAAGACTTCCAGTAATGAATTACATTTATTAATTAAATCTATGACAACATCTGAAAAGAAATATTTCAGAAAAAATGCTAATTCTGCACAAGGAGATAAAATTTATTTAAGATTGTTCAATGAAATTGAAAAACAGGAAAAATATGATGAAAATAAAATCAAAATTAAGTTTAAAGGAGAGCAATTCTTAAAACAACTTTCTGTATCCAAAAATAATCTTTACTTTCATATTTTAAGATCATTAAACCAAATATCTATTTCGGGTAATGCGGTATTTGGACTTCAAAGCGGGTTAATTAGCGCGGAGATCCTTTTTAATAAAGGGCTCGTATGGCAGGCTAACAAATTAATATCACGTTTAAAAACTACTGCCTTAAAATTTGAAGAATTTGAAGTCCTTTTACAGCTTATTAACCTTGAAAAAAATATAATGCTGAAATCATTTCAAGAAAATATTGAAAAACTTGAAGATATTAGTGTTGAAGAAACCAAAATTACTGAAAAAAGAAAAAAACTTATCCAATATCAAATACTGTATTATAAAGCATACAGGCTTATAACAAAGTACGGACATATTAGAAACAGTGAAGAAGAAAAGACATTTAATGAAATTATCAAAAGTGAATACTTAATCAATCCGGATATGGCAGATTCGTTAAAAGCAAAGATCCATTATCACGAAATTTTTCTTTACTATTATGTTTCAAAAATGGACTATGAAACTGCAGTAAAGTACACCACAAAGCTTATTACATTAATAGAAAATAACACAGATTACCTAACTGCCCATATTGATAAATATCTTGCTATTTACCAAAACCACATTTTGCAGTATTTTTATCTTGGAAAATTTATACAAACTGAAAAAGAAGCACAGAAACTCTTAACATTGCTTAATAACAAAAAAAATAAAATACCCGAACTAATAAGAATATCAAGTATGGGAAAAATTTTAAGTATCAGGTTTGTTGCATCAGTAAATTCAGTTAACTTTACAGAAGCAGCTAAAATATTTCAGGAAGTAAAAGAATACATTAAAAATTATAATTCAATTATTGATAACAGTATAAAAATAGTTCTGTACAATATTTCAGCATATTTTAATTTTGCTGAAGAAAATTACCCCGAAGCACTTAACTGGATAAACAGGCTTCTTAATAATCCTGAAATGAAATATTTTGTAGAAATGTCTTGTAATGCAAAATGGTTTGAACTGCTTGTTCATTTTGAAATGGGTAACTTTGATTATATAGATAATTTATTAAAAACAAATAAACGTTATCTTAGCAAAAGCGGTAAAATGCTGGGAACAGAAAAGCTTATGATAAAATTTTTCACCGAATCTATTTCAAATAATAACCCTAAAGATATAAAATTGTTTAATAATATAATCAATGGGCTTAACAGCCTTTCAACAGGTAAAAATAAAGATGAACATAATATTGATTACTATAATGTAAGAGCATGGGCAAACAGCAAAATCCAGAATAAATCATTTAAAGATTATCTATTAGAAAATATTTCCGGAAAACCTGATATAATTTAAATAAATCAATTATGATCATGCAAATAAAATCCTTAAATTTTGTTACCGTATTATTGTTATCAGCAGTTTTCGTTTTTAAATTTTCCGTATCAGGCAATTACTGTTGAGCTTACCCCGCCTCTTATTGAAAACTCTCCTTTTACTTCCAACCATTTTGGCTTAAGTATTGCAGCAAGATCCTAAAGTCTTCTTAGTTCCTTTTTTGTTTCATCTCGTCCGTTTCAAAAAACCGCCTCAAAATCTTGATATAATATTAACTTTCTCAATTATCCAATCAGTGTGGAAAGTTTTATACTTGAGCTTACTAATGTCTGTTTTCAAATTGGAAATATCATCCTGATTTGGAGTTTCTTTTAATTTTGCTAGACGACGAAGTAATTTAAGAAAGATTCTATCACTATCTATGCTGTCTTCAGGAATACCCGATGTGGTTGAAAGATAGTGTCTGTAAGTATCTATTTCTCCAAACAACAAATCGAAGCAATCCAGTTCATAACAGGATTTCATTTTCATAATTTTTATTTCTTTTACAATCATAGGGATTGTAAATTCACTTTTGCTTAAAATTGACAGTGATTTTTCATAATTACCTTTGGCAAATTCTAGTGAGCCCTCAGAGAAAATTACTGCGTCTTTTTTTATCTCTGGCTGGAAATATTTTGAGTAAGATTTAATGAAATTATCCAGGCGGTTTAACTGATTCTGCTTTATACATATTTTAACGCAATTATAAACTGCTTTACTATTAAGTAATGTATTACTCATAAAGTTCAAATTCTTTTCAGTTAATGCTTTCATTAGCAGCACTTCGTAAAAATTCAGATAATCGTTTTTGTAATAACTAACGTTGCCTTTATTCTGAAATAAACCGCAGTTCATAAGACGCGAGGCAGCGGAATAGAATAGTCCAATATTTAAACTGTTTTTATGTTTTGCAAGAAGTGTCTTAAGATTCTCATAACTTTCGTTGTCATTGAAATCATTATCCAGTTTAGCTGAATAATACAGAATACTAATTAGGATATTTTCGCTTGAAGTTGAATTTTTTATAAGGTTAAGAAATTTATCGTAATCAAAACTTTCATAAAAACTAATACTGAAATCTGACCGAGCCGCATTTTTATCATAATTCATTTTACGTGATTGGACGTGTCTAATGAGTTCTGACAGGAAGAAAAGTATTAACGAGTCCTCAGTACTTTTTTGTGATTCAAGATATTTACTTATACTTTTATTTTTATCTTCAACAAAGAATATTTCTTTTTCGGTATCTACAAAGAATTTTCTTAAAAAGTAATTTTGGCCGGAATTATCCAAATTTATATCTTTTGTAATTATTTTATAAGTTGAAGTAAATAAATTATTAAGTTTTCTTGTACGCAGTTCTTTTAAATAAGCGGCATCTTTAAATGCTTTGTTTTCAATCAATCCATTATAAGTGATATACTCAAATGCCAATTCATTCATTCTCGAAATCATTGAACGGAAAGTGGATAACTTCTTGTTATCATATTTTTGTTTTGGATATATTTTCTTGAAAATATTTTCTTCGGTAAATTTTGGATTGTCAAAATTAGGGTGGAATGGTTTTAATGCTTTATACAGCGGCAGATAATTTCTGCCTTTATTAAAGTAAGAAGCGGAAATAAATTTTTCAAACTCTTTAAATTCTGCTTCAGAAAAAGTTTTAAGAAGAGTTATTAGTTTAGATTTTTGCATGCAATTCGTTAAGTTTTTCTTTGAACCAAAACCCCCAAACTAAGTTTTGAGTTGAATCCAGAATTTCTTTACCTTGCAATTTTTTAATTACAAATTCCCGAGTTTGCAATTTTGCTAATATTTTAATTGCATTTAGAAACTTCATACAACCGGCCTTAATTGTTTCTGAGATAAATTTATTTTTTCTTAAAAAGTGTTCAAATGAATCAACCTCAGAAAATACAGATTCATAATATTTCAATTCATATAAACAGCAGAGCTTTAGTTGGTACCTGTATGTCTTAAGGCTAAACAAATCTTCAATAGGTTTTTTAGAGAGATTCTTCAGGCATTTATCATATTGTTGTTCCTTAAATAATATACAATACAGCGAATAATTTTTTACTACTTCACTATATTTTGTTGATATCTTATCACAGTAATTGGAAACAAAAGAGCTTAAACCAATACCATCCAATGATTGAAATTTAAAATGAAAAACCGCTAAATATTTCTCGGGGGATATATCTATTGAGGCACTTTCACTAGTTATTCCTCTTGACCAGACAAAGTCTATTAACTCATTTCCCTTTTCATAATACAATTTGCTTGCGGTTTTTTTTCCTATACATCTGTTAAGCAAAATAGTATAAAAATTATTTTTATCCAATCGTGAGATATTATTAAAAATCTTTATATAAATATCAATTGCATTTAATAAGCTATCATTTTCGTTTTCTTCAATAAAGGAATACAGGTAATAATAGTAAATTAATATTTTATTTTTTGTTTCATATTTGTCCGTTTCACATTCTTTATCAAAAAGAGCAATATCAAATGTTTTTATAAAATGCATTACAAGTTCATCACCATTTATTGTTAAATTACGGTTACGAATATTTATACGGTATTCGTTATGAAACCATGAAAGCAGCTCAAATATATAACCATACAAGTATAGGATAGAGTTCTTAAGAGGGTACACAATTTTATCTTTATATTTTGACTGGTACATATAAACTGCCGAAAGCAATATGTTTGCATGAAGCCGTTTATAAAAAAAGTTTTCTTTGTTTTCTTCATCATCAATTTCTTCAGAGTTATACAAACCGGATTTAAGAGCAAATTCATACTGATTATTATGTATGTATTCTTCAGTAAGACAACTATTAAAATAATAACTTAATTTACCTGATTCGAATTTGTTATATACTATAAACTTCTCAGTCATTTCATTCATTCTCGAAATCATTGAACGGAAAGTGGATAACTTCTTGTTATCATATTTTTGTTTTGGATAAATTTTCTTGAAAATATTTTCTTCAGTAAATTTAGGATTGTCAAACCCAGGGTGGAATGGTTTTAATGCTTTATACAGCGGCAGATAATTTCTGCCTTTGTTAAAGTAAGTTGCGGAAATAAATTTTTCAAACTCTTTAAATTCTACTTCAGAAAAAGTTTTAAGTAAAGTTATAAGTTTACTTTTTTGCATTTATAACCTCCAGTTTTTCTGCAACAATATACCTACCTTAAATATATTAAAAAACGATAAAATTAGTGTAAAACCATAAATTATAAAGGTTTAAAACAAATTGTAATTCTGCAAATCCTGTCAATAATTACAAAAAACTTTCTTTGCAAAACCCTAAATCAATGTGCTATGTTTGTGCACGTTCTTGAGCAACTAAACGTACTTGAAATAAATATGGTATTAATAAGAAAAATAAAAACAAAAAAATATTCTAAGGGTTACAGGTTGAAAAATACCACCCATAAACTTATAGATAAAATACAAATTATCCTGAACGCGGACCAGGATACGGTAATTACAAAGGCATGCGAAAAACTGTATAAGGAATTGAAAAAAAGTAAAGTTTAAAAATGTAATAAAACCTAGATTCATGTTACAAATCATTTTGTAATTTTGAATTTATAAAATATATTGGAGAAACAAAAATGAAAACATTTATTTTTTTATTAACTTTGTTATCTTTTTTCCTATCGGTAAATCTGAAATCGCAAATAACGTGGGTATCACAAAGTAGCCCTGCCGTTGGAGACGTGCATAAAGTATATGCCGTAAACTCTAATCTGGTTTATGCGATGACAGACTTCCAGATTATAAAAACAACCAACGGAGGAACAAACTGGTTCGTTACCCATAATCATGTTGCTCACGGAGATTCAGCGTTCTCACATTGGTCATGGCCTACAACTGAAATGTGCTATGCAAGTATCTGGTGGAGAGGAGGATATTTTAAATCTACAAATTCTGGCGGTTCATGGGTCTATTTCCCCGGACCTAGTGGGCCAAGAGTAACCGGAATGCAGTTTATGATAAACCAGAATCAGGATACTGTTGGTTTTATGACTTACAGATACAGCAATGGCTTTAGCGTATCAACAACCGGCGGAAGAACATGGAACACTTTTGGTGTGCCGGGTCAAACAGATATAGAATCAATTTACTTTATTAACGACCAAACAGGTTGGGTTTACGGTTATCCGGGAATTTTTTCAAAAACTACTAACCGCGGCTTCACATGGACAACTATTTCCGGTGGCGGACCCTGGAGAATGATTATGTTGTCGGAGAACATAGGATATGGATACAGCAGCGATGTAATAAAAACTACTAACGGAGGTTTTAACTGGATACAAGTATCCTCTGGACTTCCGGGAGGTTATTTTGGTACCGGACTTTTTTTTCATGACGTAAACTCAGGTTGGGTTAGCAAATTTGTGGATAATGGCTTGTTCAAAACTACTAACGGCGGGGTTACATGGTCTCAACAGAATCTTGGATTACAGAGTCCCTGGATTTCTGATATTTCGTTTTCGGGGTATAACACAGGATGGTGCGTAGGTCATTTTAATGATAATTCAGCAATGATATTAAAAACATCTAATGGCAGCGGTGTGACCCCACCGGTTGCTCCGACCTTAATTTCACCTCCCAATAGTTCGACAGGACAAAGTTTAACACCTTTACTTGACTGGGATAGCTTATCATCAGCAACGTCTTACAGAGTTCAGCTTTCATTAGATAATACATTTAGCTCAACTATAATTGATTCATCAAACATTTCTATTGCTCAATATCAGGTGGCGCCGGGTTTGTTACAAAATAACAACCTGTATTACTGGCGTGTTAATGCAACCAATATTGGCGGGACAAGTCCATATTCAGCTATATGGAATTTCAGAACAGGTTTGGTCGGAATTAATCCCATTAACAATGAAATTCCTGAAACATATAAACTTTATAGTAACTTTCCAAATCCGTTTAATCCTTCAACGCTGATTAAGTTTGATATACCTAAACAGTCATTTACAAAATTGGTTGTGTATGATTTGCTTGGAAGAGAGGTTGCTGTTCTTCTCAATGAACAATTAAACGCAGGAAGATATGAAACAACGTTTGATGCATCACAGTTTTCGAGCGGAATGTATTTTTATAAATTGGAAACAGAATCGTTTATTGATGTGAAGAAGATGGTGTTAATCAAATAGAGAAGTGTGAAATAGTGAATTAAAAGTCCTGTTGAGAAACAGGACTTTTTTATTTTACTTATGTAGTTTTAGTTGCAGCAAAAGCGGTAAAATGCTGGGCACAGAAAAACTTATGATAAAATTTTTCACCAAATCTATTTCAAATAAATCCTTAAATTTACAGCTGTATTAATGTTATCAGCAGTTTTAGTTTTTAAATTTTCCGTATCGGGCAATAATTGTTGAGCTTACCCCGCCTCTTATTGAAAACTCTCCTTTTACTTCCATCCATTTTGGCTTAATTATTGCAACAAGATCCTCAAGAATTCTGTTGGTTACATTTTCATAAAATATCCCTTCATTGCGATAAGATTGTAAGTAATATTTTAATGATTTAAGCTCAACACACTTTTTTGCTGCAATATATGAAATTGTTATCACACCAAAATCAGGCTGTCCGGTTTTTGGGCAAATTGATGTGAATTCATTGGCTTTATGTACTATTAAATAGTTGCGCATTGGGAAAGAATTATTAAAAACTTCAATTAACTGTGTCTTTTTTGGATCTGCTTTAATTGGATTAAATCTTTTCATATTTTTTTGATTTTCAATTAAATATTAATTGATTATAACGTAAAATTAATATAAATTGCTCAAAAATCTATGTATCTTTCAATTCAAAAATATTATCTTACAGTTTAAACATTGTGATGCTTAGAATTAACGGTTTTCTAAAACGAAGTCATATTTATTAGTATAAATTGTTCAAATAATATTTAATTTTTGCTATGAATAAAATTTTATCAGTTTTGTTAACATTATTCTTTTCAGCAGGTATTGTATTTTCTCAAATCAATATGCAAAAAGGAAGTGAGCTTTGCTCACACAGAAAAATGAATCTGCCCGGATCATTTTTTCAGGGAGATTCACCAAACACCCCAAGACACACATTTGATGTTTTGGACTATAAACTGAATCTTGATATCAGGAGCTGTTTTCTCTCACCTTATCCCAGATCATTTACGGGAAGTGTTATAGTAAAATTCCGTATTGATACTGCACTTAGCTCAATAAATCTGAATGCAATAAATACATCAATAGTAGTCAGCTCGGTTGGTTTAAGCGGTGTATCATTTACACATACGGGAAACATTTTGAATATTGTGCTTAACCGAGTGTATAATCCGGGTGAAGTAACTGAAGTACAGGTAAATTATTCGCATAACAATGTAGTGGATTATGCTATATATACAGGCAATGGCGGATTTTTTACAGATGCTCCCCCTGAAGGAGCACGCAAATGGTTTCCTTGTTGGGATAAACCGTATGATAAAGCTACTGTAGATATGACAGTAAAAGTCCCGGCTAATGTAAAAATTGGTTCCAACGGCAGACTTGCAGATTCAACTGTAAGCGGCGATAGTCTTTACTATCATTGGATAAGCCGTGATCCTGTTGCAACGTATTTAGTGGTATTAACAGGAAAGGTGAATTATAATCTGAATATTTCTTACTGGCATAAATTATCAAATCCTTCGGATAGCATTCCACTGAGATTTTATTTTAACACTGGTGAAAATCCCGCAGCAATGCAAAATACGCTGTTGAATATGATAACATACTATTCCCAAAAATTCGGGGAACATGGATTTGAAAAGAACGGATTTGCAACCGCACCTGCACCGGGCTTTAGCTGGGCGGGTATGGAAAATCAAACCTTAACAACATTATGCCCAAACTGCTGGAATGAAAATCTGATATCGCATGAGTTTGGTCATCAGTGGTTTGGGGATATGGTAACTTGTGCAACGTGGGCTGATGTTTGGCTTAATGAAGGTTTTGCAACTTATTGTGAATCATTGTGGCTTGAAAAAACCAGCGGTTATACTGCTTATAAAAATGATATAAACAGTACAGCTACAGGTTACCTTAACAGTAATCCGGGGTGGCCTATTTATAATCCGCAATGGGCAGTTGTAACTCCCGATGTTAATACTTTGTATAACACTGCTATAACATATTATAAAGGTGCATGTGTGCTTCATATGTTAAGGTATGTACTCAATGACACAAATGTTTTCTTTAACTGTTTGCGGGGTTATACAATGGATACAACAGATTTTAAATATAAAAATGCAGCAACAGATGATTTTACCGCTAAGATAAGTCAGATTTCAGGGCAGGATTTAACCTGGTTTATAGATGAGTGGGTTAAACAGCCAAATCATCCGGTTTATGCAAATCTGTATCAGTTTGCTGACCTTGGTAACGGCAGCTGGAATGTTGGTTTTCAGGCAAAGCAAACACAATCAAATTCACCATTTCACAGAATGCCGTTGACTGTGAGAATTTCATTTTCATCCGGACCCGATACAACTTTCAGAATTGATAACACTTCAAATAACCAAATTTGGATATGGACATTTAACAGGCAGCCAACTGCTTTTGCGTTTGATCCCGCAAATGATATTGTACTTAAACAGGGAACAACTGTTGCAGGTACAGTTCCCGGAACATTAGGAATATCTGTAAATACGGGTGATATACCAAAAGTTTTTTCTCTTAGCCAAAATTATCCAAATCCATTTAATCCAGTTACTAATATTAAATTTGATATACCTAAACGTTCAAATGTAGTAATTGAAGTATTTGATATAACCGGGAGCTTAGTTGCGGAAATATATAACGGCTTAAGCGATGCAGGCAGATATACTGCTGATTTTGATGCAGCTAAACTTGCTTCCGGGGTGTATTATTATTCAATTAATGCAACAACAGAAAACGGATCAGTTCTATATAAAAATGTTAAAAAGATGGTTGTAGTAAAATAAATTTCAATTTTACTCAGCATAAATAATTTTTAAAAATTAATGAAAAATATTAAATTGAAATATCTAATTTTATTTCAATTAAATTTTATATTTTTCAATTTCACTATGTACAGTTTTCAGCCCGAAAAAACAAATTTATACAGCGATAGCTCTGATATATCTAAAGCAGATTTTGACGGACCATATATTTTTTATTCTGATAACAGCATAACCCTAAAGCAGATCTTAAGATCATCCGGCAGGGTTTACTGTGAAACTGATACTTATAATATTGGTACAAAAAATTTTTTTAGTGCACATGTAAATGATACATTTTCATTCCAGTTTTCTTTAAATAAAAATCTAAAGATATATCCCTGCATTTATGATAAAGTTGAAAAAATTGCTGTTATTAGTGATATTGAAGGCAATTTTTTTGCCCTAAGAGATTTTTTGCTCAATAATAATATTATTGATAACAATAATAACTGGATCTTTGGCAATGGACATTTGGTTTTAACCGGTGATATGATGGACCGCGGATTAAATGTTACTGAAACTCTTTGGTTTATTTATATGCTCGAGCAGGATGCTATTAAACATGGAGGATTTGTACATTATATTCTTGGTAACCATGAAATTTTAAATATGAATAATGACCTGCGATATGTTAGAAATAAATATTTTAAAAATTGCGAACTAATGGGTATAGAGTATAAAGAACTTTATACTCCGGATACAGAGCTTGGCAGGTGGCTGGCAACTAAAAATATTATTGAAAAAGTTGGTAATTATTTATTTCTTCATGGAGGCATTTCAGAAGAACTAGGATCATTTAATTTATCGATTGAAGATTTAAACAACAAAGCCAGAGAATATTACTTCTCTAGCAAAGAAGCAAAAAACAGCAGTGATAGTCTACTGAAAATTATTTTCAGCGGAAAAACTTCTCCGTTTTGGTATAGAGGTTTTATTAAAGAAACCGCAAAAGAGGATTTTATTGAATTGCTCTTGAACAAATATAATTCAAAGAAATTAATAGTTGGACACACTATTGTAAAAAATATCACAAGTTTTTATAATGGTAAAGTTATTGGTGTAGATGTAGATCATGCCGAAGGTATAACAGAAGGATTAATAATTGAAAACGGAATTATATACAGAGCTGATAAAAATGGAAAAAAAGAAATATTAAAATGAAATAATTCTCACATTTATAAAAAAGGGAAGGCTTCAACCTTCCCTTTTGTGTGCGGGAGGGGGGACTTGTTGAGTTTGGTATTTTGCCGAACGAAATCCCGATCTATCGGGAAACCCCCACGCCTTGTGAATCAATCACTTCACGACTTTTGTGGTTTTGATAAAATTTAGAAATAAAAAAGGGAAAGCTTCAACCTTCCCTTTTTGAGTGCGGGAGGGGGGACTTGAACCCCCACGCCTTGTGAGCGCCACCCCCTCAAGATGGTGTGTCTGCCATTCCACCACTCCCGCAAAAATTTAAAAAAAACAGGTTTAAACCCCTGTTTTTACGCATTTGTTAAACAAATTTAGCAATACAAAAATTAATTTTAAACATATAAATTTCTGTATAATAAATAAAAAAACACCTCAACTCAAGCATAGAGATGAGGTGTAATTACTGAATTTTGTTAAGTGTATTTACTTCTTAATTAGATAATTAAATTCAAATGTTCCGTCTGTGACTGAGCATTCAGTATTGCTTCCTGAGGTGTTATTACTTTTTGAAGAAGAGTAATAATTTTGAATACCTGTTGCAATAAAATTAAACTCTCCAGAAATTTTTTTACCGTCATTTCCGGTAACAGCAATTTTGCCAGCATGTGTCCAAAAATTTAGCGGAGAAAGGAAATCAATATACTTTACTTTAATATTACCATTTGATTCGTTTAGTTCAGAACTGCTTGTAAAGATATTATCGGGTGTGTTGATGTACATCCAGGAAATGCGAATTTCAAAATTCTTATTTCCCGCAAATATATCGTAGGAATAAGGTGTTACTTCAGAAAACAGATCAATAGAATATTGAACACCATTAATTTTAAAATTAAAAACACCTGCTTTTTCAGGCAATGCGCTGTAAACAGAATTTGCATTAATAATACAAATTGTTAAAATAATTAATAAAAACAGCCCTGTTTTCTTCATTTTTCCCCTACTAATTAGTTTTAAAATAAAAACCATTCAAACATAACAAAAAGTTTTTAATAATGCAACTGTATATAATAAAAGAGGTTAGCAAAATCTATTAAAGTGCTGCATGAATTGAAATAAATTAGGGATTATCAAGTATTTAAGATTAAAATATTAATTAATAATATTTTTTTCATTCGTTTTTAATAGTACGGATTAAATTAACAGTATAATATAAATGCAGAATAAATTAATTTTGCAATGGAAATTATTTGATTATGAGAAAACTGAGCATTCTGTTACTAAATGCATTGGATATTTACGGTGGAGGAGAGTTTTATGTTTATCAGCTAGCAAAAATTCTAAAAAGCAGAGGTTATGCTATTACTGTTTCATGCAGAAATGATAATTTGCTGCACAGCAAATGCAGGCAAGCAGGAATAAATATTTTTCCTGTTGAATATCCGGAAAATTCCGGAACAGGAAAAGTGAGAAAAATTTCAGGGTTAATTTCTAGATATATTACAGATAACAGGATAGATATTGTGCACTCAAATACAAACTATGACAGAACTGTGGGTGCATTTGCTGCAAGAAGTGCAGGAATAAAACATGTTTCAAATGTGCACAGTCTACATAAAACATCTCATAATATTACACACTGGTTCAGAAATAAATATCTTATACATCATTTTATTGCTGACGGCAACAGGGTAAGAGACCTGCTTATGAGGGAAGATAATATCCCCGAAAATAAAATTACATCAATTTCTCTGGGGCTTGACCTCAAGCTGAATAAGATGGATATTGAGACACGTGAAAAAATAAGAAATGAATTTGGAATCAGAAATGATGAAATACTTATCGGTAATTCTGCACGTATGGTACCATTTAAAGGACAGGAATATTTATTAAGAGCATTTTGCGAAGTTAATAAACAGGCAGCTAACATCAGACTAATGATAGTTGGTGACGGTGAGCTTTCAGACTTTTTAAAAAATCTGTCAGTTGAGCTTGGAATTAATGATAAAGTTATTTTCACAGGTTTTAGAAGTGATATTAAAGAAATGTATTCAGCATTTGATATATATGCACATACCTCTATAGAAGGCGGAGGAGAGGCATTTCCATTTGCAATACTCTATGCACTTGCTAATGAACTTCCGCTTGTAATAACCAATGTTGGTGATATGTCTGAAATGGCAGATAATGGTGTTAACGGATTTATTCTGAATGAAAAGGATGTAAAAGGAATCTCAGATAAACTTGCAGAATTGTGTCGAGATAAAAAACTTAGAAATACTATGGGCAAAAAAAGCCGTGACCTGTTAGAAAGAAAATTTTCAGCAGATAAAATGGCTGACGATATTGAAAAAGTATATTATAAAGTAATTAAAGATATTATATGATATATACATTTCAGGAAAACCACTCATCCACAGAATTTGTTTCAAAATTTGGATTTAATTTGTGAGAAAAGTTATTTTCATGCGGGTCATATATATAATCTTTAGCCCAATCCCTAAAATTTATTGAAATTTCTTCAACTGCGTCTAAAATAAGATCAATTTCAGCATCTGTCATTACAGGATGCAGAGAAATTCTTATCCAGCCGGGTTTTTCTGAAAGGTCATGATGTTCAATCATTTCTGTAATTTTATGTGATTGCTGTTTTGATACGTGTAACAGATAGTGTCCGTAAGTACCGGCACATGAACATCCGCCGCGTACCTGTATTCCATATCTGTCATTCAGCAACCTAACACCAAGATTATAATGTAGCCCTTCAATGTAAAATGAAATAACAGGAAGCCGCTCTTCAATATTATCAGCTAAAACATGAACTCCATTAATATTTTTAAGTCTTTGTAATACTTTTTTGGTAATAGCTTTTTCTCTTATAGCAATATTTACTACTCCTAACTCATCTTTTAGTTTAATTGCCAAAGCAGCTTTAATTGTCTGCAGAAACGGGGGAGTTCCGCCATCTTCACGCAGTTCAATATCATCATAAAAACTGTGTTCTCCCCAGGGGTTTGTCCATTTAACTGTACCTCCGCCCGGCTGATCGGGGGAAAAATGAGAATCATACAAACTTCTGTCAAATATCAATATTCCGCTTGAACCCGGACCACCCAGAAATTTATGCGGTGAAAAAAATATTGCGTCAAGTTTTTCAAAGGGGTCTTTAGGGTGCATATTAATTTCTATATAAGGAGCAGAACATGCAAAATCAACAAAGCACCATCCGTTATTTTTGTGCATTATTGCTGCAATTTTATGGTATGGTGTAAATATCCCTGTAACATTACTGCATGATGTTATTGATGCTATTTTTATTTTACGGTCAGAATATTTTTTTATTAGCTTTTCAAGACTTTTAAGGTCTGCAAGACCTTCTTCATCAGCATCAATAATTTCAACATCTGCAATTGATTCAAGCCATGTTGTTTGGTTTGAGTGATGCTCCATGTGTGTTACAAAAATAACCGGTTTAAAATCAATGGGTATATTAACAAATTTCTTTAATCTTGAAGGCACTTTAAAACCAAGCATTCGCTGCAGCTTAAGTATAGCTCCTGTCATACCTGAGCCTGTGCCTAAAACTACATCATTTTCATTAGCATTAACGTGATCTCTTATAATTTTTTTTGCTTTTGTATATGAAAGGGTCATACAAGAACCAGTTACATTGGTTTCTGTATGAGTATTGCCCAACAAAGTTCCAAATTCATTTGAAATTTTTTCCTCAATAGGCTTATATAGTCTGCCGCTTGCTGTCCAATCAGCATAAACCAGTTTTTTAATTCCGTACGGAGTTATAAATTCTCTGCAATATCCAATAATATTATCCCGGAATTTCCGGAATTCATCAATCTTAATTTCAGACTTAAATGGATTTTTTGTCATTGTGTCCGCGCAATTCTTTTATATGCTCAAAAATATGATGAAATTTTTCCTTAATCTATGAAAAAATAAAAACTGCAGAAAATAGGTGTATTTAGATATTATTTTAACCTTTTTATGGTAGGGATAAAGAAATATATGTAAAGTGAAATAGATAATGTAACAAGAGAACATAAAAGTATAGCTTCAGCCTCTCCAAATTTTTCAGCAAGCATACCCATAACAAGTGCACCTATTGGAAGAAACCCAAAAAAGGTTAATGTATAAACAGCCATAACTCTGCCACGAAGTTTATCAGGAACAAGCGATTGTACTAGTGCATTAGCAATATTCATTGCCAAAATTAAGGCAATACCTAATAAAAAAATATTAAATAAAGATAATGGGATTTTATGAACAAATGAAAAAATAAACATTAGAACAGGAAATCCAATGGAACCTATTGTTAAAATTTTACCTTTGTAATCAAATCTGCCCAGAGAGGCAATGAATAGTGCGCTTAATAAAGCTCCTGCACCGCGTGCTGATTGCAGAAATCCGTTAGTTGCGGAATCACCTCCAAGAATATTAACAGCCCATGCAGGCAGAAGAGTAGCAAAAGATAATCCAAACAAACTTATTGATGCAACTAATAGAATTAATGTCCGTATAACAGAATTTGCGGCTATATATTTTAATCCTTCCTTAATGTCATCTATTGCTGAGCGGTTTGAGGTATGAAAAATTTTATCTTTCATTTTCATTTTATTTAAGGCAATAATTACACCAATATATGATACAGCATTAATTGTAAAACACCATGCAGGACCGGCAAATGCATAAGCTAAACCCGCCACTGCCGGACCAATAGCTGTTGCAGTATTAAACATAGTAGAATTAAGAGCAATAGCATTGGTCAGATCAGCTTTTTCAACCAGTTCATTAACAAGTGAAATTCTTGAAGGTGCATCAAAAGCATTTGCAGTACCAGTTAAAAATGCAAGTACAATTACATGCCAGGGCTGTACGATATGAAAAAATGTTAATACTGCAATAATTCCTGCAAGTATCATCATTGTTGTTTGCGTATAAATAAGTATTTTTCTTTTTGGCAGTCTATCTGCAATTACACCTCCATAAAGCATAAATATCCATGTAGGTATTCCCGAGGCAAAACCAACATATCCCAAATATGCGGGTGAATGAGTTAGATCATATATTAAAAATCCCTGGGCAGTTATCTGCATCCATGTTCCAAACAAAGAGACCATCTGTCCCCAGAACCATAACTTGTAATTTGGATATTTTAATGCTGTAAAGGTTTTTTTAATACTAAAATTGCGTTCAGCAGTGTAGTTGCCCCTGCTAAGCTCCGCTTTTATTTCATCACTTTCTACAAATGTTACTTCATGACTAATTTCGATGTTACTGCTGGTTATATTTTCATGTGATTCTTCGGGGTGCTTCATTAAAATCAGTATGCAATTATATTTACAAAGATTGCCATAAATATCAATAAAAACAGTATAAAAGTTTAATAAGTTCTCAAAATTACTTCATTTTAATTAGCTTATTTAATTAATATTTTTGTATATGTACAGAGTATTATTATTTTATAAATATGTAAAAATTCATAATCCTGAGTTTTTTGCAGAAGAACATTTAGGATATTGCCGTGATTTAGGTCTAAGCGGCAGGATATTAATTTCACCCGAAGGTATTAACGGAACATGCAGCGGTTCATTCAGTCAAACAGAAAAATATATGGAACACATGCGGTTAGATGAAAGATTTAATGACCTTTGGTTTAAAATTGACGAAGTTAAGGGGCATGTATTTAAAAAAATGCATGTTAGAGTTAAACAGGAACTTGTTACTTTCAGACTTGAAAAAGACCTTGACCCCAATGTTATTTCAGGAAAACATCTTGATCCGAATGAGTGGTTTGCTATGATGCAGCAGGATGATGTGGTAATTCTGGATGGCAGAACAGATTACGAGTTTGATCTTGGTCATTTTAAAAATGCCATTAGACCTCCTGTTAAATCTTTCAGGGAATTTCCCAACTGGGTGAAAAATGAGTTTAATCTTTTTAAAGATAAAAAAATTTTAACTTACTGCACAGGCGGGGTAAGGTGTGAGAAACTTTCGGGCTATTTAATTCAGCAGGGCTTTAAAGAAGTGTATCAGCTAAACGGAGGAATTGTAAATTATAGCCATGACCCCGATGTGAAAGGTAAACTCTTTGAAGGCAAGTGTTATGTATTTGATGAAAGGATATCAATACCCGTAAACTTTGCTGATGATTATACAATTACGGGTAAATGCCATCATTGTGGCCTGCCAACCGACCGTTATGTTAACTGTGCTAATTTAGATTGCCATAAACAGCATTTTGAGTGTGAAGAATGCGAAAAAAAGTGGGCAAGAAGCTGCAGTGAAGAATGTATGAATGCACCAAGACACGAATTGCTTCAAAATGCATAGTATAATTTAAGGTATTCTGCACATAGGAGCAGAATATTAATGATAACATAGAATTAATATAAAATTTTTATATATGGATGGTTCTGCGGTTTATTTTGCAATTCTGGTACCTCTTGCAGTGATAATTTTACTCGCATTGTTTTTTTACAGATTGTTCAGTAAAAATATGAAACGCGATGAACAGGAACAGATAAAATTAAAGATGTTAAATGAGCTTCAGCAAAAAGCCGAGTTCAGGGAAGCAAGAATTATGAGTGTTATGCCCGAAAGTCAATCCGGAACCAGTCCCTCAAACAGGTTTGTTAATTTAAGATTTGAAGTAAAGGATAATTCCGGGAAATTTGTAATGATGAGTGCAAGATGGTATGTTGATACCTATTATATCCCCCAGCTACAGCCTGATAATAATATTCAGGTCAAAGTTTACAATGAATATGTTTTTCCGGTAACAGATAATGCAAGGTTATACCCGGAAAGAAATTAAATATACTGACCTGCCGCAAAACCGCTTGACCATGCCCACTGGAAATTATAACCACCAAGCCAGCCTGTTACATCTACAACTTCTCCAATAAAATATAACCCCTGAATTTTTTTAGATTCCATAGTTTTGCCTGAAAGTTCACCGGTATCAACCCCACCCTTTGTTACTTCAGCTTTACCAAAACCTTCGGTATCGTTTGGGATAATTTTCCAGTTTCGAAGAATATTGTTTAAATTTTGTATTTCCGTTTCATTTAGCTGGTTAATAGGTTTTGATGGAAAATAAAGTTCACACCATTTTTCAGCAAAACGTTTAGGAAAAATTTGTGCTAGTAGATTAACAAGCTCTGTTTTTATTGGTTTATTTACTTCAATTTTTGAAATAATATCAGCATCTGGTAAAAGATCAATTGTAATTTCATTTCCTTTACTCCAGTAGTTTGAAATCTGTAAAATTGCAGGACCGCTTAGCCCTTTATGAGTGAAAAGAATATTTTCATGAAAACTTTTTTTATTGTAATGAACTATTGCTTCAATTGAAATTCCCGATAATCCATTAAAACTATTTTCATTTAATATAAATGGAACCAAACCGGGTGCAGTTTTGGTTACATTTAATCCAAATTGATTAGCAATTTTGTAACCAAAATCTGTTGCCCCCATTTGCGGTATAGAAATGCCTCCTGTAGCAATAACTAACGACTCACATTTGAAATTGCCATCTGTTGAATTTACAATAAAATTTTCAAGCTTATTTATGTTTGTAACTTTGCAATTTAACTGAATTTCAACACCGTTATTGCTGCACTCAGCAAGCAGCATATCAAGAATTTCTTTTGAAGAGCTGTTACAAAAAAGCTGCCCAAGCTTTTTTTCATGATACTTGATACCGTATTTTTCAACTAATTCAATAAAATTTTGTGGTGTGTATCTGGCTAAAGCTGATTTGCAGAAATGAGGGTTTTGGGAAATAAAATTACCGGAAGTTACATTTATATTTGTAAAATTACACCTTCCTCCGCCTGAAATAAGTATTTTCTTGCCGGGTTTTTCAGCATGTTCAATTACAAGGACTTTCCTTCCGCGTTTACCTGCTTCTATGGCACACATAAGTCCAGCTGCACCGGCACCAAGAATAATTACATCGTAGTTCAATTTATAGTTTTAGGCTGGTGGGATTGCTTCTTGAATCAAAAAGAGTGATGATTTCTATATTTAAATCGGTAATTCTGTAATACAGGGTTATCTGTTTATTAATTACGCAGAAATGTATATCAGGTTCATCATTGAATACAGGATATAATAATGGAAATTGCTCTATATGGGTTAATTTATCTTCTAGTATCTTAATAAATTTATCTGCAGATTTAACTGACCATTCATTAACAAGGTATAGAATAATATCTTTTAATTTTTCATTTGCTTCCGGTGAAAAGGTTATTTTCTTAACCATTCCGGATAATTTTTCTTTACATCTTCATAATCTATTTTTTCACCATTATTTAACTGTTCAATTCCCTTTTGTATAGATGTTTGTTCTTCTATACTCAAGCTGCCGAATGAAATTGATTCATTTGATATTGATTCCAGCATTTCCTTTACCTGAATCAAGATATTCTCGTTATCCATAGTTTCGACTAAAGAATGTATATTTTGTTTTATTTCAGTTTTTGTCATAGACCAAAATAATAAAAACTAATATTAAATACAATTTAACTTTTTTAATTTTTCATTCAAAAAATCATCAATATTTTGAATTTCTTTTTCAGAAATAGAAATTAATGTTAAATTATTTTTTTTGTAAATTTCTTCCTTTTCTTTTTTTCTTTTTAAATAAGTATCATCTGTTAAACCCCATATTTCTATATATACTTCTTTATGATTCTTATTTATAATTTGAAAATCACATAAGATATTTATTCCTAAAAGTTTTTTCTCGTATGCATGTGCAATATTATTATTAAACAACCAGTTATCTACAATAACCTCATTTTTAGACCTTACATAATGACCATCATTACATCTATATTTTGTTGGATATCTCAGACGAATATCTATATCAATATTATCAACTGGATTATAAATTGTTGAATTTTCAACAACATCGTATTCCAATCCCAATTCCTGTAAAAGTTTTTTACCAGTTATTGTATCGATTTGAAATTTAAAGAATCTTACATCTAATGAATAATTCAGAAAGTTTTCAAATGAATCTTGATTTATTTTGGATGTATTACCTCGCTTTTCTATTTTTACTTGCCATGGAAAATTTCCATTCCATGCATTTGGATCTATATTTTTTTTTCCATCAGAAATTGCAAAAAACGGACCCTCAATAAATTGAGATTGAATATTGTTCATTTTGGAGGTCTTATGAATAAAAATAACATCTCCATTCTTTACATTATCTACTGGTATATATTGGTTTGATTCTTTTTGTCCCACTAACATTTTTTCAATGCATTCTTTATAAGTCAAATCACCTGCTTTAAAAATATAATAGTTTGGCATTTTTAATTTGTTATTTACATTTTTTTATTTATTATTTGATATTTGAATATCACCCCATCCACATAGTTCTGTCAAGAGTGCGGTATTGAATAGCTTCGCTGATGTGAGCAGAATTAATGTTCTCATCTCCGGCAAGGTCTGCAATAGTCCGTGCAACTTTCAGGATCCTGTCATAAGCGCGGGCTGAAAGTCCGAGTTTTGTAATTGCCATTTTCATCAATTCTTCACTGGCTGAATCAATTTTGCAAAACTCACGGATATCTTTTGACTGCATATCAGCATTGCTGAAAATATTTCTTTTATTCATAAATCGTTTAAGCTGAACGTCACGGGCTTTTATAACCCGCATGCGGATAGCAGCTGATGGTTCACCTGTTGAATTGCTTGAAAGCTCCTTATACTTAACAGCCTGTACCTGAATGTGAATATCGATTCTATCAAGCAGCGGACCCGAAATTTTTGACATATATCTCTGAATTTGCTGCGGCTGACAAGAACAATCCTGATTTGGGTTACCAAAATTACCGCAAGGGCAGGGATTCATAGCAGATGCGAGCATGAAGTTACAAGGATAATCAACTGTAATTTTAGAGCGTGAAATAGTTACCTTTCCATCTTCAAGCGGTTGGCGCATAACCTCGAGCACATTTTTCTTAAATTCGGGGAGTTCATCAAGAAATAATACTCCATGATGAGCAAAAGATATTTCCCCTGGCTTTGCCGCAGGACCCCCGCCAACAAGAGCAACATCACTGATAGTATGATGCGGTGATCTGTAAGGTCTTACAGAAACAAGAGCAGTATTAGAAGGAAGCAGTCCAGCAACAGAATGTATCTTTGTAGTTTCAAGTGCTTCTTCAAAAGTCATAGGCGGAAGGATTGTTGGTATTCTTTTTGCAAGCATGGTTTTACCCGAACCCGGGGGTCCAATCATAATTATATTATGCCCTCCTGCAGCAGCAACTTCCATAGCGCGTTTTACCTCATGCTGGCCTTTTACATCAGCAAAATCAACAATACTTTTCTGATCAATATTAAAAATTTCTTTAAGGTCAACTTTAAATGGTTCTAACCCGCCTCCGTTATTCAGAAAATCAACAACTTCCTGCAATGAACCCATGGGGTAAACATCAATTCCTTCAACCATTGCAGCTTCCCGTGCGTTATCTTCGGGAATAATCATACCTTTTAATCCTGCTTTTCTGGCTTCAATAGCAATTGGCAGTATTCCTTTAACGGGACGAAGTTTTCCATCAAGAGAAAGTTCTCCTGCGAAGAGATAATCTTTAAGCATATCAGGAACAATCTGCTCAGATTCGCAAAGGATACCAATTGCAATAGGCAGATCAAAACCCGAGCCTTCTTTTCGTATATCAGCCGGTGCAAGGTTTACTGTAATTTTCTGAACAGGAAAGTGGAATGAAGAGTTTTTAATTGCAGCGCTTACACGCTCAGCAGATTCTTTTACAGCACTATCGGGCAACCCTACTATAATAACCCGCGGTAAAGATCGTTCAACGTGAGTTTCAATGGTAACTCTAAATGCATTTACACCGACTGTTGTTGAACCAATTATAGGTGATATCATATATTAATTAAGCCATAAAGGCATTTGTTTGAATGGTTATTTCAGAATATTTTCTGAAGTCTTATTTCTTTTATATCGTTCTCATCAAGTTTGGCATCAAGCAAAACTGTTTTATCAAAAACATTAGTTTCAACTTTATCGAGCAATTTAATTGCTGCCGGAGGTTTTTTATTGCTTAGGGTAGAAGAAAGTTTTGCAAGAGCAATTACTGCTTCCATTCTGTTTTTAAGTTCGGTTGCTGAATTATTATCTTCGCACTCGTTCTGCATTACAATTTCAAGCTCACCGCTCATTTTAACAGAAAATGAAACAGCAGTAATTTTTTTATAAATTGAATATAATTCATTCATTTCATTTGTTTGTGCAGAGTCATTAAGGTTTAAAGAATCCTGTAATTCTCCACCGGGAGATAAATTTTGATTAAGTTCATTATTTTTCTTTTTGTTCAGGGTGCTGAAATTTTCAAATAATCCCCTGATAAAAAGTTTTTGGTTGGATATCATCCATAGGTTTTCTTTATATTTAATCATTTCAATTTCTTTCAAAAGATTAATATTTGAAAGTAAACCTGTATTTGATGTATCAGTTACAGTAAAAGAATTTTCTATTTGCTTAAGATAATTGCTTGCTACCAGAGTGAAGTCATCTTTAAAATAAAAATTCAAATTTGCATCAATTTGTTTATAAACAACTGTGCCATTTGGGTAATCTATCTTTGTATATAAAGTATCGGCTGAAATGTAATCATTAACCCGCTTCCGGTCAAAAGTACCTTTTACTACAATTGAATTTTCTCCAATCCAAGAGTTGGCAAAATACAACTCATCAATACCATTAGAAATACTAACTCCGGAAGCCTGATTTATCAGACTTAAGAATCCGCCAAAATTGCGTTCTGCACTAAAAACAGAATCAGATAGAAACTGCTCCCAAAACTTTGTATCGCGCATTTTTTTGAAATTAAAATACATAACAAACTGAGGATCGCTTTGAAGAAGTGCGAGGTTTTGTTTAACAGTTAATGGAAGCGGGTCAGGGTCAAGCTTTTTTGAGCAATTAAAAGTGAGAAATGAACAATTAACAATTAAAACCCAGATTAAAATCCGCGATAATATTTTTTTATTGTTCATTGCTGATTGCACATTGATAATTGATATTAGTAATCTTTTTTGGAAAAATAAAATATGGAGTAAGCCATAACCGCAAGCATAAAAAGAACCGAACTTATTGGTGAGAGCCAAGAGATTGTGAAAATCCCTGTTTCTGTATTTACAGAATTTTTCCACATGTTGATTTGCTCACTAAGAATCATAGAGTTAGCTATATCTTTAAACTCTCCGGGTTTGGGGAGCACATAGTATAAAAAATCAAAAACGAACTTAACTGTATCATTGCTTACCAGAGAGAAAATAACAGCTTCTCGTAAAGAAAGAAGCGGACATAAAACAAAAATCAGAAAGAAACTGACCAAAATAGCAACAACTGTGCTTTGTGTTGTAAGACCAATAATAACAACAACACTGTACATTGAAGCAAATGCCAGCGTTATCCATAATATAGAAAGCAGAAATTTTGGATCCCAATAACCTGATTTTAATGATAGGATAAGCCAAATAGAGCCTAAAAGGAAAACCATACTTAAGAAAACAAACAATACAGCACCAAGAAATTTGGAAATAAGTATAATTGGTCTGGAGATTGGTTTTGAAATTAGCAGGTCAATAGTACCCTTTTCAAGCATAGAAGGTATAAAAGATGCTGTGGAAATAAGAGAAAAGAAAATTATAAGATTCCATGAAAGAGTAAAAAAACCGGTTTCAACCTGCTGAACCAGCATTTTAGAGTCAGCTAGGCTCATAACGCCTTCAACTGAGTCCATATTCACTAGGAATATCATTATTAAAATAACAATGGCATAGAATATATAATATCCGTAAAATATTTTTTTAGCCAATGCTTCGCGAAAAGTATTTTGAATTATTGTCAGCATTATATATCCTTAGTTTGTGTTATCTTTTTTAATTACGTTAATAAATAATTCTTCAAGGGTACTTGTTTTTTGGTTTACACTTTGAATACTAATATTAGAACTTCTTAAAATATCTATTATTTTATTCAGGTTTGCTAAACCGGTTTCTGTATTTATTTCTTTCTCGCCAATTCCCGCATTTTTGTCAATTAAAAGTATCTTTTGTTTAATTTCCAATGAAAGTGATTCAACGGTATGAATAGCGAAAACATTTTCTGTTTTTGTTAAATCTTCAACGTTACCTTCTTTTATAAGGTCACCTTTATTCAGTATTGCAACCCTGTCGCAAATCATTTCAACTTCTGAAAGAAGATGAGAGTTGAGGAAAATAGTTTTGCCGCGAGATTTAATTTGAGCAAGGATATCGCGGATTTCTTTTCTGCCAATAGGATCAACGCCGTCTGTTGGCTCATCAAGGAAAATGAGATCGGGATCTGAAAGCATTGATTGTGCAAGCCCTAGTTTCTGCATCATGCCTTTTGAATATTTTTTTATTTTGGTTTTACGCCATTTAGCAAGATTCATAAGTCCAAGCATTTCATCAATACGCTTGTTCATTTCACTCCCGCCTTTCATACCGGAAAGCTCTCCGTAATAACTTAAAACCTGTTCTCCGGTTAAGTAACTTGGGAATTTATGATTTTCAGGCAGGTATCCAACTTTAGCTTTAGCTTTGTGGTTTTTTACATCTGTTCCAAATAGCTTAGCCGAACCGTTTGTAGGAAATGTAATTGCCAGCAGTATTTTTATTAAGGTGGTTTTGCCGGCACCGTTTGGTCCGAGCAGACCGAATATTTCACCCTGCTCAACATTAAAAGTAAAATCATTTAATGCATTTACTTTCTGTTTTGAAAACTTTTGGGTGTATTCTTTATACAGATTTTGCGTTTCTATTACGTGCATATATTATTTTTTTGTAAATTCTTTAAGTAAAAATTCAAATTCACCTTGTGTTACAACATCGGGTTTTTCTTTTGATTCTCTTATTGCCTCAATTCGGGTTATTCGTTTTTCTTTTACTTCTCCCCAAAAGCTTTCTGATGAAAGAATTCTGGAACCGCACTCTTTTGCAAATGATGTAACTTCTCTATCTGATGAAACTACTTTAAGCAGTCGTGGATTTCTGGATTTTTCAATTAGATGTTTAATTAAAGCATCTGCCTGACCATAGTCAGGTCCAACACTGGTTTTAGAAAATTTAACATCAATATTTCCATCGTGTTTATTTTTACCAAACCCGTCAAATACAAGTACACATTTAATACTTTTGCCAAAGTAATGGCTTTTAAGCTTGGTAACCATAGTATCAACACAGATATCCTGAGACTGCTGAAGCAGAATTTGAAGTTCAGCAGCTTTATGCATCAGGTTATATGCGTCAATAATTATTGTTTCCATGAATTATCAAACAATAAAAATCAAAACTAAAAATTATATTTAAATGTTTACACAGCTATCTATTGTTCTTAAATGTTATTATGCTTAATCCGAAAAATTCTTGAAATCTCATCTAATTCTATTAATAATTAATTCACCTTATCTTGACTTGCTCTGCCAGAATCCATTAAAATTGAAATCCAAAGTATATTATTAAGGCTTATTTCTGTACATAAGTCTGGGAAACGGAATAGACTCTCTTACATGGTCAAGTTTGCATAGCCAGCAGACAACACGCTCAATACCCATTCCAAATCCACTATGCGGAACGCTGCCGAATCGGCGGAGATCAAGATACCATTGAAACGCATCAAGAGGCAGTTTATGTTCCTTAATTCTGGTTTCAAGCAGTTCAAGGTTATCTTCACGCTCACTTCCTCCTACAATCTCTCCATAACCCTCGGGAGCAAGTACATCAACTCCGCGCACTACTTTAGGATTTTCTGGATCCCGCTTCATATAAAATGCTTTTGCCTCAGAGGGCCAGTTATATACCATTACAGGGCGGTCATAATCTTCAACTACAGCTTCTTCATGCGGGGCACCAAAATCCTCACCCCAAGGGAATGGTCTTATTTCTTCTTCAGCTCCTGAAGATGTTTTGCGGATTAATGGTACGTTTTTATTGTTAATTATTGTAACTGCTTCATCATAAGTAATTCTTGGAAATGGTTTTTTAACAGCTTCTAATTTTGTAATATCACGCTCAAGAACAGAAAGCTCTTTTCTTCTGTTCTTAATTACACGTTCAACAATATATACAATAAAATCTTCAATCAGATCCATATCATCGTATATATCATAATAAGCCATTTCGGGCTCAATCATCCAGAATTCAGTTAAATGTCTTCGTGTTTTGGATTTTTCAGCCCGGAAAGTCGGACCAAAATCATAAACCTTACCTAAAGCCATAGCTCCGGCTTCAGCATAAAGCTGACCGGTTTGTGCAAGATATGCTTTGCCAAGATCAAAATAATCAGAAGAGAAAAGAGTTGTAGTACCTTCTGCAGCGTTTGGTGTGAAAATGGGTGAGTCAAACAAAGTAAAGCCGTTATCATACATATAATCACGGCAGGCTTTTATAATTTCTTCCCGTATTTTAATTATAGCAGTTTGCCTTTGCGAGCGTACCCATAAATGTCTGTGGTCTGAAAGGAATTCAATTCCATGATCCTTAGGTGTGATGGGATAAGGTTCAGCTATCTGAATTACTTCAACATCTTTAACATGAAGTTCATATTCATCCTTTTTAGGATGTTTTGCAACCGTACCGGTTACTATTAATGATGATTCCTGCGTAAGCTTTTTAAAATCTTCCCATACTTTTTCAGAAACTTCTTTCTGGGATACAACTCCCTGAATAATTCCCGTGCCATCGCGGAGCTGAGGAAACATAAGTTTACCTGAGGTACGAATGTTATACAGCCAGCCGCGGATTATCACTTCCTCGCCAACAAAATCTGCGATTTTATCAATGTAATAGCGTTTTTTCACGTAATTCTCCAAAAAATAAAGTATTTATGTAATATTACGGAAATTACCTATAATTTGAGAGTGTTACAATGAAGAAAAGTCAGAGTAAACAATGAAGTAAAAACTTAAAAGTAATGTTTATCTAAAATGTATTCTGATAAAACTAGTAAGAGTAGTAAAAGTTCAGCTTTAATAATTGATTTTATGCAAAAGATAAAAAAGAATATTATTAAATCTTTCCTTTTAAATATTGCAGTTTACTTTTTCACCGGTCTCCTTACAACATAATCGCCGCTGATTTTGTATTTGCCGTAAATAACATTATTGCGGATATTATCTCCGTTATCTTTCTGTCTGGTACCTGCCCACCAAGCTGTGCAGTATGTGCCTGTTTTTGACTGAACATTTGCTTCAAAAATAATTACATGACCTTTCCAAACAATCAAATCACCTTTTTCGGCGTTGGATATATCTCCAACCCCAACAACAGGTAGTATATCCGTAAAGTTATCAGTATTGTGCAGGTCACGGCACAAAGCATTCTGCTTCGGTGTTTTAAAACCCGATTTAAATAATACATTCAAAGCAAAAATATTACACTTTGTTGAACCATTTAAAACAATTAATTGATTATTAAGCCAATAAAGAAATGTTGAGTCAACTTTGGGTGAATACATTTTTTTATTCTGTTCACTTGCTGCAATTTTCATAATGGCTGCGCCATTAGCTTCGCCAACATCGGATACATCATTAGTTTCAACATTTTCTTCATTGGTTTTCTCTTCCGTAGTTTCAGTTGTTTGTTCGCTGTCATCTTCAGTTCTGGAAGCAGGAAAGCAGCCTGTAAAATAGATTGCTGAAGTAAATACCGTGATTAATAGAAGTCTTTTCATTTACATAACTTATATTTATAAATGTATTATTTTTATAAGCAGTACAATTATAATCTAATGCTTCAATTTAAACAATAGTCTAAATACACTAATTACGGTATTAACCGTATTATAAGCAGAAATTTGCAAAAATTTTATGTAAATGATTGTAATTTTATACTTTATTTTACAATATTTCAGTAATTATTGCTTTAATCGGGTTTGTATTCAACATCTTAACAAATAAATAATAAATTACAGCAAATTAAAAAGCCATCCTGTTGGTCAGGATGGCTTATTTGCTTTAATGGAGAATATATGTTATTAAAGCTATGGGCTACATCATTTTTGCTTTTTGAATTTTTATTATTTTATTTTTTATCATCATCAACTACTTCAAAATCAGCATTTTCAACCTTCTTATCATCATTTGCATCCTGTTGATTACCTTCAGTATTTTGGTTTTGCTGAGTACCAGTGTTTTCACCTCCCGGAGTTCCGGATGCCTGACTGTACATTTGAGTTGATGCTTCATTCCATACAGTATTTAAAGCTTCCATAGCTGATTTTATTTCATCAGTGTTAGTACCTTTAACGGCTTCTTTTAATCGCCCGAGTGCAGTTTCCAGTTTACCTTTCATATCAGGTGTCAGCTTTTCGCCAAATTCCTTCATTTGTTTTTCAGTCTGGAAAATCAGGCTATCAGCATGGTTTTTAGTATCAACTTCTTCACGTCTTTTCTTATCTTCACCTTCGTGTTCTTTTGCATCTTTTCTCATCTTTTCAATTTCAGCATCGCTTAATCCGCTGGAGTGAGTTATCTTTATAGACTGTTCCTTGCCGGAAGCCTTATCTTTTGCTGCTACGTGTAAAATACCGTTTGCATCAATATCAAAAGTAACTTCAATCTGCGGTATGCCTCTAGGTGCGGGGGGAATACCATCAAGGTGGAACCTTCCGATAGTTCTGTTATCCTGTGCCATAGGACGCTCGCCCTGAAGAATATGTATTTCAACAGAAGGCTGATTATCAGCAGCAGTTGAATATGTTTCTGTTTTCTTTGTTGGTATAGTTGTATTTGCATCTATCATTTTTGTCATTACTCCGCCAAGTGTTTCTATACCAAGTGAAAGCGGGGTAACATCAAGCAGAAGAACATCTTTAACATCACCGGTTAAAACACCACCCTGTATTGCTGCGCCTATTGCTACAACTTCATCGGGATTTACACCTTTATGCGGTTCTTTTTTAAAGAAATTCTTAACTGCTTCCTGAACTTTAGGAATTCTTGTTGAACCGCCTACAAGTATTACTTCATCTATCTGATCAACCGAGAAACCTGAGTCCTGTAATGCTTTGCGGCAAGGTTCAATTGTTCTTTGAATAAGGTCATCTACAAGCTGTTCAAACTTTGCACGGGTAACAGTCATATCAATATGCTTAGGTACACCATCAATAGCAGTAATATATGGAAGTTTAACATCTGCCTGAGTTTGCTGAGAGAGGTCGCATTTAACCCTTTCAGCTTCAACTTTTAATCTCTGCAGAGCCATTGGGTCTTTACGTAAATCGATATTTTCCTGCTTTTTAAATTCTTCAGCAAGGTAGTCAACAAGGCGCTGATCAAAATCGTCACCGCCAAGGTGTGTATCACCATTAGTTGATTTAACCTGAAAGTTACCTGTACCTTCAATATCATAAAGCTCTAATATAGAAATATCAAAAGTACCGCCTCCAAGATCATATACAGCTACTTTTTCATCTTTTTTCTTTTTATCCAAACCGTATGCAAGTGCTGCAGCAGTTGGTTCGTTGATAATTCTTTTTACTTCAAGTCCTGCAATTTTGCCAGCATCTGTAGTTGCTTGACGCTGTGCATCGTTAAAATATGCGGGAACAGTAATAACTGCTTCTGTTACTTTTTGACCTAGGTAATCTTCAGCGGTCTGTTTCATCTTCTGCAGTACCATTGCTGAAATTTCAGGTGGTGAGTAAACTCTGTCATCAATTTCTACCCTTGCGGTATCATTTTCACCTTTTACAACTTTATATGAGACTTTAGAAATTTCATCTGTAACTTCATTGTATCTTCTGCCCATAAATCTTTTTATTGAAGATACTGTTTTATGCGGATTAGTTACAGACTGCCTTTTTGCTGCCTGCCCCACAAGTCGCTCACCGCCTTTTGTGAAGGCAACAACAGAAGGAGTTGTTCTGTGTCCTTCTGAGTTTGGAATTACAACAGGGTCATTGCCTTCCATTACGGCAACTACCGAGTTGGTTGTTCCAAGATCAATTCCGATAATTTTTCCCATAGTATTAATTCTTTCTATTTTTATATTCCGGGTAATTTTTATACCCGTTTGTTTATATTTTTTTAATTTTATTTATAAAATTTATATAGTTTATCTTTAAGCTCCCCAAATTCTGTTAATGCTTCATCTCTTTCAGGCATTTCCATTTCAGAAGACATCCTGAAAAGTTCTTTTGCATTAAAAAAACTTTCAAGACTGTCATTTATTCTGCCTTGAGCTTCAAATATCAGACCATCCTCTTTAAGTATTTTTGCCGAGCAGAATAGTTTTTCTGCATGTGATTCCTTGTTTTTTGCAAAAACATAATCAATGCCTTCAGGTCCAAGTGATTTAAGATGTTCAATACTGAAACCTGTTACTATTCGGCTTAAGCTATCAAGTTCAGTTAGAGCATCAGGATAATTATTGCTTTGTTTTAAAAGAACAATTTTTGCAAGTACTCTTACAAACTCTTCCAGCATCCTCATTATATAATCTTTTCTGAACATGTTTTCTTAACAATAAATCAGCGCCGAAGGACCATCAACTCCGGCGCCGCTTGATTCTGCTAATGCAAAACATCTGCATTATCTTTTTATCAATTAACCTTATCAAATATCATCTAAAACCATATCAAATAAAAAACTGCTAATTACTTAATTTCAATCTGTTTTTCAACTATTTTAGCTTCTTCTGTTTTAGGTAAGGTAATATTAAGTACACCGTTGTTGTATGCAGCTGAAATCTTATCTATCTTTACTTCTGCCGGTAAAGTGAAACTTCTTGAGAAGGCGCCAAAGTTTCTTTCAATCCTGTAATAGTTTTTCTTTTCATCCTTCTGTTCTGATTTCTTTTCACCGCTGATTGTTAACACATCACCTACTAGATTTATCTTAATATCGTTTTTATCAACTCCGGGTACTTCAACATGCACATATAAATTTTCATTATCTTCGGTAACATCTACTCTTGGTGTAAAAACGTTAGAATTGAAAGGTTTTACCCAATCACCCATAAATGGTGAATCAAAATCTTCAAAGAACTTTTTAATTTTTTTATCGATATTTGAAAGTTCTGCTGTTGGTTTAAACTTTACTAATGTCATTTTATTAATCTCCTTATATTTTTTTAATTTATTTATAATCTAATCTACACTATATAAAACTACAAATACCGTGCCAAAGTTTTTTATGGAAATGAATTGAATTTTAAGGATCACAGGAATTTTTGTTTGACAAATTTACATCAATTTTGCCATATAATTACATTAAATAAGCATTATTTACATTGAAAATGAAAATTTGTCATACCTTGAAAATTATAAAAAAATATCGGATTTTACGAATTAACTCAATTAATCTAATTATATACAAAATGAAAAAAGATATCATTTATACATCAAAAGCACCTGAGCCAATTGGACCATACTCCCAGGCAATAATTTTAAATATTGGAACTGAAAAATTACTTTATACATCAGGACAGATTGCAATTGATTCGGCAAAAGGTGAGTTTAAAAATGGGGATATTAAAGAACAAACTTTGCTTGTAATGCAAAACTTGAAAGCTATTTTAAACGAAGCAAATACTGATTTTAATAAAGTTATTAAAACAACAGTATTTATAAAAAACATGAATGACTTTAGTTCTATGAATGAAGTATATTCTGAATATTTTAACGAATCAAAACCTGCACGCTCAACAATAGAAGCAGCAAGACTGCCAAAAGATGCACTTGTTGAAATTGAGCTTATTGCAATTATTTAATATTTAAAGATTTTTTATTAACAATAGTTAAATTATTAATTTTGCTTTTTCGGATTTTCTATATAGATTAAATTTGTTAACTTGCAAACATAACATATTAATTGAATCCTATGAATACAGATAAATTACAAATAACAGATAGATCTCTTAAAGTATCAAAAATGGCAGAAACACTTATAGCTTCTGAAATAATTAAGCTTGCAGGCGAGATAAATGAAAAAATGAAACAGGGAGAGCAGATATATAATTTAACCATAGGTGATTTTAATCCGAATATTTTTCCAATACCCCGAGAACTGGAAGAAGAAATAATTAAAGCATATAATAATCATGAAACAAATTACCCGCCTGCAGACGGACTGCTTGAAACAAGGAAAGCAGTTTCAAAATTTCTTAAAGATAAAGAAGGGATTGATTATAACCCTGCATCCGAGGTACTTATAGCTGCCGGAGCCAGACCATTAATATACGCAGCATATCAAACAATAGTTCAGCAGGGTGATACAGTAGTTTTTCCGGTTCCATCGTGGAATAACAATCATTATTCACATCTTTCACACGCAAATAAAATTGAAATAAAAACAAAACCCGAAAATCTTTTTATGCCAACTGCTGCAGAGCTTAAAAAACATTTAAAAGGTGCCAACCTGATTGCTTTATGCTCACCGCTAAATCCAACCGGCACAACGTTTTCGAAGAAAGATCTTACTGAAATATGCAGACTTATTATTGAAGAAAATAATTCCAGAGGAGAAAATGAAAGACCTCTTTATCTGATGTATGATCAGATATATTGGGTTTTAACATACGGAAAAACTGAACATTATAATCCTGTTGCACTTATTCCGGAAATGAAGAACTATACAATATTCATTGACGGACTTTCAAAGGCATTTGCAGCAACGGGTGTAAGAGTTGGCTGGGCGGCTGGACCTGCAAGAGTTATTGGCAAGATGAAATCCATACTTTCGCATTTAGGTGCATGGGCACCAAAGGCAGAACAAGCTGCAACAGCAAAATATCTAGACAGAACTGCTGATGTTGATAATTATTTAATGAAATTTAAGAAGGAAATTCAAGCCAGACTTGAAGGATTTTATAATGGCTTTTTATCTTTAAAATCAGATGGCTATAAAGTTGATGCAATTGCACCGCAGGCAGCTATTTATCTGACTGTGCAGTTTAATCTGCATGGAAAGATTAAAGAGGATGGTTCTGTTTTAGATACAACAAAAGATATTACAAAATATCTGCTGGAAGAAGCACATGTTGCAATTGTTCCGTTTTACGCATTTGGTGATGACCAAAACAGTACATGGTACAGGCTTTCTGTGGGTACCTGCAGACTTGATGAAGTTGAAAATGTAATTGAAAACCTGAGAAATGCATTAAGAAAACTTAAATAAAAATACATACTAATAAAAATTTAAATATTTTATTAATTAATTTTAGCCGCCATGAATAAATTTATTAAACTGCTTTTCATTGTTACTTGTATTGGTTTCTTTGGGTTTTTATTCAACACAAATAATCCCAGTAATTCGGGAAAAATTACCAATTTTTATTATTTTAATGGTGAAAAATTTTTTCTTCAGCCCTCCTATGATGTTATCTTTGTTAATTTAAAACTAAGTGTTTCAATGCAAAGCGCTCAGCAGGTATTTCAAAAATACCCGCAGATTGATTTAAGCAGAACAGGTATTGAAACACGGGACGGAAACTTCTTAAAACTTAAATCTCCACTCAATGAAGATAACTACATCAGACTTTTGAATGACCTGAGAAAAGAAAACATTTTTGAAAATGTGAATTTTGCATTCACGCCTACAGGAGTGAATGATAACAAAACATTTTACGGATTAAATGATCTTCTGATTCTGCAATTTAAACCAACTTTTACAAAATCACAGATTGATAATATTAACAGCATTAATGGAGTTGAAATTGTTGAAAAGATAAATGTAACGGGTGGTGAAACATATCTTGCCCGGGTGAATAATAATTCCAACGGCCTTAATGCTATGGAGGTTTCAAACAGATATTATGAAAACGGATTTGTAAATTATTCTGAACCAAGTTTATATGTTACAAATGTTTTATGTGATACAGTAAACGACCTGTTCTATCCTATGCAATGGGCATTAAGAAATACCGGAACTAATGTTCCTACCAATCCGCCTAATGTAATTGCTGATGCAGATATGGATGTTGATAGCGCCTGGAATGTAACAAAAGGCGATAGTACTGTTATTATTGCAATTCTTGATACTGGTGTTGATACTACTCATCCTGATATTAGCAGGGTTTATGGTTACGATTTTGCCAATAACGATGGTAATCCGAATGATGATGGTAATCATGGTACAGCTTGTGCGGGAATTTCAGCTGCAATTGGCAATAATACAATTGGAGTTTCAGGGGTAGCATATAAATGCAAAATTATGCCTGTTAAGATAATTAATTCAGCAGGCAGCATACCCGGGTACCATGTTGCAGCATTTGGTACAATTTGGGCATACCAGCATGGTGCATCAGTATTAAGTAATTCTTGGGGATTTGGCGGCGGTGCCAGCTCATTGCTTATAAATGCAATTAATGATGCTGCACGTTATGGCAGGAACGGAAAGGGAACAGTATGCTGCTATGCTTCAGGTAATGAAAACACAAGCCCAATGAGATTTCCCGCAATATCACCGCTTGCTGAAATGATTGTTGTTGGCGGATTAACTCCGTGTAATAAAAGAAAAAGTCCGACAGATGGCTGTTCAGGTGAATCATGGGGTGCTTGTTTTGGACCAACACTTGATATTGTTGCACCGTGTACCAGAATTTACACAACAGATAGGGTAGGAGCACCAGGATATTCTTCGGGTGATTATTATAATTCATTTAATGGAACATCTAGTGCAACACCAAACGCAGCAGGCGTGTGTGCTTTGGTAATTTCTGCAAATCAAAATTTAACATTCAAAGAAGTTGAGGCATTGATATCTTTAAGTGCAGAAAAAGTTGGCGGTTATAGTTATACTACATTAAAAGAATACGGTAATTGGAATAATGAAATGGGATACGGCAGTATTAATGCAAGGCTTTCCATTGCGTTAATAAACAGTTTGTTTGATAGAGTAAAACCGGATATTTTTCACGATAAACCTGCACTTTCAAGCCCTGATACCCTTACCAGAAATATTTCCGCAATTATCAGAGATAATAAAATGTTAGCATCAGGCACAAACAGACCGCGAATGTACTACAGAGTTAATGGAGGTTCATTTACTACTGTTTTTGCAGCTTCAACTGTGCTGGATACTTTTAAATTTACAATTCCCGGTAAACCCGAGGGCTCTGTTATTGAATATTATTTTGCTGCTCAGGATACAGCATTAACTCCAAATGTTTCAACTCTGCCAAAAGGTGGTTCAGGCGTTAATCCTCCTGGCACAGTTTTTCCGCCTAGCTTTTTTACCTATAAGGTTGGTAAATATCGTGTGCAGACAAGCTTAACTACACCAAAGATATGCAATAACAACACTACAATTTATGATACAATTTTTGTTTCAGGAATAAATGACAGTGTAATTGATGTTGATGTAAAAATAAATATTTCAAATCGAGATGACCAGGATGTGGATTTATTTCTGCTAAAAGGAAACCAGCAAAGCGAGCTTACTACTGATAACGGAAGCTCTGGTGACAGCTACGTTAATACGATATTTGATGATGAGGCATCAATAATAATTACATCTGGAACTGTTCCCTTTACAGGTAGATTTAGACCGGAAACACCGCTTAATGTTTTTGACGGTAAGTCTCCTAACGGTATGTGGATCTTAAGATACACTGATGATGCAGCTTCCGGTTTTAATAGTACACTTGACGATTGGATGATAGAAATTTCTTACGGAAATGTTGTTGGTGTTCCACAGACAATTACAATACCTTCAAAATATATTTTAAGCCAAAATTATCCAAATCCCTTTAATCCCGTTACATTAATTTCTTATGGATTGCCCAAAAACAGTGATGTTAAACTTTCAATTTTTGATGTTACAGGAAAAGAAGTTACTGTTTTAGTAAATAAACTGCAAAATGCAGGTATGTATAAAGTATCATTTGATGCTTCAGCTTTAAATTTAAGTTCAGGTATTTATTTCTATAAGCTAAATGCGGGTGATTTTGAACAGGTTAATAAAATGGTATTAGTTAAATAAAAACAGATAATCAAAAATTAATTACGGCTGTCTCAAATGAGACAGCTTTTTTATTATCCTGTAATTTTATAAAATTAATTTTCTTTTTATCTTTAAACTTTTTAATTTCAATGCGGTTTAAAACAATACTATATAAATACACAGTATAAATTCACAAAATAAATACACCAAATCCGCAAATATATCATCTGATTGATACAGTTTCTTAAAATATAAGAAATGCTCCAAATTTTAGAAAATTTATTTCTAAATCATACTAATAAATTGCAATTTTTAACAAATTATTGCATTTTACAGAGATCTTTTTATAAAATATTTACATGCAAAGAGTATTGGTAAATTGAAAAACACGAAGTTAATTTTATTATTAAAAACATTTACACCTTCTGAAATAAAAAAATTCAGAGATTTTGTAAATTCGCCTTTTTACAATAAAAATAAAAATGTTCAGAAACTAAATGATGTGCTTATGAGGTATTATCCTCATTATGATTCTGAATTGCTAAATGAAGAAAAAATCTTTGCCGAATTATTTATTGAGGAAAAATTTGATTACTTCAAAATTAAGAATATATCATCAGATCTATATATGCTTGGATTGGAATTTTTAAGTACAATTTCAAATTCTGTTACAGAATTTACCGGTGAATATAATTTAATGGTACAATTGCGAATGCGAAAATTGTTTAATCTTCACAGCAAACTTGTTAAATCAAAAGAAAAATCATTAAACGAAAAAAATATTAATAATGAATATCTACTTTACGATAAATATCTTCTTTCTACAGAAAGCCAACTTGTTGATCTTTTTGAAAAACCAAGCAGCATTTCTGGTATTTTAAATGAATTTGATAATTTTTATGAATACCTTATCAACAATTTGCTGATGCTGTATAATTTACTTCTGCATATTAGCAAAGGAAACAATGTTCAATTAAATATTAAAATGCTTGATGAAATTGTGCTGTATCTTGAAAAGGGTCCCGTTAGCTCTCAGCCAACAACCATTGCCTACCAGTACCTAATACTATTAAAAATTAAACAAAAAGAAGAATATTATTATATTTTAAAGGATAATTATTTTAAAAACTTGTCTTCCATTGATGATTTTGCAGCATACAAAATACACATGTATATGTTTGGTTATTGTGCTGATATGTACAATTTTAACGGAAACCGCAAATTTGAAAATGAATGCTATGAGCTTTACAAACATTCATTTCTGAACAATAGAGTAACTTCAGGCGAGCTTCTTTACCCTGATTTTATAAATTATGTAAAAGTATTTACCCGGGTAGGTGATATTGAGCTTGCTGAAAAATTTATTAAAGATTATACTCCAATGCTTCTAGAGGAGCAAAGAGATAATGCAATAAATTTTTCTAATGCATTTATTTTACATAAAAAAGGTGAACTTGCAGAAGCTTTAAGAATTCTTTCTTTGGTTAATTTTCCGCTGGCTATTCTTAAAATACAGGTAAAAATATTGCAGGTTCAATTGAATTATGAACTCGGGTTTTTTGAAGTGACAAGAGAAATTATTGAATTATTCAAAAAGACTCTTCTTAAAGAAACTGCACTCCCGGATAATTATAAAAATCCGGTAATGAATTTTTTATACAATACTCTTTATTTGTTAAACC
>WBZR01001060.1_pt1 | contig 37687 bp, 32 predicted proteins | sample 5204231 | NCBI WGS metagenome assembly WBZR01 (sample SAMN12412403, study PRJNA552823) | activated sludge metagenome | isolation source: activated sludge from anammox sidestream of wastewater treatment plant... | place: USA: Virginia | collected 2017-08 | reverse complement strand
TCGGAAGTCGCTGCGTGGACTGACCGACGCAATCAGGCCAAATCAACAATAGATTGGAAGTTTACACGGCAAGATGCTGATCAAAAGCTGTCAAGGCACTATGTTTCGTAATTAATTTGTTGTAATAGTAGGAATTTCAAGCGCCCCCCATAATCCTCCCGTAAACGGGGGAAGACACTTTTTTGTTCCCCTAGGTTGCGGAGAGAAACAGAGAGAGTAAGCCGCCGAAGGCCTGATTTAAATGTAATGTGGATGAAGTCTTGTAGGGGCAGGTTTCAAACCTGCCCCCACACGGAAAAATGAAATGAAAATAAATAAAAAATCAAAATTGTTGATCGGGATTACGATGGGTGATCCCTGTGGAATCGGGCCTGAAATTATCTTGAAATCGCTGAATGCTCCAGCGATACGGGAATGCGCTCAGTACGTTATTATTGGCAACCAGGGGGTATTTGATCTCACGGCCCGGGAGATTGATTTGCCGCTATCATACCGGGAGATTTCTCAGTTGCCGGACAGAGATTCGGCACACCCGGTTTCGCTGTTAAATATGGGTGAAATAAACCAGGGCCTTATGAAACAGAAGAAACCGACGGCAGAAGGGGGGGACGTGTCCGTCCAGTGCGTCATCAGGGGAATTAATCTCGCCATGAGCGGTCACATTGATGCCCTTGTCACTGCGCCGATTTGCAAGGAGGCCATTCATCTCGGAGGATATGGTTATCCGGGGCATACCGAGATGCTCCAGATTTTTTCAGGCGCCAAACGGGTCGTTATGCTGATGGTGGGCGGAAAACTCAGAGTCGCCTTTGCAACGACACATATTGCCCTCAGGGAGGTGCCGCAGTCAATTACCGCGGAAAGCATCCTGGAGACCATCACCATTACCGACCATCACCTGAAACAGTACTTTGGCATAAAGGAACCGAAGATTGCTGTTTGTGGCCTGAATCCTCATGCAGGCGAGGAAGGCATATTTGGCGATGAGGAGCGGAAGGTTATCATGCCGGCAATTGAAAAGGCAAGGAAAAAGGGCATAGATTGTGATGGTCCGGTTTCAGCCGATACGATATATTATAAGTCGTTAAAGGGCGCTTGTGACGCGGTTGTGGCCATCTATCATGATCAGGGGGCGATTCCTCTGAAATTGCACGCCTTTGAGACCGGGGTGAACATTACCCTGGGCATCCCGTTCATCCGCACTTCGCCTGACCACGGAACCGCTTATGATATTGCAGGCAGGGGAATTGCCAATCCTCATTCCATGATGGAGGCGCTAAAAATGGCCGTTGGGATGGCAGGATGTCGCTAGCCACGGAGACGCTGAAACACAGAGAGAATTACTACTGCAAATGAATACCGTCTATCCCTGTCCTTTTGTACCCCCGTGGTCTCAACAAGGTATTTACGAGCACTTATTACAATGCTGATAAAAGACTTGCAAAACTGTAAAGCGTTTGTAGCGGGCGACAATGCCGTCCTTCGTGAACTTCTGCATCCCGATAAGGAGGAGGTGAAGCTCCGTTACAGTTTGGCGCATGCAGTCGTTAAACAGGGCGAAACTTCACACCGTCATACATTAAAGCACGCAGAGGTATATTACATCCTGGAAGGCAAAGGAATCATGTATATTGATCATGAGTCTGTGGAAGTGCGTCCGGGCCAGGCCATTTATATCCCGCCCCATGCAATACAATGTATCAGAAACGTCGGGCAGGACGATTTGAAATTCCTGTGTATCGTAGAACCGGCCTGGCGACAAGAGGATGAAAAGGTTTTGTAAATTGTTTACGAGTCGCAAAAAGTAATTATTCCGCGTGTCTTCAAATCCCGCCGTTCATAGCAAACAAAAGAGGTTATTCTTAACAATTTGTACCGCACCTACCAGGATGCTCGGTTAAACGTCACAAGAATCACGGCCAAGAGAAAACATCCAGGGGCAAACCCGGAGTTGTCAGGGGACGCAAAGGAACGATGACTTTTGTAGGGGCGCATTGCAATATGCCCTTACCGCTGAAGATATTTTTGAAAAGACATTTTTGCATTGAGACTTTCTTTACTTGCAGAAAAGAAAGAGAATCCGCCGACTTCAACTTGCGTAGCCTTCCGATGAACAGTGAATTTCAACCAGCTACGGCGCAGACTAAGGCCTGTGGCAATCATTCGTGGCGGGATAAAGACACCGCTGATTTCGCCGGATTTGCCAATTTTATCGGTTTGGCTATTTAGCCTTGGCTGGTTCAATCGTCCCCAATTGAACCAAGACGTTTGGCAAGATTTCCCATCATTGCATGGGTTCATGCCCAGGTGTGCCATGCGAAACGTCTGGTTCAGTCTGCAAGACTGAACCAGCTCAGGGACTGAACCAACTTAGGGTTTGATGTCAAGCCTTGATTTGGATATGATTGGTGGATTCGGCGCTAACAGGCAAGCGCCTCAAGCCACCCTTATGCGTTAACTCTGCAGGGTAGCCATCGGCTATTCTTTGATTCTGATGTAAGATGACTACATGTATTCGATGTGGAACGAACAAAATGGATGGAACGATCTTGACATGGAGCGGATTATGACAATAATGACATGCCCGCATTACATCACATTGCCAGGTTTAATCTGGCAGACGGTGCCTTGTTCTGTGTTTAAAAAGTCATTAGTGCTTCATTTCTATGCACATCATGGCGGGAGCGTGTGGGAATCGAACCCACCTATCCCGCTAGAAGCGGGACAGACCGGATTTGAAGTCCGTCGCCGACACCAGCCGACATGCACTCCCAATACTGTTCTTTACCGGATTGACTACGCAATGCCTGAAACAAACGCCTGTTCTAACGGGAAGTTTGCGTTCGTTCCGCGGTAAGTGGCGTTGTAATATCCTTCGGGGTCAGAACACCGCCTGAAAAGAGGGTTTTAAACGCCTCTTCTACCGTAAGAGTCGTGTCAATAACGGCATCTTCCGTCGTATAGATCAAAAAACCTGTTGTTGGATTTGGCGTAGTTGGAATAAACACACTGATAAATTTACGATCCTGATTGTACTGGGTAGCGCCAGTCACAAACCCGATAGACTTGGTTCCTTCCTTAGGAAAATCGATAAAAACTACCCGCTTGAATGCCTGCTTGCCGGGCAGAGTGACTGCGTGGATGATTTGTTTTGCCGACGAATAGATATTCCGAACAACCGGCGTCCTTGTCAGAAGGTTTTCAAAGTAATGGATAATGAACTTACCGACAATGTTCGTGGCAAAGATACCAAGAAAGTACAACGCAATAAACGTGAGAATAAGGCCGAAAAAGGTGATGATAAACTCATCAAGAGAGGTCTTGGGCAGGGCAACGCCTAAAAACTGTAATACTCGCTTGACAACGGGAGCAAGGGTGCCACCAACAAAGCTAAAGAGGAATTTGACAACAAAAAAGGTTACATAGACGGGGAGTATCAATAATAGCCCCGTCAGCATTCTTTTTCTAACGTCTTTTCTAAAATGACTGAATACACCTTGCTCTTTTTCTTTCATAAATCATTCAGGGTTTAAAAGTGGTTTGATTTCCATACAAAGGCTATAATACCGGCCAGGATAAAGTTAAAATCGGTAATCGTTTCGGATAAGAGTCCTTCAGAAACAATTCGTTTCTGAAACAGATATTGATAGCCGGAGGCATAGGCCACACAGGGGAGTAAACAATACCCCAGACTCGTTGTCCAACCAAGCCACGGGCTTGCTGACATTAAAACAGCGACAAGCGCCGTGATGATAATGAGAATCGTCTTGGTGCGTTCCTTGCCGATTGCGATAGGGATGGTTTCCTTCCCCAGGATACGGTCGCCCTGGATATCCCGTATATTAAGGACTACTGCCCTGATAAACGCAAGGCTAAAGGCAAAGGCCGAGGCAATAACGAGCGAGGGCGTAAAACTCTGTTTTGCTCCAAGAAAAGGTATTAACGTCGTGCTCACCGCCCATGCGAGGCTGTAAAAGATCTCTTTTGAACCAGGGATTTGTTCAAGGCTTCGGTACCGGATGATTCTCGATAAGCTCCTGGGGATAATTTCCAGCCGATAAAAAATACCAATAAGTCCGGCGAGAAAGGTGCAGAAAAAGATCGATTTGTTGAGCACAAATCCAAGAGCAAAAGACGCCACCACGCCGGCAATACCAAGACAGATAAAAAGGGCTTGTTTCTTCTCGTAAAATTTTGCACCGGAAGGTTCGTTCAGTGCGATCGCCTCTTTATTGGAAAAACGATTCAGGACTTGCATAGAGAAGATGAATAACGCAGCGATCAGGCAAAAACTGATACGAGGGCGAATGCCCAGTAATACCGCGCTCGCATAACTGAGACTTGCCGCTCCGAGCCCCGCATAGGTGCAGCTCCGTATAAAATAACTCGCAATACCCCTCATGCCATATAAAAACCGCCGGTACCGGCTGAGTTTAAAGGAATGCACTTTTTCAACGACCCGCTTGATCATCCAGTTTGGGGTGGAAGCTCCTGCCGTTACCCCGACGGTATCGTAATCTTTCAGCTTCTCAAGATCCAGTTCTGCATCGGTTTCGACGAGGAAGGTGGGCGTTCCCTGTGACTCGCATATCTTCACCAGCCGCGTGGTATTGGCGCTTCCTCTTCCGCCAACGACAATCATCGCGTCGACTGTTTTGCTCAGACTGATGATTTCGTCCTGGCGTTTGTACGTGGAACTGCAGATTGTTTCAAATGATTCACAGTTTGCATAGCGCTTTTTCAGCCTTTCTATCGCCTCCTTAAACATACGTCTGTCCTGGGTCGTTTGTGCTACGATACACACCTTGTCCATCGGAGGCAGGTGTTCGATCTCATCCAGTTCCTGCACCACGTACCCCTTCCCTTCGGCATATCCCAGGAGGCCGATAACCTCAGCGTGCCCTTTGTCACCCACAATTACCGTTGAGTATCCCTGGGCTGCATATTTTTTAATAATGGACTGAACCCTCATCACATGGGGACACGTAGCGTCACACACCTTTGCCCCCGTGCTTTCGATCTCTTTTCTCCGTGTCGGGGTAACGCCATGCGCCCGTATCACAACGGTGCTTTTCGAAAGGTCTGTCTGTCCTTTAACGACCTGAATACCCCGCTTTTCCAGATATTCAAGCACCTGAGGATTATGAATCAGCGGCCCATCAGTAAAGACATTACCGTCATCATTTTTCTCATTTGCGGCGTCAAGAAGGATGTCCATTGCCCTCCGTACACCCATGCAAAATCCGGCAGTTTTAGCGACTTTTACTCTCAAAAGAATACCCCGAATACGGTATTTGGAAAATATTTTTACGAAAAAGGGTTCCCGGTGTAAAACCCCAGAAACAATCTCGGTATTGCCGTGTGCGTCCCTCATTCCTTCTGTCGAAAGGAATGTTGAGCCTCATAAAATTTGGGCAATTTTAACAGGTATCATAAAGGATGTCAATGTTTTAATGTCTCAGAAACAAGCGGGCAAAGTGGTTTTTCCTTGCTATATAATTATCCGTTTTTTTATAATAACATCTTTAGTAAAAATGCCAGAAAACGTGTCTCCTCAATGAAATGCTTTTTTCCCGCGAGTATTGGAGGTTTTTTTGCTCATTTCATCCCATGCGTTATTAGACCCGATGTACCGTAAGAAGATCCTTATTGCAATACCGGTCTTCAATGAAAGCGCCGTCTTTCATATTGTCCAACAGGTCAAGTATTTTGATCTCGACGTGTTGGTGATTGACGACGGTTCAACCGGACGCCTTCAAAGGGAATTAGCGAAGGTTGAAAATATCCGCATGATTGTGCATTCAAGGAATCTCGGATACGGCAAGGCGATCATAAACGCATTCCAGTACGCCATCAGGAACCACTACGATTATTTGTTAACGATCGACGGAGACGGGCAGCATGACCCCATGGAGATCCGGGGGTTTTTACAGGAAATTCCCTTTTATTCTTTTGACATCCTGTCGGGCTCGCGGTATTTTTTTTCCCGTGAGGCGGACAAAGATGCGCCCAGGGAGCGATATATCATTAACAGGAAAATCACTGCCATCTTGAATCGCATAACCGGTTTTCATTTAACCGATTCATTTTGCGGTTTTAAGGCATATAAGGTGGAAAAAATAAAGCTGCTGCATCTGACTGAGTATGGCTACGGAATGCCGTTGCAACTCTGGATGCAGGCCTGGAAGGCGGGTTTGCTCATACGCGAAATACCGGTTAAACTTATTTACAAAGATCCGACAAAACGCTTTCATGGTATTTTAGAAAATCCGGACACAAGGATGCAGTATTACAAAACCATCATTCGCAAGGAACTCGCGGGGACCGCCTATCATAACGCACGAGAAAGCAGAACGCAGAAAACGGTGAGACATTAATACTTTTCTGATGTACAGTTTCAGGATGACAGAAAAAATCGATATAGCTCCTCACGCCCTTTATATACACGTCCCGTTTTGTGCAAGAAAGTGCAATTACTGCGATTTCCATTCCATGGTATCGGACACGGGGATGATTGACCGTTATCTGCACGCCCTTGAAAAAGAGTTGGCTCTGTTACCAGGGGAATATCTTTTTCAAACGGTTTATATCGGCGGTGGAACACCCAGCGTACTGAAGGAATCCCAGTTGGAAAAATTACTTTCCTGCATAATCCGGTGCATTCCCGCTTCGGAAATTCGGGAATATACCGTTGAAGTAAACCCGGGTACCCTGACAAAAAATAAAGTTGAATTGTTAAAGGGATACAGAGTGAACCGTATCAGCTTAGGCGTCCAGTCATTTCAGAATAAGCAATTAGAACTCCTTGGGCGCATTCATTCCGGTGATGATGCACGAGACGCCTTCGCATTATTGAGAAAAAACGGTTTTCAGAATGTGAATATTGATCTGATCTTTGGTTGTCCGGAACAAACGCCCGATGACTGGGAAAGAGACCTAAGAACGGCTGTTGAACTGAACCCGGAGCATCTCTCTGCGTATTCCCTCACCTATGAAGAGGGGACGCCGCTTGCGGTTGATTTGAAGAATGCGGTTGTCGATAAACTGGAAGAATGTGTTGAACTGGAAATGTATAAGATGGCCATTGACTATCTGACAAGAAACCGCTATCACCACTACGAAATTTCAAATTTTGCACGGGATGGATACGAGTGCTGCCACAACCGGGTTTATTGGGAGAACAGGGAGTATGTAGGAGTCGGAACTGGTGCACATTCATTTCTTCATGGCATGCGAACTGCCAACGAAAAAGATGTATTGAAGTATATTCAGAGAATCCAGGAGAATACCAGCATAAAACTATTCGGTGAGTGTTTACCGCCAGACCGGTTAGCATCTGAGACCGTTATTATGTCCCTGCGGCTGCGTCAGGGTATTTCAAATGCTGTTTTTTACAAACGGTTCGGTTACGCATTAGAAGATCAATTTGGCGATCAGATAAACCGGCTGCGAGCGCATGGATTAGTTGCGTTTGAAGACGAACGGCTCAAACTCACCGAAAAAGGCTTGTTTGTTGCCGATACGGTAATGACAGAGTTTTTATAGGAAATATTTTATTGTTCATTTTATTGGGGAGTTATTAAATTGCTCAGCGCTACGGAAATGAAAAGGGGTACGGTGATAAAAATGGATGGTGAACTCTATTTAGTGGTAGATTACCAGCACGTTACCCCGGGAAACTGGCGAGGTATGGTGCAGGCGAAACTGAAGAGTCTGAAACAGGGAAGCGTTGTCCAAAAGCGGTTCCGGTCTACCGACAAGATAGAGGACGTGTTTCTTGACCATCGGGTAATGGAGTACCTGTATAAGGACGGGGATAATTATTGCTTCATGGATACGGAGAATTATGAGCAGATATTGCTGCCGAAAGAGGCGGTTGAAGATGCCATGCCGTACATGACCCTGAATAGCCAGGCAAAAATAGCCTTCTATGAAGGTAAGGCGATTTCCGTGGAATTACCAACGTCGGTTGTGTTAAAAATTGTTGAAACCGATCCGGGCATGAAAGGTGACACCGTGGTGAATGTTTACAAGCCTGCAAAATTAGAGACCGGGCTGGTGGTAAAGGTTCCTTTGTTCATTAATAACGGGGAAATAATTAAGGTAGATACGAGAACTGGAGAATTCCTGGGGAGGGAATAGGTATCGGTTAGCAGTAGGCAGAAGATGATAAATTTCCGTTGTCAACTGTCAACTGTCAACTGTCAACTGCTTACTGCTAATTACTTTTCTGGTCGTGACTATGTCATGCTATGGAGTTGTATAAAGGACTAGGGCTGGATATGCGGATAGAGGAATCCATCAGGATTTATGGTGCAAAGATAGACGAGTTATTAAAAGAGCTCATCCCGCCGCATCGTAACGATTATTTGAGTGCACCCATCTGGCACCATATGCGAACCGGGGGAAAACGGGTGAGACCGGCGCTCTGTCTCATTACCTGTGAGGCGTTGGGCGGCAACCCGCACGATGCAATCCATTTTGCCCTGGCGATAGAGGCCATGCACAATATGTTCCTCATCCACGACGATATTGAGGATGGTGACACCGTACGGCGCGATCAGCCTACGGTATGGGTGGAGTATGGCATTGCCAATGCGATTAATGCCGGTGACTACCTGCTTGCGTGCGCTTACAAAACGACTTTGGCAAGTCCCATATCGGTGGGGAAAAAAATAGGCCTGTTACAGGCGCTTACCTCAACTTATGAAAAAACTGTGGAAGGGCAGGCGCTGGATATTAATGCGCGGGCAGCGGAAGATTTTTCGGTCGATAAGTATATGAAAATGGTAGAGCTCAAGACCGGTTACTATCTGGCGTGCGGCATGGTGGGGGGGGCTATCGTATCCGGCGTATCGGAACAGGTGGTGGACAAGATATGGACGCTGGGGAAAACCATGGGACCGGCATTTCAGATCCGCGACGATCTCATTGATCTCACCCATGGTAAGGGACGCGGGGGGGTAATCGGTTCTGATGTGAAGGAAGGCAAGGCAAGCTTCTTATATTCGTATGCACTGCAGATCGCTGGCGCGGACGATAAGAAACAGTTGCGGCACATTATGCTAAAACCCAGGGATGAAACCACGGATGCCGATATACAATGGGTGCTGGATGTATATCGTAAGTATGGCGCAATACAGCATGCGCAGGACTTTGCGGAGAATTTAGTACAACAGGCGTATAAGACAATTGATGAAATTCCGGTGGAAAACAAAACGATATTTAAAGAGATCGCGTCTTTCATGGCACAGCGGATGTCGTAGAAGCTCACCTTTGTATACGCGCGTTCCGGGACGCAAGAGGCATGGCGCAGGATATTGCCGAACAGGGCGATCATGACCGATGTATGAAATGTTGAGGCAGGTATGAATAGGAGTGAATTTAAGAGGATTTTGTCGGGAGAATAAAAGAAGATGGGAATAAAAGGAAAGAATGTGCCACTGTTAGCAGTTGCCGGCATTGTTGTGGGGCTATCTATCTCCGGGTGCGGCAAAAAAGACGCGACAGAAACCGGTGAAGTCATGCATAAGGAGGCTATAAGCGAAGAGGGCGCTGATACAAATGAAGTCAGGAGAGAAGTCGTTTTGCCAGAAAAAATGACGGCAACAGAGTATTATAATTATGGATTGGAAAGTATCAAAAAAGGCGGTTTTGATGAAGCGATTGCAGCATGGCAAAAGGTTTTGGAACTCGACCCAACCATGATGAGCGCCTATGAAAAGCTCGGCAAGGCATATTATACTCAGGGGAGGTTTGATAAGGCCGGTGAGATATACCGGAAACAACTTGAGTTAAAACCCGATGATCCCATGATCTATTATAGTCTGGGAGTTGTTTATCGCATGAATGAACAATTTGAAGACGCCGTTAAGATGCAGAAAAAGGCCCTGGAGCTTAATCCAAACCTTGCCACCGCTTATAACGAGCTTGGATTAACCTATGGTAAACAGAAAAAATTAGACGAGGCCATTGCTGCACACAAGACGGCCCTGGAACTGGATCCCAAGCTGGGCACGGCCCACAATTATTTAGGCGTCGTCTATCTCTTAAAAGGCATGAGCGCCGAGGCAGAAGAGCAATTCAACGAGTTCAAAAAATACGAGGCAAGTAAAAACATGCCTTCCGCGCATGGGGCTTCCCCCCACTAAAAGAGATGAAACGAGTCAGCGCGATGAACAGGGATATGATGATTCGTTAAAACGAACGCAGGTAGGGCGGATTATCTTTGTTTAATCCACCCTACCCAACGAATGTTTGATCAAGAGCGATTATTCGCCTTATTTTTTTGCCTTCCCTTGTTCTTTCAGGCAAATGGGACATGTCAGGAATTCCGCGCCGCATTCATCACAATGTTGAATGAGCATCTCCGGCGTCTTCTTCTTACAATCCGGGCATTTCATTTCCCATCCTGCCAACAACGCCCTTCCTTTTACGGGTCTTCTTCTTACCAGTTTGCATTTTGGGCATTTACCTTCCATCGTAGCCGTTTTTAATTCAGCGGCAGCCTTCTCGCACATCCCGCATACCAGCACATCATTCCCACACTTGTCACAATTGTGGACGGAGAACTCTCCTACCTCGTTTTTACAATCCGGACAAACCATTGATTTTGTTGCAAGGGTCTTTCCCTTCACAGGACTCACGCGGACTTCTTTACAGGAAGGGCAAACAAACTCCTCCACGGTCGGATGTGCAGGCGCTATTGCGCTTTCACTATGCTTGTGTGTTGCATCCTCAGCGTATACCGAATTAACTGCGATTGTCATGATACTAACATACAAAACTCCTGATGCAACCATCCCAAAGATCTTCTTGTTCAACATGCGCTCCTCTCTTTCTTAAAAAAATTAAGAAAATAAATTTTACGCATTGTAAATATTTTCATAAAAACTGTCAATAGTTTTATTTTATAAAGTATTTAACAATACTTACTTTGATATGGTATGGGTTTTCATGAAATCCTGCATCTTACCCAAATTTTCTGTCAACTCCAGCCAGCCATTTTTAAAGGTGGTGTAGTCATGTCCGCCCATAGCAGAACCAAACCGCACCGAGTTGGCATAGTAAAGCCACTGCTTTATCCAGTCGTGTTCAATCATCTCATCAAAGGGATTCGACGGATCTGCCAATCCTGTGCCCCACGCCTTTTGCAGCAGTTGTGTAGCCGCCAGGACCGCCTTGTCTGTTTCCGCAATGGTGATGTCCATTTTCGCAAAATGCCCGTTGATCCAGTCGGTATTATGGCAACTGCGGCATATCGTTTTCATTTCATTTTGACGCCGCGTCTGTTCCTCGTTGCTGATAAGATATTCGGAAGCTATTTCGCCGTTCAATGTCACCGGGAGAGGCAGGCCGTCCTTGTTCTTGATTTCATAGGTACGACCGCTCTTTGGCTGCGGATGGGAGTACGGAAGTCCAAACAACCTCACCCACATTCTTGAGCCGAAGTTGTGGGTTCTTTGGGCAACAACCCTGCCGTCAGAAGTGGTAATGAGACTATTGTGACACGTGGCGCAGGTGGGGGCTTGAAAATCTTTGCCAATCCTCCACGGGACGTTGTTCCAGTTCCATTCATGCTGCTTCGAATTAAAAATATTTCCGTGCTTGCTCTCTTCGTAAACTTCAAATGCCGGCGTGTCCGGTTCGAGATGGCACTGGGAACAGGTAAATGGTTTTCTGGCGATCTCAATGGAAAAACTATGCCGTGGATGACACGCCGTGCACGCCCCGGAACTCCCGTCGGGATTTATCCTTCCTACCCCCTGATTCGGCCAGTTGGCAAGGTCAGGAACATCTATGTCTCCAAGGCTGGTCGATATCGTCTTCGTGCCCTTTACCGTAACCTCAGTGCCATGACAACTGTAACAACTTTCCGCCTTGGAATTTTCTGATGCCGTGATGGAAATGACGGCGCCGTCGCTGCTTCCTTTTGCACTGAGGCCTGTTTCAACCATGGTGTGGTACAGAGGATTCTTTTGAAGATTATCCAGTGCATGGGCCTTTTTGCTCATGGCAAATTGATCAGCCTCCACTACGTGGCAGGTCCGGCAGTCATTGGGTGAAACAATCACATTGATCCGGAATCCAAAGTGCTCAAAGTTATCCTTATGGGCCGAAGCATTCTGTCCGTGGCATTCAAAGCAGCCAACTACCACAGACCTGAAGTTTTCCGGAATGGTGTCGCTTGAAACCCGCCGCTCCAGCACGGGTTTTGTGAGAGCCATCGCAGGGGTTGTTTTTGCATGCCTGCTGGTAAGCCAGTCCTCTACGATGCCAGGAGTGATATTTCTGTGACACAAAATGCATACCTGGGATTGTTCACTCAGGATGGGAGTCACCGTTTCCGGAACGGCATCTCCTGAAACCTGCTTGTCCAGTACCGGCAGGGTGAAAGCCGTTGCAGAATTCATTTTCGCGTTTCTGCTGACGAGCCAATCCTTAAGCGTCCCTGGCGGAGAGTCATTTGAACACAATAAATTTTTGTGAGAAGGTTCGTGAAAAACGGAAGGCAGGCGCCCCGGCCTTTCCGGATCAGCTAACGTTGCCTTGGAATACAGAAACAAGGAAATGAAAAACATTACGCATATGAGCTGTTGCTTCATCATGACCGCCTCTCCTTACACCATTTTATTATTTCCATGACAACAAATGTGATGACTGAAAATCCAAAGATGATGAACCAGTCCTGCAATCCAAGGGGTGTTACCTTAAAGACGTCTTTCGCGTGCGGAATAGAGATAATGGTGATCTGCATGGCCAGAGAAATCCCCGTTGCCAGTAGCAGTTTTTTATTGGTAAATACGCCAATTTTAAATAGAGAACGCCTTGCATTCCGGCAATTAAAAGAATGGAAGAGCTGGGCGATCACCATCACACAAAAGGCAACCGTCCTTGCCCGGTCAATATCGCCCGTTAACGCACATGGCATCACCTCGTTTGTAAACCAATAATATAAATAACCTGGGTTCGCAGTACTTGTGGAGAACAAGACATACAAATAAGCAAAAAGGGTGCTGGCGGCAATGAGAAAACCCTGAAACAGTACCAGGGAACCGAGCCCTTTGTCAATAATTTGATCCGAGGATCTTCTGGCCGGTCGTTTCATGATATCCGGGTCAACCGTGTCAACGCCAAGGGCTAATGCCGGTAATCCATCGGTAGCAATGTTTATCCACAGGATTTGTATCGGGAATAATGGCAGGGGGAGATTAAATATTGAGGCAAAGAGCATTGTCATGATCTCTCCTGCGTTACAGGAAAGCAGATAATGAATGGATTTCTTAATATTATCGTAGATACCTCTTCCCTCTTCAATGGCCGCTACGATAGAAGCAAAATTATCGTCCGTTATGATCATGTCGGATGCCTCTTTTGTGACGTCGGTGCCCGTAATGCCCATCGACACGCCAATATTCGCTTCTTTCACAGCGGGGGCATCGTTTACACCGTCTCCGGTCATGGCAACTACCGCTCCCTGCTTTTTCCACGCCTTCACGATCCTGAGCTTGTGCTCTGCGGAGACCCTGGCATATACGGCTATCCGTGGCACCTCCTTTTCTAAAAGTTCATCGGAGATTGTATCGAGCTCCACACCGTCAATCGCCTTTCTCGTATTCCCGAGAAAGCCCAGTTCATCTCCGATTGCCCTGGCGGTATTTTTATGATCTCCGGTAATCATAACGGTCGTTATCCCTGCCTTATGGCAGGTAGCAACAGCGTCTTTAGCCTCCGGTCTGGGAGGGTCAATCATGGCCAGCAAGCCCAGAAAAATCATTCCCTTTTCTATGCTATCGGGGGACTGCCTGAAGGATTCCGGGTCAATAGGTTTGAATGCGATTCCGAGCACGCGCAGGGCAGCGCCGGCCATCTTGTTGTTTTCGTTTAATATCGTGTGCACATCATTTTCCGTCAGGTCTCTCAGTTCTCCTTCGGTGTAAATTTTTGTGCAATCTTTTACGATGACATCCGCTGCGCCTTTTTCGCAAACCATCAGGACGGCATGAGGCGTATTCCTGATCGTGGACATCTTCTTCCGGTCGGAATCAAAGGGGATTTCTGAAGCAAGGGAAAAATTATTCTGCAAATCTTCCTTCCAGAGACCCGCCTTTGCCGCAGCGCTCAAAATCGCGCCTTCGGTAGGATCGCCAATCACCGTCCAGGCATGATGATCTTTTTTCAGGTGGGCGTTATTGCATAATACCCCTATGCCCAAAACAAACTTTGCGAATTGCTGATCAGTTTCTGAAAGATGTGTGCCGTTGATCGTGAAATCTCCCTCCGGCGTGTAACCAGTCCCTGACACGTCGATGGTTTTGCCGTTTGCAAATATCTTTTTTACGGTCATCTCATTCTGGGTCAACGTGCCGGTTTTGTCTGAGCAAATGACCGTGGCGCATCCAAGGGTTTCCACTGACGGCAGCTTTCTGATCAGCACGTTTCGTTTTACCATGCGCTGCACCCCTAACGCCAGGGCGATCGTTACTATGGCCGGCAGCCCTTCCGGAATGGCGGCAACGGCGAGACTTACCGAGGTAAGGAATGCCTCCAGCAGGGGATCTTTCCGCCATAACTCCAGCAGAAAGACGACCGCCACGATGCCCAGACACAGATAGACCAGTTTTTTCCCAAACGATTCGAGCTTGCGCTGAAGGGGGGTCTCTTCTTTTCCCGCCTCCTGAATAAGCCCCGCAATCTTTCCCAGTTCCGTGTGCATGCCGGTAGTTACGATAACGCACGTGCCTTTTCCACCCGTTACCGAAGTGCCCATAAATACCATATTATCTCTGTCCCCAAGCGGTAGCGAGGCATTGTGAAGTGGTTCCGTCGATTTGTCCACGGGCGTTGATTCTCCCGTAAGCGATGCCTCCTGTGTCCTCAGGCTAAACGAGGAACAGAGCCTGCCGTCGGCAGGGACATAATCTCCGGCCTCCAGCAATACTACATCCCCCGGCACAATATTTCGGGAAGAGATGGAATGCATTTCGCCGTTACGCAGTACCTTTGAAAAGGGCGTCGCCATTTTTTGCAAGGCTTCAAGCGATTTTTCCGCCCGGTATTCCTGGACAAAGCCGATGACAGCATTTATTATCACGATGGCAATAATGGCCAGGGCATCGATCCGTTCGTCTAAAAATCCGGAGACCAGGGCTGCTGCTATCAGTATCCAGACGATAAAGTTATTAAACTGTCCCAAAAAGAGCAGGAGGGGGGATATTCCTTCTTTTTCCGCTAGCTGGTTATATCCGTATTTTTTTAACCGGTCTTCTATCTTGTCATGGCTAAGCCCGGCGTTTGCATCCGTGTCAAGATTCTTTGTTACCTCATCAATCTGCAACGTATGCCAGGGTGTGTCAATCTTGGTCTCTGTCATAAGTATAGCGAACAACCGTGATTATTAAACAGTGCACTGGTAGCCGCCGGCATTTGATTAACAGGAATGGATGTCCATCATACTAGGGAACAAGGCGTAAAAACGGCATTGAATGTGTTTGTCGCCAGCAGATGTTTTATACTAACGTCCACAACTCTTCCCGCAGAATAAATACCCGGCTGTTTTTAAATAAGAAGCATTAAAGGTATCACATGTCTGAATGGGATGTCAAACGTAATCTGTTAATGAGACTTCCAGTGCAATAAAATGGAATATCTATAACATTACCGTATAAAATTTTTCTTTTTTTGCAACCCTATTTACCCCTTATCAGAAGGTACCGTTTGTTTATAAGAGAAGGATTGCTTTGCTCGCAATGACAACATACCGTATGTCATCAAAGACATAGCCAGTGTCATTGCGAGGGTCTTGTCCGAAGCAATCTCCCCGCTTTCACAACGGAGAATTGGTTGCGGCCTTGTTGCGCTATGAGATTAAAAAAAGAAGCGGTCGATTTTTTGTTTCCTTTTTTTGAAAATAGTTTATAGAATGCTGAAAGTTTTTCCGGAAATCAACGGCTGCCTTTATTTTGTCACTTTGACACAAGGAGGCCATCCATGCATTCCGTCACGGATCTGGTTCTGCTCGTCGGCACAAACCCATTGCCGAATTACGGATCGGCAGGGGCGGGAAAGAGATATCCTTCCATTCTGTGCACACATTCGCTTCGTTTATGTAGGATAGATGAAACGGAACACATCTACCAACAAGAGACAGCATAAAAATCTGGAATGAGTGGTGGATACGGCGATATAAGACGATTGCCTTAATCCACCCACAATTAATAGCGGTAATGTTTGAAAAGGTATCCGTTTCCCTATAATGTCGTATTAAAAATCTTTACAGGAAATAGCATATGTCTATGGAAAAATTTACCGTTACATTAAAGACTATTACGCCGCTTTTCCTCGGCGGTGCCGAGCCAGATAAATGTGTTGAATTCCGAGCGCCTTCTATAAAAGGAGCAATGAGGTTTTGGTATAGGACAATAGATGCGGAATATGTAAACTATGAAGGAAAGATTTTTGGAAGCCTAGAGGACGGACAAGGGGTTTTTTCGATTAAACTTTTGACCAATGCAAGACGCGCAAATGGTTTTATAAAATCCAACTATGACCTGCTTTCCGTCGGAACAGGTCGGCATACTAAAAACGGCGTTATTTACCTTGGTTTTTCTTTGGAGACAGGTAATCAGAGATTTGGTAATTATAGACAGCGTAAATATATAGATGCTGAAGAAAATATTAGATTCGAAATCATCTTTAAAAAGAACCCTGATGTTAAAGTAAAAAGGGTGATCCTTTCTTCAATCTGGCTTTTAGGACATATCGGCGGATTGGGAAGTCGCTCACGGCGTGGGTTTGGAACTGTGGCATTACAATCCTGGAACAGCAACTGGGATGAATGTGCTGACCTGCCAATTGCTCATCAAGCGAAATCAACCGACCAATGGATGAATGATTTTAAAAAAGGTCTACATACTCTTAAAAAATGGTTTAAAGAATTTACAATACATGACCATTCTATATTTGATAAAAATACTATGTTTTACATGTTTAATACAGGCCAAAACGCAAAAACTATTTCAAAGGACATAAAGGGTAAGAATGAAAGTCGACACTTTCAAGCATGGGAGATGGCACTTCATGATGCAGGGATGAGTATGCAAAGTTTCAGGCAACGGTATGATTTAGCCGACAAGAAAAGTGATTATTATAAGGTTAAGGAGCATCTTGCCTTTATTGACAATACAGGTAAGGCATCAGGTAAATGGGGTATAACGGCAAATAAAATTTCAGAAGCCCCCAAAAGGGTTGTTTTTGGTCTCCCATTGACTTTCCAATCATCTTATCAAGATGGATTAAAGTCGAATGGTAAACCTAATTACTGTAGTGTATCTACATCATTTATTGGGGAAAAACACGAAAGAAATGCGTCTCCAATATTTATCAGAATTGTCAAAATTAACAGCATTTGCCATCCATTTTACATTCGGCTGGATTTTCCATTTTTAGAGGAGAACGAGAAAGTCAAGGATGGGGTTGATAGTTACAAGATGCAGGATACAAGTATCCTTGACGATTTTTGGAAATATATGAAAAGCAAGAACAATGGTATAGAGGTCTCGTGGAAATGAATACAGACTCCAAAAACTACCTCCTCATCTGTGAAATAGGCCCTATCTACGACTTCGTCAGGCAGAGCAGAAAGACCGTGGATTTCTGGGGCGCATCCTTCCTTTTTTCCTATGTGATGTCTGAGGTTGCAAGGGATATTACGAATAACGGCGGCACGCTGTTTCTCCCGTATCTTGATAACAACCCCATGTATCGACGGAACGGGACAATCGCTTGCGGAAGCGTTCCCGACCAGATTTATGCCACCTTTACCGATAGCCAGAGGAGTGCCATAGAAAATGGTTTGAAAACAATTATTGAAGAGATCGTTAAGACCATCGCTCTAAAAGTGGGAAAACTGGCGGAGCAAAAAGGAAAAGCAGGTGTTTTTGATCATGGCGAATTAAAAGACTTCTTTCATTTCTTTTATACGATACACGAGATTAAAGATGCACAACCCACCTTTGAAGAATTTCTTGAGGCTGAACGTAAGATCAGGATACGTTCAGCCCTCAGACCATTCAGGCAAATCACCGGCAACAACTCGATTGCGAAATGGGAGAAATGCAGCCTGTGCGGAGACAGGAAAAGGATATATTCAAAAGTAGTGGACAAAGATGCCGGTCTTTACAATGAAGAACATATCTGCAGCGTCTGTCTGTTAAAGAGATTCCTGCCGGAGGCAGTAACGTTCATTTTTTCTGGTACCAAGGCAGAATTTAAAAAACCCCGTTATCGATCATCCTCTGACATTGCGTTCAGTCCAATTAAGGCATGCATTGATACGGCAGATGATGAAATGAAACAAGCATACAAAGCGTTCATCAGGGAATGCGAGCAGATTTCAGAAGAGAAGGACTCTGAGGGGAGATTTTTTTATGACCCGAATCTCAGAAAGAAGTTTACTGCGTGGAAAAAGTCGTTGACGGAAAAATATCAGGATAAGATAAAACTACCGTGGCTCGACCGTCCTTTCTATAGCATCATCTCTATGGACGGTGATAATATGGGAAATAATTTAAAGGAAAACTGGGAGAATAGACAAGACGTCTCAAGGATAATATCAGATTTTTCAAATGATGTTGATGACATTGTCTCGAAAAATCATGGACAGCTTATCTTTGCCGGAGGCGAGGACATATCCTTCGTCATCCACCCGGAATATCTCCTCGGCTGCATCGGGGAATTGAACAATCTCTACAACGGCTATTTTCTGAAAAATGATTTAACTAAACCTATGGCAGAAAAATTTACCTTATCTGCCGGGGTTGTTGTTTGCTATCATAAATATCCGTTGTCACAGGCGATACTCTCTGCCTGCGGGATGCTCAGAAAGGCAAAGAAATTCAGGGGTAAAAATGCAACCGCCATCTCTTTAATCAAAGGACATACAGAGACTTTCAATTTCGCATTCTCCAACAAACTTATCGGAGACTTAAAAAGGCTGAAGGAATTACTACTGAGCGCTGATATATCACGGACAACGCCTTATCGCATAAAGGAGTCAGAGGAGGTTCTGAAGGCGATAACTGATGTTAGGCACAAAGAGAACTATCTTTATACCATCATTGCAGGAACAAGAGGGGTTGATAAAACCAACGCCGAAATTATGGAGATAGTGGGGCTTTTGATGAAGTTTGAGGGTATTGACGCAATGATTAATGCGCTTTTATATGCCCGATTTTTAGCAGGAGATAAATAGATATGCCCGATTATTTCGTCAGACCTTACGATGTGTTGTTCTTCAGAGGTAATAAATCCTTCCATTTTGGCGAATGGTATACAGAAGGGGTATTCCCTCCGTATCCGTCAACCTTCCAGGGTTTTGTCCGGAATAAACTCCTTGCCGATCATCATCTGATTGATCCTCACGGCAGTCTGACAGATGCGGAACGTGCGAGAGAAAAGATTGGTAACGATGAAACCTTGGGCGTGGATATTACCGGCCCGTATCTGATGGACGCTGATACCGGGGAAATCTATTTCAAAACGCCCTCCGATCTTTTCCGGAAGAATGACGGGGATCGTTGGTGTTATTCCGCCTTTCCGATAAAGATGGCGTCGTTGGAAAGTGATTGCGGATTCGACCTGTGTTGTCCCACTATCCCTGACGGAAAACTTGACGACCGGTATCCGCCGGAATTTATCTCGCTATCGGAAATATGCAGGTACCGGCTTTCTCTGAATGAGATGGAAGTCGCGGAGAAAGGGCTTTGGATGCCTGAAGACCGTGTCGGCATCACCCTTGATACGGCAAAACTCAGGGAACACAACAGGACGGTGGAGGAAACGAAATTCTACACCACACCGTACAACCGGTTGCGCGATCGTATGGGCTTTTATTGCGCGACGGACAAACCTCTTGCCGCCGGCGCCCTGAAGCTTGGCAGCGAATCGCATCTGGTGTATGTGAGCGGCATTGCCTCTGATTCCCTTCTTGAACAGAAATTCGGACAAACAAGAGAGACGCTTATCTCTGAGATGATAAAAACAAAGACGTTCAGAATGGCGCTGCTCCAGCACGGCATATTTGAGCAAGGCTGGATACCTTTCCGGCAGAAAGAAGAGAAGAAGAATCTATTTGAGGCGGACGGTCTGCACCTCGAGCTGCTCTTTGCATTTACCCGGCCACCTCTCAGGGTAAGCGGTTACAGTTTTGAAAAAAATACGAAAACAACCCGGCAGCAGGGAATATCTCTGAAACCTTTAAAAAATGCGGTTCCGGCAGGGGCGGTTTATCTGTTCAGGTTGCCGGCAGACACCTCAGATGAGGCAATAATAAAGTTTGTACAGGATTATGATAACAGAAAGCTGAAAAATACGCCATATTCCAGCATGGGATTTAACCATGTCGTTCTGGCAAATGGGCATAGGTTATAGGGGGGAGAAATTATGTCTGACAACGGCAGTTTATTTACCTTTTATGCACTCACACCGCTTCATGCAGGGGCAGGAGACTCGGCAGGGGCAATTGACCTGACTGTGCAGCGGGAGAAGCATACGGAATATCCTGTGGTGTTCTCATCCGCAATGAAGGGAAGCCTGCGGTGTTTTTTTGAATGGGACGGACCGTCTGAGACGGATATCAACGCTATCTTTGGCACAGAGGGCAATGATCAAAGAGACAGCGCATCAGGCAAAGTGGTTTTTACGGATGCCAAAATACTCCTCTTCCCGGTCCGCTCATCGGAAGGGGTGTTTAAGTGGATCACCTGCCCGTTTGTTATCGAGAGACTCAAGCGCGATTTGCAGTTTATTGGGATATCCCGAAATGAAGCAGCCGCCGACAATATTGCCTTCCGGAGCCCTGCTTATGCCAGTCGGGTAATTTTGGAAGACTTTCCGGTTGCCGTTGCAGATGGCTCTGCATCTTCATCTGCCTTGTTTGCATTTCTCAAAAGCCTTACCGTTCCGCATTTTTTTCCCGAAGATATTTTCAGGCAAAGGCTCATTATCGTTGCCGACGATATCTTTAAAACCCTTGTCACGACTGCCACACAGGTCATCGCCAGAAATGTGTTAGACAACGATACCAAAAAGAGTAAGAACCTCTGGTATGAAGAAGTTGTGCCCGCGGATGCCGTCTTCTACACGATCATGAAACCTGCTTACCGGGGCAGTGATGACGTAATGTTAAAATTATGCGCGAAGATTGCCGGGCGGATATTACAGATAGGGGGTAATGAGACCATAGGCTATGGTTTTGTGAAGATGAGCCATAATATTGCGCAAACGCCCAACCCCGTTGGGCCGGAAAAGATAAAATCGTCCGACTGAGCGCTCACGACGAAGTCCGATGCGCAGAATTCGTGAGTCAACCCTGTCAGGGTTTTAAACCCTGATAGGGTTGATTAAATGTAAGGAATTTCAATCTTTTGTAATTCCCCTCTAGAAAGAGGGGATTAGGGGTGTGTAAAAATGCTGAAACACACCCCCCAACCCCCTCTCAGGAGGGGACGAAAGGAGTCCCCTCCTGGGAGGGGATTCGGGGGTGGGTTTTATCGTATGATAAAAAATCGATAAGGTCTAATCCAATGTGCAGGAATTTCAAAGTTGCGGTTGTAGAATTGTAGAGCGACGAGCCTCGTCGCCCTACATTGAGAAGGTCACTGAAGGCATGATTGAATTGCGTTCTTAATTTTTGCCGAAGATGTTGCCATATTTTATCAAAGATTAAACCATGGGGAGGGCAAAATGGCTGATATAACAGGGACAGACGGCGGTAAAAAGTTACAGCCCGCATCCGTAGCGCGGGGAGGGAAGGTTTTGCCGCTCATGCAGGAAACGATACAGAAACTGAATGAAACAAAGGTCAATTTCCTGAAAGGCCTGCCGCCAATGATTATGCAGAACGGCCTTGGCCAGACCATTGCCTATTTGCAGAGCAAGGAGGGGTACGAAGACATTATTGATGTTTTCAAAAAGCTTTTTGGAGATAAAAATCTGATGGACACCATTTTGAGAATGGACGTCACGGAATATGCCCTCAGACAAAAAGAGGCAATTGAATACGCAGGGTGGATGAAAAAATTTGCCCTTGCATTTTATATAAAAACCAATAAGGAGAGAGGCGATGAAACTCCCGCTTCCTAAAGATATAAGAGGTAATACGGATAATTTATCAACCCCTAACCTGTCCCTTAAATATTATAAATGGGCGGATATTTATAACGACAATAAATTCCAGGAGGTTGACAGCAAGAGAAAGGGTAAGTTTTTCGAATCCTTCATTACCTTATCAAAGAGCAAAGCATATCGAGAGGCATTTGAAAACAGGAAGAAACATCTCGAAGGCATCGGCATCACCTTCACCATGACCACTGTTTCCCGCCTTGTCTTTGGCATGGGCTACGAACACCCAACGGAGATCGGTTTCGCCTTTGACTGGACGAGCGGTCTGCCGGTCATTCCGGGGAGCTCTTTAAAGGGCATAGCGCGATATGCCGCTGAAACAGACAACCATGACGATATTGCCGGGATTTTTGGGGCAGAAAACGGAGATGCTCAGGCAGGAGAGATTGTCTTCTTTCCCGCCTACCCCTGTTTAATTGACAATAACAAACCATTTCTGGAATTGGACGTTATGACGCCTCATTACAGTAAATATTATTCAGATCCCGTCAATAACCCGCCTGCTGACTGGTATTCACCGCTTCCGCTCCATTTTTTGACCGTTCCCGCAGGGGAGAAATACTGTTTCCGTCTGGCCCACAGGAAAAATCTCAGGGATAAGGAGTCGCCTCTTTTAAAAAAGACGGAAAATATTTTAAAATACGCCCTGTCTGAATTTGGCGTTGGGGCGAAAACCAGTGTGTTTTACGGGTATTTCACATGAATAATAACAACGACTTTTTTACCATATTTATATTTCCCTTTAAGTATGAAAGGGCAGACAAAAAAGATTTAGAACCTGATAAGATTGCTCACATATTGAGCAACGGCAACAATGATAGCGAAAAAGGCTGGGCGATAGCACATTATGCCCTTGATTCTATTAAGAACTACAACGAGTTCTCTTACTTTCATCCCTATGTTCAGCGGGCAATATTCAATAAAGAAGGGAACGTCGGGATGGAATTCCTGAAACGAACGGATTTTCATACCTTAAAGCTGGAATATTATGATTCGAACAACATGCAACAAACGATGGAGACACAAGTCAATGAAATCGATATCCACCTCTTTGATAATCAGATTGGACTGCTGACCATAACCACCGAAAAACAGCGTGGAGACAGCAAGACCGATTTTCAGACATTTCTCCGATATAACGATATTGCACGGAGGGTCTATCCACCGTATCTGGGAGAAAACAATACCTGTTCTCCCAAATTGGAATCAAAAATACTCCCGGTGAAAATTTCCTTATGCAAAGACAGCGACCCCAAAGATTTCATACATGAGGATTTTAAACCCATCGATCTTGAGGAAGCGAAGTACAAAGATAAGTATAAAGATATTGTGTATTTAAGCAATATCATCAAAGAACTCCTTGCTCCCTTTGACTTGAAACATACGTATAACATGTCAATGGACAACGGTAAGATTTACTATACCCCCTTCATTGACGATCGCATGTTTATCGTTTCGTATTACTCGGATAATGCGAAATCGAAAGAACTGCAAGATAGATGCTGCGCTGGCTATGTTTATGAGACGTCCGATGACTGGTATCGTTTTATCTTTGTTGACGGGAATTACGCCAATATTGAAAACGATGCGATGAAATACGATTTAATACGAAGACACACCTACGCCCGATGGGCAAAGAGTGGGTCATTGTTTGGCATGAGCCGGTACAGTTTCGTGTTGCTCTGCGCCACGGATGCCCCGTCATATTTGAAACAGCACATGAAATCCATGTATTACCAGATAGCCCTGATTGTCCTCTTTCAGCGGGCGATGCTCCTGAAGTTTGCAGAGGATATTGATGGGTTGACCGGTGAATTTGAAACCGGAAGGTGTTCAAAAAAACTCAAAGATGACTCAGACAGGTTGCATGGTGAATTTATAAAATTTGTTAATAAATACTGGTTCATTGAAGTTACCCCACAGGAGCAAGGAATTGAAATCTATGATCAATGGATGGGTTTGCTGAATCTGGAAAAACTCTACGATGAACTGCAAAGAGAGATTTCAGAATTGGCCGGATATGTGGAAGACAAAATAGAGGCAGAAACCAATAGCAGAGTGACAATGATTACGTATGTGGGCTTTCCTGTTCTTATCCTGGGGTTGATTGTGGGTATTTTGCAATGTGATGTCTGCCAGATAAAAAATGCCCTGCCCTTTAAGATCATTGCGATTATTCTCGGTATGGGTTTATTATTTGTTTTCTTTTGTCCGCGCTTCAGGCATACAGTTAACTGCAAAATGATATCACGGCTTAAAGATAAGCTATCCCGGTGGTGTTCTCCCAAAGAACCATAGTAAATAGTGACAACCCAGAAGGAGCAAGGCATGTGCTGTCCAGGAAATAAGATGGTATTTCAATTTAAGCGTTGAACAATGATTCACAACACCAACACAACCATAATCTGTCCGTGCAACGATGGTGAAAGCCGTTTGATTATAGAAATCGCTAAAAAGTTATCTTTTGATGTCCGCATATCAGCACAAGGGTGGGGGGCAGTGCTTTCACGGGAGCCCGATGAGACCTTTGCCGATTTAAAGAGGCACGTGATTGTTGTGGAAATGCCGGATGTTCTGAAAGAAAAGGAATTACAAGAGAAAGGGCACAATCTCTTCGTGCTGGACCATCATCAATATCCGCATTTAAAGCGGTTGTATCCGGTAAGCGCTCTGGAGCAATTCGCCTGCCTGATTTCATATACCCTCAACCGGTGGCAGATGGGTGTTGCCCTGAATGACCGGGGATATATTCCTGCATTAAGAAAACAAGGATACTCAGAAGACGAAATGCTGGAGATACGGCAGTATGACCTTGAGGCCCAGGGGTATAAACCTGAATATTTTGAAACGCTGAGAAGAGATTATCTGAAAGGCTGTAATCGGGGTCAGGATTTATACGTTGTGGAGACAAATTGTGAAAAGACCTCATATGTGTCAGACCTGCATTTCTTCGAAAATGAGAAAAGGATACTTTGTATGGATTTGGTCGTATTCACGGTAGACGCTGAAAATACGATGCAAAAAATCAACTTTTACGGCTCTCCCGCAAGGGCCAGGGCCCTCCAGAAACGGTTCGGCGGCTATTCCGGCGGAGACGAAAAGGTCTCCCTGTTCTGGGGCACGGAGATAACCACCCCCATGACAAGGGAAGCGTTTTTACGGTTCCTGAGTCCTGGATTATGAATAGGGCAAAATTAACCCTGACAGGGTTGAATCATGAATCTCGTGCTTCTGATTTTGACTTTTCCGACCCGTTCGGGTTAGGAAGTATACATAATAAATAAATGGTTCAATCTGCAAGATTGAACCAGCTTTGGAGCTTTTTGAAAAATCCCGAAGGGATGACATGATTATAGAAAAAACGTACCGCTATATTCAACCCCGCAGGGGTGAAATATCGGAAAAACAGCGATACTATGCCACCCCTGCGGGGTTAACCATAATTGCATAACGCAGCACAGCCGCAACCAAATTTCCTTTATGAAAGGACGAAAGAGATCCGGGCGACGGTCTCTGCTCCGGGCAGGAGCGTTTGAAATATCATGGGTCAGAAAGGGGTTCTTTAAAAATCTATGAAAGGGATATCTGATTATGCCGTGGTGTATGACATCACCTCCGACGCGGAACGGGAGAGGGTGGATAAGGTACTGAAGGGGTTCGGGTTTCGGGTGCAGAAGAGCGTCTTTGAATGCAGGTTGAATAAGAGGGGAAGGGACGAATTGATCGGGCGACTGGAAGGACTGCATATTAAGACTGGATTTATCAAGGTGTATCGGTTAGAATACTCATCCAGGGACACCGTAATCGGTCAGATGAAAAAGGCGAATATTGATGACGGCCATGCATTTATTGTCTAAACGGAGGTATACCATCGGTTCTTATAGCCAAACGGCGACTGTTTACCCTGCCGCACATGCAAATTTACCCCATCCATTGAGAACCTCCCTGAAAAATCACTCATTGAAGGTGTTTTTGGGGGAGGTTCTAAATATTGTCAATGTAACATATCAGCAAATAAAGACTTGTAAAGTGAAGTGTCTGAAAGGACATTCCTGCCGGTAGGAACTGAAACTATTTTGGCCTCCCCCTAACTCGCCTGGTAATGTCTGAAAGGACATTCCTGCCGGTAGGAACTGAAACAGTTGTGTCGTTGCGAAGGGGCCGCGACTGTCTGAAAGGACATTCCTGCCGGTAGGAACTGAAACTGTCCACTATGCGTCTTTTGACCTCGTAAGTTATTGTCTGAAAGGACATTCCTGCCGGTAGGAACTGAAACTGTCTCTATTAAGCTACGCTCAAGTCGAATCGTCTGAAAGGACATTCCTGCCGGTAGGAACTGAAACCATCTTCATCTCCTTATCTCCTTTTTGCCCCGTCTGAAAGGACATTCCTGCCGGTAGGAACTGAAACAAACTCTTCATGGTTAAACCGGTAGTTTTAAAGTCTGAAAGGACATTCCTGCCGGTAGGAACTGAAACCATATCGCTATGGGGAGAAAAAAAATCGCGGTAATGTCTGAAAGGACATTCCTGCCGGTAGGAACTGAAACGATAGAAAGAAATCGAATGTCGAACAAGGAATCATGAATGTCGAAGGATAAGAAAACCTCGTAATTCGACATTCGATGTTCGATGTTTGATGTTGAGTCGATGGTTAAGGTACCAATCAGTTTACGCTAGCGTTTATCCGGCCTTTCCCTCCTAAAAACGTGATCTGGAAGGATCTTTCTGCCGGTAGGAACTGAGACGGTAAAGAGAGACAAAAGACGAGGGACGAAAGACGAGGGACGAGGGGACATTTCTGATGGTAGGAACTGAAACGCATGAATAACTGCAGAAGGGTGGTTGGTTTGCATAATATGTCCCGAGGATAACCCTTGTACTAACAATGTTTGACTTGATATGACTTTAAAAGAATTGGATGAAGGGAAAGGAATTCCTCATAATCAAATTGAAGATGAATCTTCATCATGGATCTCGAAATAGAGTGGTCACCCACTGCCAGGCTGGACTTTCGGGACATCATTCTTTTCATCGCGGAAAATAATCTCCCTGCTGCAAATCAATTTCGAAACAAAATACTCCACCACATAAAGCAACTTCCAAAATTTCCCGCATCAGGTAGCGTTGTCCCGGAATTTCGAGATGCGGTTGTAGAGCGACGAGCCTCGTCGCTCTACATTAAATGTATGGGAATTCCAATCTTTTTGCTCCTGCCTTACACACCCCCAACCCCCTCGGTCGACTGAGCTCACGACGAAGTCTCAAGAGGGGACGAAAGAAGTCCCCTCCTGGGAGGGGATTCAGGGGTGGGTTTAACCTTATAATGAAAAGTCGCCGATGGCCTGATTCAATGTAAGGAATTTTAAACACCCCCCATAATCCCCCCGTAAACGGGGAGAGACATTATTTGTTTCCCCTGTTTGCGAGGGGAAACAGGGGGGGAAGTCGCCGAAGGCCCAATGAAAAATCCTTACCGAATTGTCTATCGGGTCAAAAGGAACAAGAAAGTAATTGAAATGGTAAGAATATGGCATGCTGCAAGGGGAACACCTGATTTATAAACTTGATACAGACTTATCATAATGTTAATATAATTGGAGACTTTTATTAACTTTACGCTTAGAAAGGTTACAGGCATGAAAACTCTTGTAATAAAATCAGATCGATTGAATCTTCCGGAAGAAATAGCAAGAAAGCTAAAAGGAAAAGAGGTTGAATTTATCGAAACAAAAGAAGGAATTCTGATAAAACCAATAGAAAACCAAATTAAGAACGCAAGAGGTTCCTTAAAAGGCAGCCATTTTTCTTCTGAAAAATATATGAGACTGAAAAAAGAAGAAAAGGAACTGGAATAATGAAAGACGCCTTTGTGTTGGATGCCTGTGCCCTTATTGCTTTTTTGAATGATGAAGATGGCTCAGATAAAGTTGAGGCCATACTCTTAAAAGCGTTCGAAGAAGAGTGTGTCGTTTACATGAACAAGATAAACATGCCTGAGGTTTATTACGGAGTGTTTCGTGAAGAAGGCAAGGGCAAAGCTGAAGGAATCCTCAGCAAGATACTGGCGTTGCCACTACAAACAATTGATACGTTGGAAGATGCTGTGTTTAAAGAGGCAGGAAGGTTAAAAGCAATTTACAGAATATCTCTTGCCGATTCACTCGCCCTTGCAGAGGCAAAGACGAGAGGCGCAAGAATTATGACGGCAGACCACCATGAGTTCGACACTCTTGATAAAAAGGGTGAGGTCGCTTTCCTTTGGATTCGATAGTTTTGCTGGTCAAGGCCATTTTTACTATTCATTAAACTATTGAAACAATTAACCCTGTCAGGGTTAAATCACGAACCTGGCTGGTTCAATCGTCCACGATTGAACCAGACGGGGGGACGTTGAAAATCTATGAAAGGGATATCTGACTATGCCGTGGTGTATGACATCACCTCCGACGCGAAACGGGAGAGGGTGGATAAGGTACTGAAGGGGTTCGGGTTTTGGGTGCAGAAGAGCGTCTTTGAATGCAGGCTGAATAAGAGGGGGAGGGACGAATTGATCGGGCGACTGGAATGACTGCATATTAAGACTGGATTTATCGTAACAATTTAGTTTTTTGAAAAATCCCGAAGGGATGACATGATTATAGGAAAAAACGCACCACGATATTCAACCCCGCAGGGGTGAAATATTGGTAAAAGAACGATGCTATGCCACCCCTATGGGGTTAACCATGATTGCATAACGGTATAATATTGCTGTGTAAAAAGGCGCTTTTTTTGTAAGGTTGTTTGCAACCCTATTTACCCCTTATCAGAAGGGTACCGTTTGTTTATAAGAGAAGGATTGCTTCGCTTCGCTCGCAATGGGCAGTATGTCATCAAGGACATACTGCCCATTGTCATTGCGAGGGTCTTGTCCGAAGCAATCTCCTGCTTTCTCAGCGGAGAATTGGCTGCGGCTTTGCTGTGATCTGCAATTTTTTCTGTACAAGGATACGCGGGATGTGGTAACTTTTTGTTTCTTTTACTGATCGTTGCAGCCGGGCGGCAACTTCATGAATGCTTCTGTTGTATGAGGAGTAAGGTACCCGTGAATGCAAAGGATGCGCATCCCCTTTCAGACCTGCGCTGGCATCGCCTGTCGGCAACGGTAATGAATATCCGTTCATTGCCGGCAATGTCCGCACACCCCTTTTCCGTCTTCCAGGCAATCATGAAGGGGGTCTCTCTCCTGCCTGTATCGCCCTCCGCAGCCGCATTATTACCCAATAAAGAATCCCCGGCAGCGTCAGCATGCCCACGTCCTGCCCCGGCTCCTTTGATGGGGAACGAGTCTCCTGAGTTGACAGGGGATCTTTCTCCCGTTCCTGGTGAGGAACGGACAGGGGGGGCGGAAGGAGACGCCGAACCACTACCCCGGGAGACGTCGCCTGCCGGGAAAACCCAACACGGTGAAACGGACGGTGAGTCTCCCCGGGGCAAGAAAGGGGAAGAAGCCCGTGAACCGCTGATTATCTTCCATGCCAGGGGCAGGCGGCACAGCCTGAAGATGCGCGAGTATGAAAAGGTGTCCCTGGATATCTTTTTTTTCAGAAAAGGGCATGGGTACGTCAGGCAATGGAGGGACGCCTTTCAGGCGTACCTGTCCGACCCGGTAACGGGCAGGAATTTTGAGGTAGTTACCCTGGGAGACGTTGAGGAACGGAGTTTTGGCCAGCTTGCCGGGGAGGCGGATAACCTGCCGGACGAAGGGGAAATCTGTCTGGAATTTCTGACCCCCTTTCCCTTTAAACCGGAGAAGGGCAAGGCACGCACCTATCTTGCCAGGACTGCATTTATCAGGTCGCTGGAAAAGAGATTTTCACGGTTGTTTGGCAGGGAGATCGTTTACCGCGGTCAGGATGACCGGTTTTCCCTCCTTCCGTATTACTGGAATTACACGGAGATCAGGCACTCATCCCTGTCCCAACCGGGGCAGACACAATACATCAATGGCTGCGTGGGGAAGCTCTATATAAAGGGTTGTTTCAGGGATTTCCTGCCATTTTTGCTGCTGGGAAGTGAGGTGCATGCCGGGACAAAGCTCTCCAATTCCCAGGGATATTATCTCCTGCACAAGGAGTCGCCGGGATATTTTCAGTCCTTCTTTCCCAACAAGAAGATTATCGTGTCAGTCATCCGCGACGTCATTAACCGGTATGATCATGCGCTGCAGGCGCTGTCGGAAACGGAAAAGTACCCGTTTGATGAAAACCAGTACGCAGAGAATCTCTTTCAGCTCATCGCCAGTAATGGCTATCTGCCCACCCCTCATGTTGCCTTTACTATCAAGAAGAAGAGCGGCGTCGATCGGGTCGTTGAGCAGCTATCGTTCCGGGATTTGATCGTGCAGCAATACCTTTTAAAGGTCATCTCAACGGTGTTTGACCGCTTTTTTGAAGCGGAATCCATTGGATTCAGAAAAGGGGTCTCACGACAGCGGTCTATCGGGATGGTTCAGTCCGCCATTGCCGAAGGTTATCAGTGCGTGATCGAGTCGGATATCGAGGACTTTTTCCCATCCGTGGACCTGGATATTTTGGAACACCTGCTCGACTGCTCTATTCCGCAGAATGACGTCTGCCTAAAAAACATCCTGCTGAAATTGATAAGAAACGGGTTTATCCTGAACGGCACGTATTACGAACGCAGAAAGGGGCTTGCCCAGGGCGGCCCGCTTTCCCCCATCCTTGCAAACCTTTATCTGGACTCCTTTGACGAACAGATAAAGCGGTGGGGTCTGGCCAGCCACGACGAGGATGCCGGGACTGACCATGCGAAGGGAGGCGCAGGAAACAAGACGGCAGGCGGCAATGCGTCCCGTGGTGTAAAGCTGATACGGTATGCAGATGACTTTATTATTTTGACCAGGACGAAGGAAGAGGCAGAGGGTGTTTTATCGGATACCGAGTCGTATCTTTCAACGTTGGGGTTGAAGATAAAAAAAGAAAAGACTGCTATTCGGTCACTCAGGGATGGGTTTCATTTTCTGGGGATACGGTTCGAGAGGTCTGCGGTTCTGGTGGAGGGCGAGGATGACGTGAAGCTGCTGCGGAAGCCATTATATATTGTAGAGCCGTATCTGTTTTTATCGCTGAATGGCGATGCCGTTGACCTTTGCAAGAACAGGAAGGTGGTGGAGACCATTCCGTTGCGGCGGATCAGCGAGATCATGGTCATGGAAAAGACCGTATTTTCCACCGCCCTGCTGAGGAAATGCACGGAGGGCAATATCCCGCTCACCATTGCGCTGGGCTCAGGGTATTACATCACAACGGTGAAGCCGGATTCCAAAAAATACTATGATGTCTCTTACGAACACGGGAGGAAGTATTATTCACTCTCTGAGACCGAATTGCTCTGTATTGCAAAGGAATTTGCCGCAGGCAAGCTGCAGAATTACCTGGCCCTTTTTCAGCAGCGGTTTCGCAAGGAGCAGTACCGGTTTATCGGCGAACTCGAAGGGGTGATCTGCCAGATGCATCAGGCAGGTGACGTTGCGCAGGTGCGCGGCCTGGAAGGGGCGGCGGCAAAGAAGATTTACCAGAGGCTGAATAACTTTATCGATGACGATGCCTTTGCCCTTCAGAAGAGAGACCGGCGGAGTCCCGACCGCATGAATTCCCTGCTGAACCTGGGCTATTACCTCCTCTTCTCCCGTATCAATGCCACGGTGAGGGCGGTTGGCCTGAATCCGTACCTGGGTTTTTTGCACAGTCCGCAGGATAACTATGAATCCCTTGTGTGCGACATTGAAGAGCTGTTCAGGGCGCGGATTGACCGGTTTATTATACGCCTGATCAACCTGAAGGTTGTTGGCCGGGAAGATTTTGTCGAGACGGAAAGGGGCCTCCATCTGGAAAAGGATGCCGTCAGGAAATTCATCGACCAGTTTGAGTCAGAAATGGAGAAAAAGGGCGCTCAGGGCACGTTGTCGATGAAGGAAGACCTCTATGTCCAGACCATCGTGCTGAAGAAATGGGCGCTTGAAAACGGCTCGCTTTCCTTTTACCGGTGGAAGATATGAGCAGGGACAAAGCTATTTCCGTATGGCGGGTCAGACAACCAGGCTAGACATGGTTTTGCGGCATCAGTTCCACGGGGTGGGGATTGAGGTAGCGCTGTTTTTCCAAATAAACAATTCGGTATTTTCTCGCGTAATGTTTCACCAGGGTAACGGGGACGATTAAGGGGACAAGGCACTGGCGATAGTTTTCGATAACCTCAAGGAGTTCCTGCTTTTCATCCGCTGTTATGAATTTTTTAAGATATCCGGCAATGCGCATCAGGACGTTTGCGTTCTTCGCTGGTGTCGCAAGTAGCCTCATGCCTTCCATGAAACCCTGAATATATGAGGCATACAAGTCTTTCCTCTTTACCCCTTTTGCATCTGCCACGAGTTGGCCAAGCAATGCGTAATGCCTGGGACTATGCGCCAGCATGAGGAGTTTATGGCTGGTGTGAAACCCGACCAGGTCGTTAATATCCCGGGATTTCAGCAGCTCCTGCCATCGCTGAAAGACACAAACACCCTCAATAAAATTTTTCCTTAACTGCGGGTTGTGGAGACGTACGTCATCGATGACCGGGGTGAGCGGGAAACGTTTCATGAAGGCGCCGCCAAAGATGCCGACTCCGCGCTGACTGGGCACGCCTGACGGCTTATATACCTTAACCCCCGCAATGCCAGAACTGGGGGATTTGCTCTTAAAGATGAAACCGCAGAGATTGCGTTGCTCTAATTCCGTGAGTTTTTTCTCTGTCCATTGCAGCATTTTTTCCGTATGGTCGATGCCGGTCTTGATGGTGATGAGTCGCGGGGATTCCGGTCTTCCCACCAGGCGCAAGGGTTCCCGCGGGACGGGCAGGCCGTATTCACATTCAGGACAAACCGGTATCCACTCGAAGTATTGCCCAAGGGTGTCCGTTATAAAACGGTCGAGCTTGTGAGCACCGTCATAGCGCACTTTTTCGCCGAGTAAGCAGGAGCTGATGCCCAATCTAATTTTTCGCGTATGGTTTCCGGAAACAAGGGTTTTTTTCATAACTGCTGCTTCCTCTTCAATGGTAATTTTCGCTGCTTCAAAAGTGGGCACAAAAGGTATCATATACTATAAACGCCTTCATTGCTATTGAAACAAAGAAGGAGAAATTATCCAAACGGCGCTGATAAAGCGGTGTGTCAATTTTGTTGCTACCTTGCTGTATCGGGTATATAATAATAGTTTATGTGTTGAAAGAATAATACCTGAGTTTCTCTAAAACCCTTTTATTAATGAATATAAGCATCCTATAAACGCAGGAGAAGAGATTATGGCAAGAAATCTATTGTTTTTGTGTTTCGTGTTTATCGTATCTTTTAACGTTTACGGACAGACACAAGAGGCACAGGAGAAATATCAATATAAAGCGCCGCAATTTTTATATGAAGAAAAATGCTCAAAATGTCATACCCTTGAACGAATATTTTCAGCGCCTAAAACGGAAAATGAGTGGCGGATGTGTGTTACGCAAATGATGGGGAAAAGCCCGTTGTGGATTACCGATCAGGAGGGTGAACGGATCGTTGGCGAAATCGTCCATGGAAGAAAGGACATGACCGCGATAACAGCCCAGCCAAAAAAATATGAAGACGTCCATGTGCTTTTTATTGACCGATGCACAAAGTGTCATACCATGACCAGGATCCTGAAGCAAAACAAGACTGGAGAAGAGTGGCAGGAAACGATCCTCCGGATGCGTGAAAATGCACCAGAATTATTCCTGGATGAAGACATTCCACTCCTAACCGGGTATCTCGCAGAAAGGGGAAAATTGCTGAGAGACGACGTGGCTGCCCGGATCATGGTGGAAAAATGCCTTGTCTGTCACGAAGCGGGCAGGATACTTTTAGAGCGAAAATCCCGGAAGGGTTGGGAGGACTGTGTTGTTGCTATGCGTGTGCTTGCCAGAGAAAAATTTCATAAAGACTGGTTCACCAGTGACGAATTCAGACTCATCGTTGATCTGCTGGTAAGGACGCAGGGGTCATAAAAACGGCACTTGTCGCCTTATATTTTCCCTGTAGTATGATGTGCGTTTCATAATATTTCCTGGCTCTTTTACCGTGTAAAGGTAAGCCGATCTGATTACCCGTCTTTTTTAAGACGCGCCAGCATTTGTTGAAAAACCAAAAAATCAGCCGTATTTGCCAGTACCAATAAGACGTCGCTGCTTTCAATAACCATATCTCCCGATGGTATGACAAATTTACCTGCCCGGCTAATAAGCATGATAAGACATTTTTCCGGAATGTCTAAATCGCTGATCCTCTTACCCACCACTTCCGAGTCAAATGGAACAATAACGTCGATCATTTCGGCATCGAAAGCCGCTGTCTTTTCAAATTCAATGGGATAATTCATCTTGTTAGCCAGGGGAACGTCCTGCTTCAGTATTTTAGAAAGGGCCGGAATAGATGTTCCCTGGATAAAAACTGACGCAATAACAATTAAAAATACGATATTGAAGATAGTATCCGCCTGCGGGATACCTGCCATAAAAGGAAATGTCGCCAGGATAATCGGCACCGATCCGCGCAGGCCAACCCATGCAACCATAAGCTTCTTTCGCATATCTATGTTAAACGGCAACAGGCATAACAATACACTAACAGGACGAGCAACCACCATGAGGAGAAATGTTAGCAAAAACCCTGTCTCTATCAGGGGAGTGATATGTGAAGGAAAAACAAGCAGGCCCAATATGATAAACATTACAATTTGCGCAAGCCAGGCTAAACCATCGTGAAATTTCACGATTATCTTTTTATTGGGAAACTTTGCCTTCCCCAGCATCAGACCGGCAATATATACCGCAAGGATCCCGTTGCCTTTCAGAAAAACCGCAATTACATATGTCAGCAGTACGAAGGAAATCATTATGACCGGATACAATCCTTCATATCCCAGTTTCAGACGGTTAATGAAGAATACGATAAATCTCGCCATGAGATAACCTATGAGAGCGCCCACACTCATATCCAGCATAAATCTGGGAATCAGGGCCGTAATCTTCATGTTTTCTGCCGACAGGATACTGATAAATCCGGCAGTCAAAAAAATGGCCATCGGGTCATTACTGCCAGACTCAAACTCAAGCAGCGGCTTCAGAGGCTGCTTCAGGCTTATTCGTTTAGACCGTAAAACGCTGAATACAGCGGGGGCATCCGTTGAAGAAACGATGGAGCCAAGCAACATTCCTTCCAAGAGAGAAAATTTCAGGATATAAACGGCAAAGAACCCGGTAAAGATTGCTGTCATTAAAACCCCTACCGTCGAAAGAACGGCGCCCGGCAAAATGACGGATCTGGTGTCATTCCAGTTGGTATCAAGTCCTCCGGAAAAAATAATAAAGATGAGGGCAACAACGCCAATGGACTTGGCTAACTTCGCATTATCAAAATAAATACCGCCTATTCCTTCTGAGCCAGCAAGCATCCCGATTGTCAAAAATAGCAACAGGATAGGAATTCCAAACTTATCGGAAAGCTTGCTTGAAACGACGCTCACGAATATCAATATCGCGACCCACAATAAAATATTTTCAATCGGCATACGAAATTATCTTCTCTTTTGGTTAGATTTCGTTCATTTATTACTAACGGAGATTCAAAGTTCCCGGTGGCATATTTTCATCATTTCCCGATATCCCACATCCCGCTGAATCAGCGTCTATCCGCATATCACCCGGTGCGCTCCTCAATGTACGCCCTGAACGCACCGCACATTTCCACGCCGGTTTCCTGAACCGATGGGTTATCCCCGCACCTGAAATCAGAAAAGGGGCATTTCTGATGGGCGTAAAATCACGGCGAACGGCGAAAGTATAACAAAATACTCAGAAGAAGAAAACAGAAAAGAAAGAGAGACGGAAGAATCTGAAACAGTGGAAGGATCAAGAGGGAGAGATGTTCAAGAGGAGAAACACCCATTATCGTATTCCGTGCGAAATCTTTTTTTTAAGTTTTTGCAACACCCTTCACCCCTGACCGCGGTGGACAGAGAAATCTCTTTGAGAAACGAGGAGGCAATGGGGTTGTCAACGGCTTGTGAAAAAGGAACGATTTTGTTCGGTAGCACGAGAAATAAATCAGCATTTTTGCAGACATAGGAGTCTTAAGTATTTTCCTGTGAAGCCGATAATACAACGACAAAATAATGGACTTTGATGAATAACGGTTTTTTTATTTCGGAGAAATGGCAATGATAGCAGAAAGTGATATACACAAAAACTTACTGGATAGTTTGTCGGGCGGAATTTGCGCTATTAACCGGGACAGGGTAATTACCTATTGGAATAAAAACACGACGACTCTTACCGGATATATGCATTCTGAAACCGTGGGGAAGTGTTGCAGAGACGATATCCTGATGTATGTCGATGAGCAGGGAAAGGGCGTCTGTGAGAACGAATGCATGGCGCTCGGAGCGATGGCTGATGGTGCACCGCGGAGTATGGAGGTGTATGCTCATCACAAGGATGGCTATCGTGTGCCGGTCTTAGTCCGCATCTTGCCCTTGAAAAATTTAGAAGGCCAGGTTATTGGCGCTATCGAAGAACTCCATGATAATTCTTCAAAGGCAGAGTATGTGCACAAGACAGAAGAACTGGAAAAGCGCGCCTTGCTTGATCCTCAAACCGGACTGATGAAGAGGCGAGGGCTGGAAATGAATCTGCGGACGATGTTCAGTGTTATGCAGAGGTACGGCTGGTCATACGGGATTTTTTTGGTCGATATCGATGGATTAAAAAGGATAAATGATTTGCATGGCCCGAAGACGGGGGACGCAGTCGTAAAGATGGTGACGAAGACGCTGTTGAATAGTGTACGGGCGTCGGATATGGTGGGCCGGTGGGGCGGTGACGAATTTATGGTCATTGCCATGAATGTCACGGAAAATCATTTACGTATCATTGCAAATAAGATACACGCCCTTATTGAGCAATCAGGTTTTTTCGTGGGGATTGACGCTATTCGCGTAACCGTTTCTGTATCAGGCACGGTTGCACAGTCAAGTGATACGGTGGATGCTTTACTAAAAAGATTAAACCACTTGATGTCCCAGGGGAAGTCTTCCGGCAAGAATTGCATATCTGTATAACTGCAACCATACCCATGCAGACAAATGTTTCACGTAGGTTTTCCCCGAATATTTATAATATTACCGTATAAAATTTTTCTTTTTTTGCAAGTTTTTTCGCAACCCTATTTACCCCTTACCAGAAGGTACCGTTTGTTTATAAGAGAAGGATTGCTTCGCTCGCAATGACAACGTACCATATGTCATCAAAGACATAGCCCGTGTCATCTATGAAAAAGCATGTCAAGAAAAAATATTATCCCTGTTGACAAAAAAACCAAAGAAATGTTTTCTTGCCATGCGTCCCTTCCGCTTAACTGAGGCTAATCAAGCCATAAAGTCCTGAGT
>WBZR01001059.1_pt1 | contig 37691 bp, 31 predicted proteins | sample 5204231 | NCBI WGS metagenome assembly WBZR01 (sample SAMN12412403, study PRJNA552823) | activated sludge metagenome | isolation source: activated sludge from anammox sidestream of wastewater treatment plant... | place: USA: Virginia | collected 2017-08 | reverse complement strand
GGTACAACCTATGACGAAATGGTGCATATTCATAATCTCAAAATAAAAAATGTCCCCTGGGCCATGGCTTTGTAGTCATTGATCCTTAAATGGCTTTTAACTCTTTTTTAAAAAAAGAAAAAAAGAGTTTGACATAGAATGTCTTCGGGATTACAGAATCGACATTTTATTCACTTGTAGTAATTGCGAGGTACGCTGAATAGTTACACGTAAAGACGCTTGATATGTTGAATAAACTCTTTTCAACGGTTGAATTTTTTAGGATTCTTAAGAATTTTTGCGAATGTTCAGGCAATAAATTGCTTATTAAATCATTGCTTATCTTTACCCTCACGTATGTCATCATCTCTGCCCAGAAGATGAAGTGGCATAAACTGGACAGACCTTCGGGCGCTTTGCTTGGCGCCGTACTGATGGTTTTGTCAGGGGTATTAACGCTGGACGAGGCGTACCGGGCGGTGGATTTTAACACTATTCTGCTTCTCCTGGGTATGATGATACTCATCGGCTATCTCAAGACGGCAAATTGTTTTAAATATCTCTCTTACGTACTCATTACACATGCCCAGAATTCCTTCCTGTTGTTGTGTTTTGTATCCTTCTCAAGCGGCATCTTGTCGGCACTGTTCGTCAACGACACCATCTGTCTCATGTTTACACCGCTTTTAATACTCGCATTAAATCAAACAAAGCTCAATCCCATACCATATCTCATTGCCCTGGCAACCTCGTCCAATATTGGAAGCGTAGTCACCCTAACCGGAAATCCGCAAAATATGCTCGTGGGTATTTTTTCAAAGATACCCTATCTGGACTTTACACTGCATCTCATACCCATAGGAATACTAAGCCTTGTAGCCAATGTGCTCATCATTTATCTCATATTTAAAAAAGATGTTAATTTTAAAAAATTGGACTCTATTATACTCGTAAAGCCTGAACTTGACCTGAAGCTTACCGTGAAATCACTCTTTGTCCTTTCCTGTATTTTTTTCGGATTTGTCTTTACTGGCAACTTACCACTATCAGCTATAACGGGAGGGCTCGCGTTAATTATAATTTCGGGTACAAAACCGCAACATGCCTTGGAAAAGGTCGATTGGACGTTATTGTTGTTTTTTAGCGGACTATTTATTGTGGTAGGAGGAATCAACAAGGCGGGGTTTTTAACCCTGGCGCACAATGCCATTGAGCCCTACCTGGGAAAGACCGCATCAAGCCAGATTGTCCACTTTAGTGTCTTTTCTGTGATTGCCTCAAACCTTGTCTCTAACGTGCCTTTTGTCTTACTCTCGGCAGCCTGGATTGATAAATTTATTGAACCAAAAACCATGTGGTACGCACTGGCCATGAGCAGCACCTTTGCCGGCAACCTAACCGTTATGGGGTCTGTGGCAAACATGATCGTATTAGAACTTTCAAAGGAGCATGTTCATGTGGGGTTCTGGGATTTCTTTAAGGTGGGATTTACAACAGCAGTCGTTTCAACCACCATTGGAATCGTTATGCTCATTCATTTATGAGGGTTTTCAGGCTGAGATCTATCGTCTTACAGGGTGCCAATTGATGCATGGGGATATACAGACTGCATGTGCTTCCAATTCTGGCCAATGTGTCTTTATTGCGTGGACACACATCCTCCGGCTTATAATGGAATACTTGTCCTTAGTCTAATGTTTCTGTTAATAAAAAAAGGGCGCCACATCTTTCGACGCGGCACCCCTCTTTTCCTAACATTAACGACAAGTATTCTTATTTCTGAATCACTTCGACAGGAATAATTTTACTCCTTCATCGTTATAAGACTTTTTTCACCTTTACCTTTACGTCCTTCTTCAATTTTCCTGCCTTGAAGCGAATCGTTGCGACTCCTTTTTTATCTGCTGCCTTAACACTAACCTGCGCGTTACCCGCTGCATCCGTTACTACGCTTGATGGCAGACTCTCTATACGACTTTTACCGGTTGTGACTTTCACATCCACTGTATTATAGGCGGGTATGCAGTCTTTTTTCTTGCCTATCAGCGTTACGGTTATCATACCGGTTTCTCCCATTCCAAGCGTCAACACATTCGGATCAGTTTTGATTTTCTTTAATCTGCAGTCTACCGGTGTTGGTGTTGGTGTTGGCGTTGGCGTTGGCGTTGGCGTTGGTGTTGGTGTTCCCAGAGTTACCGTAGCAGTCATTGTATCACCATAACTTGAAACATCTGTAATGGAAATGCCCGTCGGATTGCCGTTCTTAAGCTTGGAATTGGGAATGGTGCTATCGGTAAAACTGGTGGTATTTTCTAAAAAAAAGAACATATGCGTAGCAGCCTGGGAAATTTTATTGTCCAGCATGCTTCCCCCAATCATCTCATTAGCCTCTTCAACGTCCACACCTTTGTCGTTTACATCCGCGTTAACGGTATCAGAACCTGGCCATAGACCCGTTTTCAATTTATCTATGTGATAAATAACCAGGCCGCCATGCCCCGATGGACCAGTTGAGCTTTGAAATCCCACATCGTAACCGACGAACTGTCTATTCTCTAAGAGAAAATATTGATTTGGATCTGATGTGTTTAGTCGAAAGACAGAGGCTCCATTGCCGTCTGTCTTCGGAAAAGAGACGGGTTGACTTGAAGAGATAGTATTTACTGTCCCCCAGGAAAGATATTCTTTACACCAGGCAGATAATTGTGTTGGAGATGAACCTGCGTTATTTCCATATACTGCCCCCCAGCCGCCATATCCCATTAAATCAAATGCTCCTATACCATAAGAAGTTCCACTGCCTGTATCATATAAATCCGGCAATGTGAACATCAGGTGCCCAAGTTCGTGTGCCATAATACCGAAAGTAGCAAGATGGCTTCCATGTTTTTCACCAAATTCTGCATATACGTGTATGGTTTTACCATCCACAGTGGGAAATCCAACGTCGCCCATCCACCATTGGTGCCCCCACACAGACGGTGAATAATAACCATAAGCTGCCTCATACCCACCCACAATAACCATAACCGAAAGTTCTGTCGGTTCAATAATACCATTCCCGTTTGTATCATATTGAGCATAATTGATAGAAGGATCGGCTGCAATGATGGCATTTTTTGCGATCTGCTGATTTCTGATATCAAGATCGTCGCCCGTGTTTGGATGATTGCCGCTTAATCGTAACCATCCAATAAAACCGTCGTTTGGTGTCCCATGAGATTCTGTTGCCGGGGCAACTGTCACCGCCGAATACGATGTCTTACTGTAATAATCAGAAACGCTATTGCTGGCTCCAAATACCAGTGACTGGACTTGGTTCGCCGAATATGTAGCAGGTGCATCGACATAGTCAACGCCGATGACAAGCAGAGGTATAGTGCCGCTTACCGCCGTGCTCTTTAGTACTTCTTTCGATTCTGCTTGTATGTTTTTTTCGGGAAAAGTACGTGGTTTGATTGCAGAAGTCTTTGGCGGCCGCAAACCCTTTGGGATGCCCATTGAAGCAGGGTCCGATTCTCCAACAACTGCCTGTGAAGCTTTGCCCATCAGAGACGGATGGCCGTTCTCTTTTGCCGTAGCAGTAGCAGGTGCGTAATACTCCCAGTTTCCCGTTGTTGAATTCTTGTAGATTCCGTAACCATCCTTTGTCTCAACCCAGTTCTGCCATTCATCTCCATGCTGTCTTGCTTCAAAGGTAAAACCCGAAGGCTGCTTCAGCTCAAAAAGACCATCATATGCAGGAACGGCATACGATTTTATGGGGAACATAAGCGCGGAAAGCAGCAGCAAAGGAAGCAAGGCAAAGATCCCTTGCACCCCTCTTTTTAGAAAGGATCTTCGAATATCACACAAAATTGATTTATTATACATTTTTTGTCCCATCTTTAATTACCTCCACAAGAAATAAAGGGTGTCGTGCAAGGATTTAATAGCCTTGGAAATAATCATATTTAAGCTACTTATTCTTTTAAAACCATCCTTACGTTTTGATATAATACCTAACACAAACGAGTCGGAAAAGACATCATAAACCTTTAACCCATTCAGGTTCTTTTCCATATCATTATTGTTTAATCCCAAAGGGATGACATATTTATAGAAACAAACCATGATCGTAGGATGCGACCCCGTCGGGGTCGTATAATCACGGCAATATTGGCGGCTATAAACATATGAACCCTTCAGGTTCAGTTTTGCATCAAATAATCCTGACCCGAACGAATCAGAAAAGTATTTTTTTGATAGTAGATGTTGAAATAGGTTTGTCCTGACGAAAATCAGTTTTTATCATTTTGAATTTGTTTCGGAATATTCTGCGCAATAATAATTTTTCTTCCGACTCGTACAGGCTTGTCTCTTAAAAATTTAGAAAGTACGATATATTACAAATCGGCTTATAAGCCTTGTATGGTAAGGTATTCCAGTTTTTCATAAAAATATTTTTGCCGAAAGTGTCAAAATTATCTTTGCAAGATACTGCAGTATTTTCCCTGGAGGACCTTTCAGGAGACTTTTCCTTAAATATCCAAAGTACTAATGAAGGCAAAATTGCCATACTGAAGCTGATTCGGCAGCTCCTAAAAATAAAAAAGCCTTACTGCAAAGATATTTATTTCAAACATCTTCGGCAGTAAGGCTGTCTTTTTATACTTATTTCCTTGTAAACGATAAGGGATTCTTGCTTTTCATCCCTGCATACTTCCCTGTACGCCCCAAAGATCCTTTACTTTGCGTCCCCCGATCACTCAGGGTTTGCCTTTATCGGATTGTGTTTCGCTATAGTCACACTTGTCAGAGATTCTAATGCTAACATAGCTTTAGAATTTGTCAAAGGAAAATATTTTTAAAATGGCAAAACTAATTTTTGTTACCCTGGGCAATGTGTTTTTACAGTTCCTTCCTCGTTAAGATTTCCCAGGACGTCGATAGTAACCGGTAAAAACAATTTTACGATTTTACTGTTTGTAATCAGGCGCTGGGTAGTTCTGGAGATGGTAAACTGAGATGCTCCTCGTGCGACGGCTAGGAGGGCAACGATCTGGACAGCAAGGTATTCATCAGTGGCACCGTTTGTTTTAAGAAAGACGCAGTGTCTTGCCAAAGAAGATTCTTCGCTTCGCTCAGAATAACAAAAGCAAAGGATTTGGGACGACAGCGCAAGGTGTATTTTCAGATGAAAATTCCTGTGCTTTCGGATTAAACGCCCTTATCCTGCTGTTTCATAAATTCATCGATCTTTTTACTGAGCATTTTAGCTTCGTCCTTGCCTAAAAGGAGTTCGGCAAAATCCATAGCAATTTCTGCCGCCTGGTCTGAGGAGATACCCTTTACCTTTGAAATCTTCCAGGCTCCGTCTTCAATTATCAATGTGCACTCCCCGAACCTCTCTTTCATCGGCAATCCACCGCTATTCAGGAGAAATTTTATATCATCAGGATTCTGCGTAACTCTCAGGGTTTCCTCCATATCTGGCACCCGGGAGTAAGTTTTTACCAGCGCGGTGTTATTGCCTACTGACATACTTACGATTTCCTGCCGGGCTGCATTATGGGCGAGATCAATAACTTCGGTGAGCCTTGGCGGGGTGATCTTTCTTATGTACTTTATGAGTTCCAGCCAATTGATAATTGTAGTATCAGTTTTGGAGATGAAAGAATATGCCCTGTCGTAGTCGTTGTTTCTTACGGCATTAAGGTAGTTCTCCACGATTACACGCGGAGAGTCCTGTACATAGCCAACCTCAGCAAAGGCCATCACGGCAACAAAAACAAATAAAAATAATTTTTTCATGTTTTTTACCTCCCCGATAAAAAATTCAGAAAAACAATATTTGTTTAATTTTATCATCATTACGCAATTTTGCCCATAAAAAATAACAAAAACTGAACCTATTTGTCAGCCTTTTTTGTTATTTTTTGCATGTTTTCAGTTGTTTTCTCCCTCCATCTTTGTGCTATTTTCACTTTTTCAGAATGGACTTGTGTTCTAAAACGATTTTGCTATAAAATACGTTTTTGGATTTTTCCTCAATTTTTAAGCAGGTTGCCTTGAAAATTAACAATCTTTTGAGATTGACAAAACACAGGCGCTTCTCAATGTGCTTCAAACATCTTTAGAAATTCAGCTTCTATAATGCTCATGGTTGAATATTTGTTTGTCATATCGATACTATTGTATGCGCTAGGCGCATTGTTTGCCTTATGTTTTTTCAAACGGCAAGCGGTTGGGAATTATATTTCGCTTATTTTTGCTGCTCTTGCCTCTTGCTTCAGTATTGCTCTTGCTATCGTTATGCTGTCAGACGGCGGGGCAACACGATTTGATTTCCTGATATATCACGCCATTATAAAATATAATTTTCTGTTAGATCCGCTATCTTCATTTTTTATGCTCGCCATATCCGTCATTGGCTTTTTAGCCTCACTTTATTCGTTGGGATATACAAAATTATACGTAAATAAACGCGACACGCGGTTCTTTGGATTTACTTATAACCTCTTTCTTCTGTCCATGATTTTGGTAGTAACCGCGAATAACGCATTAGTATTTATGATTGTGTGGGAGCTCATGACGCTGATCTCTTTTTTCCTTGTTATCTTTGAGCATGAGAATCCTGCCAATATAAAAGCGGGTTTTACCTATATCGTAATGTCTCATATTGGCGCCGGGCTTATTGCCGTAGCATTTTTCATCTTATTTGCCTATGCAGGGGAGTATACATTCGGCTTTGACGATTTCAGGCACCTGGGCGCTTATATGCCTGCAATATACAAGAATATTGTATTCTTTTTGATACTTATTGGTTTTGGCATAAAGGCCGGCATCTTTCCGCTTCATCTCTGGCTTCCCCTGGCGCACCCTGCGGCTCCGAGTAATGCTTCGATGGTTATGTCCGGAGTAATGATTAAAACGGCTATTTACGGTTTCATGCGATTCTATTTTGAATTTCTAACGCCTTGTCCGCCCTGGTGGGGGTTTATTGTCATCATCATGGGCGCATCTTCTGCTGTTTTGGGGATACTCTATGCCCTCATGGAACGCGACATCAAGACATTGCTCGCATACAGCAGTGTGGAAAATATCGGCATCATCCTTATAGGAATTGGATTATCCATGATTTTTAAATCTTACAACCTCATGTTTTTGTCCTCTTTCGCCATGATGGCCGGGCTGTATCACCTGATTAATCATGCAGTATTTAAGTGCTTGCTCTTTGGCTGTGCAGGAAATATCTATTATGCAACCCACACAAAAAACATTGAAGAATTAGGCGGCCTGATAAAACGGCTACGGATTACTGCACCATTATTTTTGGTGGGTGCCTTATCCATCTCAGCCATACCACCTCTCAATGGGTTTATGAGTGAGTGGCTGATATTCCAGTCACTGTTAAATGGCTTTAACCTACCGTCGGTGTTTTTTAAAATAATGACGGTTATTTGCGGCGCAATTGTTGCCTTAACGGGTACACTCGTGGCTACGTGCTTTATCAAGGCCTTTGGGATTTCATTTCTCGCCCTGCCTCGCTCCGTACAAGCACAAAAGGCAAAGGAGGTTCCCATGATTATGCTTGTCAGCATGGGCATTCTTGCCTTGATGTGTGTGTCTATGGGTCTCTTCCCTGTGAGGATTATGACAGTTATTAATCAGGTTAATACCCATCTTCTGGGTATTAACATCATACAAAACATTACTGCTTATGATTGGTTAAAAACCGGCTCCCTCCATACCAATTTTACCGGATTGTCTCCAAAAAGTGCGCCGGTATTTGGTTTAATATTTTTCGCAATCACCTTTGGTGTATTGACCTTACTAAGGCCAGGCTTCACAAAGAGGGTCTATGAGACCTGGACTTGTGGAATAACTCCGGAATCCAGGTTTGGATATACCGCGACGGCCTTCACAAAGCCGTTCAAGATTATCTTTGGCAACTTATACAGGCCGCGGCGAGAGATTGACACCACGTATATTATTCCTAAATATTTTGTTAAGTCTATTACTTATATTGGTGAGATAACGCCCATATTTGAAAAATATTTCTACACGCCTATTTCAAACTATGTGTTAAACATAGCAAATAGGGTAAGGTGGGTGCACACCGGAAGTGTTCACGTGTACCTTGCCTACATATTTGTGACCTTGTTAGTTGCAATTCTGTTTTATATTTACCAAATGACGGGGTATTGAACGTGGCTTCAAATATAATACTTATCACCCTGCAAATTATTGTTATTGCGGGGTTGTCTCCCCTGGTAAAGGGATTTATTAATAAAATGGAGGCACGACTGCAGTGCCGGAGGGGGCCCAGCCTCTTTCAACCCTATTACAATCTTGTCAAGCTGCTGAAAAAAGACGCGGTAGTCTCTGAAACGGCCTCGTGGATTTTCACGGCAACCCCTTATGTCGTGTTTGTCTCGACCTTACTCATAGTATTGTTGGTGCCGGTTTTGTCATCGCAAGTTCCGCTGAATTTCACCGGTGATATTATCCTAATCATCTATCTGTTTGCGTTGGGGAGGTTTTTCCTTGTCTTATCTTCTCTCGATACAGGAAGCGCCTTTGGGGGAATGGGCGGGAGCAGGGAGATGACAATATCTTCCATGGCAGAACCTGCCATGATGCTTTCTATCTTTACGGTCTCTCTAACCGTCGGTTCTACCAATCTCAGCAATATCACCAGTACATTACTTAATTGCAGGACATTGAATCCCTCACTTTTTCTGGCCTTTGCAGCCCTTGTAATCGTAATTATCGCAGAGACGGGGAGGATCCCGGTCGATAATCCTTTTACTCATTTGGAACTGACGATGATTCACGAAGGGATGATCCTTGAGTTTTCAGGGCGTTATCTGGGCTTGATAGAATGGGCGTCTTCTATGAAACTCCTGTTGTTATTAACCATCTTAACTAATACCTTTTTACCCTGGGGGATTGCTGTCAGGCTTGATTTCCCGGAATTGATTATTTCTTTGGCATTGTATCTTGTTAAGATCGGATTTTTTGCCTTCGTAATTGTTATACTGGAATCTTCGTTTGCGAAGATCCGGTTGTTTCGCATACCAAACCTGTTAGGCACTGCATTTGTTTTATCCGTTTTGGCAATTATTTCGTTTTATGTAGTGAGTTAATTCTCATGCAGCAGCAAATCATCGTAAACTCTCAGATTATTGACGTGTTGGCAGTTTTAATGCTGATGACAACAATCATTCTGATCGGTACGAGCCGGCTAAAGACCTGTATCTGGGCGTGTGCCTTTCGATCTTTCCTCCTGACATTAACGAGCGGCCTTATAGCCTATTTTTCTGGTATTCACCACATTTATATTACTACCGGCGTCTCACTGGTGCTGAAAGTTGTTGTCATCCCATGGTTTCTCTTTTACATCGTTGACAAAGTCCATATTAAAAAGGAAGTCGAACCTTATATTAATTATACCTTATCACTGCTGATCTCTTGCGGTGTTATCCTTATTGCATACTATTCAACGCTGCCTATCATTCGGTTTGAAAATACCTTTATGCGGCATTGTCTGCCGCTTTCGCTTGCCATTACCCTTGTGGGATTCTTCGCGATGATTACAAGGAAGAAGGCCATTACCCAGATACTGGGACTTATCACGATGGAAGACGGTCTTTTTTTTGCCGCTTTATCGACCTCCTATGGTATGCCTCTGATCGTGGAACTCGGAGTATTTTTCGATATCCTGGTGAGTGTTATCATGATGGGAATTTATGTATATAGAATCAAGGAATCCTTCGATACGATTAATACAGGCTACTTAAGGGAACTCAGGGAATAACATGATAATACTCCTGCTTTTAATTATCCCGCTAATAACCGCCACTGCATGTGTCTTTATCAAGACGCACAGCATATCAAAATATGTGAGTATTGCCGGTAGTTTTCTTGTTTTACTCTATAACATATTTCTTAATTACAACATTTATATCAATCATTCACTATCGGGACTCAATGCTTTCTTTTATATGGATGCCTTGAGTATCCTTACCACCCAGATTGTTACCATTGTTGGGTTTGCCGCCGCATTATATTCGGCCGGCTACATGGAGGCAGAACTTCGCTACGGTGAGGTTACAGAAAAGAAGTTGAGATGGTATTGTTTCCTCTTTCATATGTTTATATTTACCATGCTCCTTGTCTGTGTGACAAATAACCTGGGGATCATGTGGGTGGCAGTTGAAGCCACAACATTATCTACTACTTTTTTGGTGGGTTTTTACAACGAAAAGCAGCATCAGGAGGCTGCATGGAAGTACATCATCATTTGTACGGTAGGGATCACCCTTGCATTGTTTGGCGTTATCCTCACCTATCATTCGTCCAAGAATGTTGTTGGTGAAATTGGTTACGCGTTGAATTGGACGGACTTGCTCGCCGTAGCTGACCGGTTTGAGCCTCATCTTATGAAACTGGCCTTTCTCTTTATCCTGATTGGGTACGGCACAAAGGCGGGTCTGGCGCCTATGCACACATGGCTGCCTGACGCACATAGCCAGGCGCCGTCTCCCATAAGCGCACTGTTTTCCGGTGTATTGTTAAATTGTTCCCTGTATGGCATCATCCGATACCATATCATGACATCTAAGTGCGTCGGGCCCCACTATTCATGCACACTCCTCATGGTCTTTGGACTTATCTCAGTAATTGTTTCCATACCGTTTATCCTCGTGCAGAGGGATTATAAACGCCTGTTTGCCTTTAGCAGTATTGAACATATCGGTTTTATTGCACTCGGAATAGGGTTTGGGGGGATGTATAGTGTTTACGGTGCAGAATTGCATACCTTTAACCATGCGGTAGCGAAATCCCTCTTGTTTTTTTGTGCTGGTAATATTTTCTTGAAATATAAGACACGAGAAATGGGAGACATAAAAGGCGTTCTTAAGACGACACCGGTTACCGGGGTCATTTTGATACTCGCTGTTTTTGCCATTACCGGCACACCGCCGTTTAATATATTTGTTAGCGAGTTCCTGGTACTTGCCGATGGGTTTTCAAGCGGAAATGCATTTATCATCATATTCAGTTCGTTGCTGGTAGTCTGTATTACCCTGATTTTTGTTGGATTCATTTATAATATATTTAAGATGATTTTTGGTGAAGCCGTAAAACCTTATCCGAAAGGCGAGGCGAGTAAATTTACCATTGCCGCTATGCTCTTCCTATTGTTTTTTGTAATGGTTATCAGCTTCTATGTACCGCCCCTCCTGCGTAACATACTCAGCCAGATTTATGACATCATGAGGAATGCATAATGGATAACAGGAGACAACTCTATATCGATACTTTATCAAATCAATTCAAAGGAACTATTTCCATCACGGAAAGCTTTCTGGAAAATGAACTCTATATCTACACAAAGAAGGAACATCTTGTTGAGATATGTATGTTTATTAAGGATACTTTTCATGCCATTCTTTCCTCTATGATCTGCAATGATGAGAGAAGTTTAGACAATTATTTCAAACTCTATTATGTTTTCTCTGTATCTCTGGCGGACATCTTCCTGATTGTTACTGTACCCATTAGCGAGCAACAACCGGAATTTCCATCAATTACGCCAAAAATGCCCGCCGCTCACTGGTATGAACGGGAGATCAAGGACATGTTTGGCCTTATGCCTGTAGGCCACCCAAATCCAGACACCCTCGTGCTCCATGGCAATTTTCCTGAGAATACCTATCCATTGAGAAAGGACTTTGATATTCGAACCCGACTGCCGCATCTCGAATCGAAGCTGCCGTTTTTCAAGGTTGAAGGAGAGGGTGTTTTTGAAATACCTGTAGGCCCTATCCATGCCGGTATCATTGAACCAGGACATTTCAGATTTAGCGCTGTGGGTGATAGCATATTTTACCTGGATGCAAAGTTGTTTTTTACGCATAAAGGCACGGAGAAACTCTTCGAAAGCATGCCCTACACAAAGGCATTGTTTCTTGCAGAGAGGATTTGTGGTGTTTGTGCGGCCTCGCATGCGACAGGTTATTGTCAGGCCATAGAGAAGGTTGCAGAAATCGAAATTCCACCGCGCGCAAAATTTATTCGAACCATTATTCTGGAATTGGAAAGGCTCTATAACCATATCGGCGATGTGGGGAATATATGCGCAGGAGCGACCTTCCTCCTGGGAATTACGCATGGATTCAGGATACGCGAGTATTTGCAGCAGCTTAATGAAACCATTACCGGTAACCGATATTTACGGGGGATGCTCACTATTGGCGGAGTACGGTTTGATATCAATGACGACCTGAAAAAACATATTTTATCATTACTCAACCGTGTTAAAAAGGAATTCAAAGAGCTTACCAATATCATGTTTGCGTCTGCTTCTCTCTTAGACCGGCTTGAAACCACAGGGAGGCTTTCTACCGAGATAGCCAGGGGACTGGGTGTTGTCGGCGTTGCAGCAAGGGCGTCTGGAATTGCCCGGGATATAAGAATTACTCATCCCTATGCTGCTTATAACGAATTGGACTTTGATATCCCTGTTTTTCATTACGAAGGCGATGTGCTCGCCAGGGTACGGGTCAGAGTTGATGAGGTTTATCAATCGATTTACATTATCGAGCAATGTTTTGATAAGATGACGCCAGGTCCCATAAAGACCCCGATTAAGGAGCTGCCTCCTTACAAGCAAGCCCTGAGCTATGTAGAATCACCGCGGGGTGAAAATATCTACTGGATTATGACAGCACCGAATAACAAATTGTTCAGGTATAAGGTACGGTCGCCATCGTTCTCTAACTGGCCGGCGATTCCCTATACGATTCCGGGTAATATCGTCCCGGATTTTCCTTTGATAAATAAGAGTTTCGAATTGTGTTATTCTTGTACAGACTTATAACTATTTCGTGTGGCTAATATAAAATGTTAAAAAAATTTCAAAAAAGTCTTCAAACAGGTATAGTAACTTCACGGTATCCAAAAGAAAAAGAACCTGCTCCTCTTCGCTTTCGGGGAAAGATTGTAATAGATAATGAAAAATGCAGGCAATGCAATGTCTGCGTAGAGATCTGTCCTACAGATGCGTATACCTGGCTTGAAGAAAACGGAAAAAGATATCTGCAGCTCTCTCATGCCAAATGTGTCTTCTGCGGCAAATGCGAGGAGGCATGCCCTTTTAAAGCTATAACTATTACGAATGATTTTGAACTTGCCGCAACAGATAAAAGCGACCTTTTAGTCAAAGCCGGTTTAAATAAAACAGCTTCAGTTGAAGAACTTGGAATGAAGCTCAGGGAAAGGATTTTTTCTATTTTCAGACGTTCACTCCACGTTCGTGAAGTGGACGCCGGTTCTTGTAATGGGTGTGAGTGGGAGGTTGTTGCCTTATACAATAGCCCTGTTCATGATCTACAGAGATTCGGGATAGATATTGTTGCATCGCCGCGCCACGCCGACTGTTTGCTTGTGACAGGACCGCCCACGAGGAATCTCGAAACGGCATTGATAAAAACATATCATGGTACACCAGACCCCAGGATGGTTATTGCATTGGGGGCGTGTGCCTGCAGCGGCGGTATCTTTAGTAACAGCTATGCCACGAAAAATGGGATTGACACCGTCGTCCCTGTGGATGTTTATATACCCGGCTGTCCTCCCAGGCCGCAGGCCATCATCTACGGATTCCTGCTGGCATTGGACAGGATCGACAAATAACAAATATCAATAGATGGGGCTATTATCTCCAGCCGCCACCAAGCGCCTTGTAAATATTTATACTGGCATTAAATTGCTGTTGTTTAATATCTGTTAACTCTAATTTCGATTGTAAAGCATTTTGTTGTGTTATCAATACCTCTAAGTAATTTGCCCTGCCGGTCTTGAATAGTTCCAGCGATACCTCTATCGACCGGGTTAAAGCAGCCACTTTTTTGGTTGTAAGGTTGTGTGCCCGTTCCAGATTCTTAATGTTATTCATTTCATTGTACACTTCTACAAAACCATTGATAATGGTTTTTTGATAATTGTACAATGCCTCTACCTGCTTCGCCTGTGCAGTTTTAAATTGCGCCTGAATTGCACTCCGGTTAATTAGCGGGGCGGTTAAACTACCCATTGCAGTGTATGCGATGGATTCAGGCGATCTGAATAAATATGAGATATTAAAGGCCTGAAAACCCATTGCCCCCGTAATAGTGAAAGAAGGATAGAATGCCTTCCTTGCTGATTTTACGTCTGCTTTTGTGGCCATTAATTCAAACTCGGTTTGTTTTATGTCGGGCCTATTTCCCAACAAATCCGATGGAATACCGATCTTTACCTGAGCAGGGATTTCTTTTGGGAGAATTGATTTTTTACGGATGATTGGTTGTGGAAATCTGCCCAATAGATAATTTATTCTGTTTTCACTCACGATAATTCTTTGAAGAACGTTAACTTCCAAAGTCCTTGAATTTAACAATTGCGCTTCTAACTGCTGCACAGCCAACTCATTGGATGCACCAACTTGTTTCTGAACGGTAACAATAGAAAGTGCATTTTCCTGTAGTTTGACGGTTTCTCCGATAATTTCCAATTTAGTATCTAAGCTTAATAACTCGTAATAGGTAATCGCTATCTCCGAAATCAAGTTGGTAAGCACGACATTTTTTCCTTCAATGCTACCAAGGTAACGAGCAAACGCTGCTTTTTTCTTGTCACGGAGTTTACCCCAAATATCCACTTCCCACGTAGTTTGTAGGCCGATATAATAATCGGGAAGATCGGTTGGTACTGTATGGCCGGGGGTAATATCAGTTGTTCTGTTTCCTGCCCCATCCATCGTGTAACGCCCGTATCGCCTTTGTGCGGCCGAGCCTTCAGCAGATATTGCAGGAAATAATGCCCCTTTCCGCATCCTCAAATCCGCCCGCGCAATTTCAATTCTTTGCAAGGCCATCAATATATCCAGGTTGTTTTTTAATGCAGCATCAATTAAATCAATTAATGTGTTATCATGAAAAAACTGTCGCCAGTCAATCGTTGCTGAATTTGTTGAATCTGTTGCACTTGCAAATGATTCCGGTACCGGATTTAAGGTATTGTTTTCAGCATTTTTTGTGGTCTGGCAGCCTGTTGTAAATAAACTTATAATGGCAAATCCACATACTAGTATCTGTATCGACTTCTTCATTCTTTTAAATGGTTTCTGTATATGCTATTTCTTCTTTGACGTCTTTCTTTGCAAATTTTTCTGCTATAGTTGCAAAAATCACATAGAGCCCTGGAATAATAATTACCCCAAAAACTGTCCCGAACAGCATGCCTCCCGCTGCTGCTGCACCAATGGTCCTGTTGCCAACTGCGCCTGCACCGGATGCAAGGATTAATGGAATTAATCCGGCAATAAAGGCAAATGAGGTCATGAGGATTGGTCGCAGCCTCACCGTGGCTCCTTCAATGGCGGCCTGTATTGGAGTACTCCCCTCTCTGTGCTTTAAGGAAGCAAACTCAACAATCAGGATGGCGTTTTTACCTAATAAGCCGATAAGCATAATCATGGCTACCTGGGCGTAAATATTGTTTTCTAACCCCATGAGCATCAGGAGTAAAAATGCCCCAAATATGCCTGTTGGTAAAGAGAGAATAACGGGCATGGGCAGGAGAAAACTTTCATATTGTGCAGATAGTAACAAATAGACAAATAACAAACAGATAGCGAAAATGTAAATTGCCTCATTGCCTGCCTGTATTTCATCACGGGCTATACCTGCCCAATCGATATCATAACCTCTTGGTAATTTTTCTTTGGCTACTTCAAGAACGGCAGCAATAGCACTACCGCTGCTGTAACCGCTGGCAGCTTCTCCGTTCAGTTCTGCCGATGGATACATATTATAACGGGTAATCTGATCCATGCCAAATGTGCGCTTCATAGTCATAAATGCAGATAAAGGCACCATTTGAAATTGATTATTTTTCACATATAACTTAAGAATATCTTCCGGCTTAGCCCTGTATTCTGGTAGAGCTTGCACCATTACCTTGTACATCTGGCCAAAACGAATAAAATTTGTGGCATACTCGCTGCCTAATAAGGTTTGCAAGGTACTCATCGCGTTATTAACGGTAACGCCTTTTTGAATGGCTTTATCTTTATCTATATAAACCAGATATTGTGGGTAGCTTGCATCGAAGATAGTAAAGGCCCTTGATAATTCATGCCGGTCTTTTAAATCTTTAACAAACCGATTGACGATCGTTTCCCTTTTTTTAATATCTTCACCGCCTGTTTTATCCAATAAAATCAACTCAAAACCGCTGGATTCTCCATAACCTGGCACGACCGGAGGAGGAAAGAATTCAATTTTTGCATCTTTAATATACTTTGTTTTTTTAACAACACGCGTAATGACATCATTGACAGATTCCTTCCGGGCAGACCAATCTTTCAAGTTGATTAAACATGTACCATATGAAGCGCCCGTACCCTCAGATAAAATATTTGCTCCTGCTATAGAAGAAACGGATGCTATGGTTTCAATGCCTTCACACACTTTTTGAACTTCATCCACTACCTCTTTGGTTCGCTCTAATGTTGAACCAGGGGGAGTCAAGATACTGGCGTAAAATGTTCCTTGATCTTCATTAGGAATAAAACCAGAAGGCAGGAGTTTTCCCAAAATACCGGTACCTGCGCAGAATAGCAGCAATATTAAGAATGTAATAACCCTACGGTCTATAATAAGCCTCAGTAACTTTTGATATTTAGCAGAAAGGTTTTCGTACCACATATTAAAACTATGGAAAAATCGGTTTAATGCATTTACCTTTTTGTGCACTGTGTGAGAGCTTTTTAGAAACAAGGCACAAAGCGCCGGGGTAAGTGTTAATGCACCAATGCCTGAAAGAACGATCGCAATGGCTATCGTGATGGAAAACTGCTTATAAAAAACGCCAACCGGGCCTGACATAAAAGAAGTTGGGATAAAAACTGCTGTCATTACCAGGGTAATTGCAATAATAGCGCCGCTTATTTCTCTCATCGCTTTTTCGGTAGCTTTCTTTGCCCCAATATTCGAGTGCTCCATCTTTGCATGCACCGCTTCTACGACTACTATGGCATCATCTATTACGATGCCTATTGCGAGAACCAGTGCAAAAAGGGTAATAAGGTTTAAGGAAAAACCTAGTAATTGCATGAAAAAGAGGGTACCAATTAATGAAACAGGTACGGCAATGGCTGGAATGATTGTTGAACGCCAATCTTGCAGGAAAATAAACACCACCAATGATACCAATAAAAATGCCTCAATCAAAGTTTTTAACACCTTATGAACAGAAGCGTCTAAGAAACGAGAGACATCATAACTAATTGCATAATCCATTCCCTCAATGAAGGTAGCTTCTTTGATTTCAGCCATTCGCTTTTTCACCTTGGCGATTACTTCACTGGCATTGGAGCCTGGAAGTTGTTTCAGTTTGATAGAAGCAGTGGGTTTACCATTTAGTTTTGATTCCACACCAAAAAAATGTGAACCAAACTCCACATCAGCAATGTCTTTTATGCGGACGATCCCGCCGGTATCATTTGATTTTATTGGAATATCCCCATACTGCTCTTCGGTATTAAACCTTCCTGTGTATTTAATAACGTACTGCAATGCCTGAGCCGACTTCTCTGAGCTTTCTCCCACGATACCGGGAGCAGCTTCTATATTTTGTTCACGCAATGCAATCAATACATCGTCGCTAGAAATATTGTAATCAAGCATCTTGTCAGGTTTTAACCAGATACGCATGGCGTATTCCTTTGCACCTAATAACTCGGCACGACTAACACCCTCAATTCTTTTTAATTCCGGCAGGATATTAATATCTGCAAAATTGAAAAGGAATTTTTCGCCCAAAGCTGCATTTGTGCTGAAGATGTCTAAATACAGCAACATCGCTCTTTCTTCCTTCTCAATTACTATCCCGTTTTTTATTACTTCCGCAGGAAGTTCGTCCACTACGGTCCCCACTCTGTTTTGAACATTTACCGCTGCAATATTAGGCTCGGTACCAACTTTAAAAAATATTTGTATTATGCCCATGCCATCATTTCCCGCAATTGATGACATATATTTCATTCCCGGAACACCATTAATTGCACGTTCCAACGGCACAATGACGGCTTTTGTAACGGTTTCCGCATTTGCGCCGGTATACTTACTGGTAACATTTACCATGGGAGGGGCAATACCGGGGAATTGTTCCATGGGCAATTTTGTCAAAGACATTGCACCTAGTAAGATGATAATCAGAGAGATCACTATGGACAAAATGGGTCTGTGTATAAATTTTTCAGTCATTATGTGTATTTACTTTATCAAAAACAATACTTTACTCTTCCGATAGTTCTGCCATGATTTCTTTCATAGATATAATCTCTGGAATTATCTTATCTCCCTCTTTTGCCTGTTGAATACCTTCATAAATAATTCTATCATCAGGGGATAATCCTGTTTTAATTATATAGAGGTGCGGTATGCGGCGCTTGGGTATAATGCTTCGCATCTTTATTGTATCGTTGGCATCTACTGTAAATACGAATATTTTATCCTGAATTTCAAAGGTTGCTTTTTGTGGAATTATTAAAGCATTTTTTTCTTCTTCTTCGATCCGGACTTTTCCACTGGAGCCATTTTTTAAGAGAAGTTCCGGGTTAGGAAAACGCGCCCTGAAAGCTATGTTTCCCGTGGTATTGTCAACTTCCCCTGCAACGGTTTCAATATGTCCTATATATCTATGAGTTTGGTCGTTCGCCAAAATTAACAGTACATCATTTTTCTTTTCAGAGGTTAAGTGTTTGGTAAAATCCAAGTACTCCTTCTCTGGCATATTGAAATAAGCAAAGACCTCTCTGTTGTCTGAAAGGGTAGTCAGCAATGTCCCTTCACTGACAAAACTCCCAATTTTATTGGGAATCCTGTCGATTATCCCATCATAGGGTGCTCTTACCATTGTATATGACAGATTCAGCTCGGCGCTAGCTTCTAAGGCCCGGGTCTCATCAACTCTTGCGTGGAGCACACCCATTCTCGTGCGAGCAATGTGAAGCTCTGTTTTTGAGACTATATTTTTCTCTACCAGTGTTTTTATATTTTGCAAATTCAGCCCGGCTGCTTTAACTTCTGCTATGGCACTCGTCAGCAGTGCTTTCGCATTTTGTAGAGCAATTTCATATTCCCGGGAGTTTATACTAAAAAGGACTTGACCGGCTTTTACGCTTTGACCTTCGTCAACGTAGATTTTTTCGATATATCCCCTCACCCTTGCCATGACTGCTATGTGTTGTATCGAAAATATGTCTGCAACATACTCTTTCGTATATGTTGTGTCCATCACTATGGGATGTGTAACGGGATATTTTTCATAATGTGAGCTTTTCTTCTTATCTGATGAGCATGCACTTATGAATAAAGCCACGCAAACAAACAAAAGCATTAATTTCTTACTCATAGAGATTATTCATGAAAAAAGTATAGGAAATTATTTTTTCTTTAAGTAGATAGGAACAAAAACCAAATAAAAAATGTTTCAAAAAAACAAGTGACGTTTTAACCATAGATACGCCAAAAACGCCCTAAAATATAATCGTCAGGCATCGAAACTATTGTTATAACGATAAAGCATATCTTAATAAAATTCACCACCCTAACCAAATGTTTTATTTCATTTACGCACATTTGTTCGCATGTTAGCGATACGTGTTACCCATTTTGCCCTACTCATCCTTTTTTTCACGGGGATCATTTTTTATCGCCGTAAACAGATCTGACTTTGTGATCGCAAGATAGGAAATTGTAAATATGTTCCCCCCCCCAACATACCATATTGAACCATCACGTCCAATCGTTTCCTCTCGGATGCAATCGTCTTCAGGATTGTCTCAGACATCAACTAACGGCCGTTTTGCATATAACTCCAGAATCTCTGATATGCATGTAGCAAATCTTTCCCCTTGCAATTGTCCGTCCTGTCATTCCTTCGATAAGTTCAGGATAAGAATACATCCTTTGTCTGGTCAGGTCGTTAATGATTCAACCAGCCCAAGCTTCCAGAGGTAATACTGGAGGAGAAGTTAACTTGAAATGAAGAGTCTCTGCATTACATCGCTTCTTTGTCTATACTACAAACAAGGCATCGGCGTTCCGGTAAAGGTTGCCCGAAGAGGGTCGTTTCGCCGACGTGGTCGTTACACGATGTGCAACGTGACGTAGATTGTGAAACTGGATTTTTTTCGTAATATCCCAGGGCTTCTATCTGCGTACGAACGATTTCCTTTTTCCTCTCGAATCCATAACAAGCCACTAAAAATTCCTGGATATGAAAACGTTTTGATGCCAGGATGGAAAGGGAAAATTCAGTGTCTGATTCTTCCATGTGGGTGGTTTTCTGAATCCTTGCATAAAGGACTACCGCATTCTTTTTATATCTTGTATCTACCCGAAATATTGTCTGATCATTCCTTTTTAACAACGTATGCTTCACATAATTTGCATGAAGATATTCCCCTAGTTTTTGTTGAAGAAAAGACGCCGTAAGTTCTTTCGGGAAACTCATTCTGTAGAGGATATAGTGCACATCCGGCATGTCAACAGGAACCAGAACAAATTCTTTAATCCTGAAGCCACAACAATGTTTTTGTATCCTATTGAGCTTTTGGGAAAGGGCATCATTATTCAACAGTTCTTTTGTTCTTTCGCTTGATAAAAACGACAGGTGATAAACGTTGATCCCATACGAAAAATCAGCGGCAACCTTCTCTTCTCCAAAATCTCTAAAGTGTGCAGACACTGATTGATAATAATGTACAACTTCAGGTAAGATAAGCATAAGGGCTCGTGCGATGGCCACTCCAACAAATCGTTTTTGGACTAAACGCAGGGCAGGTTCGATCTCCACAACGACTCGCAGTATAAGGGTATTTCGTTTACTATCAGCAATCCGGCGTATTTCTTCCATGAGAAAGGGTTGAGAAATCTTATGGTGTGTAATCTTTTTAATGTGCGCAGTTGATGGACAAGCCCCGCAACCCAAGCATTGCGCCTCGACCTTTGGACGCCCCAGGCAGTACTCGCGTTCGGTAAAATGGATTGAACGCTCATATTCTTCCCGCAAAAATTTCTTTTTAATGCCTAAATCAATATCATCCCACGGGAAGACCGTGTCTTTCCCCTTTGCACGAAAGTAATTTTCCCCGGATAATCCCAAATCTGTTAAATACTCACGCCAGTTCCTGAGTATCTGTTTGGGTATGGCATTATAATAAACAAAACCATCTGTAAGGGATGAGTGAATAAGGGCGGGCGTAAGCCTTCTGTCGCCCATGGCCAGCAGTTGCGTCAGCCACATCTCTTCATACGAAGCGCTTTCCCGGAATTCCATACCGTTGAATTTACAGATACGCTCAATTTCCCTCCGTATCTGCTTTTTATCTTCAAGGGCTGTTATGCACTTGTGATATTGCAAAGGGGTATGTGGCGGATAATAGAGGGGCGTCAGGCTGAAAATGATGCGGGCATTGCTGTCAGAAATATTTTTTAAGTCTCCCAGTTGTTTGACAAATCTCCCAAATTCACCAAGGTCTTCCGCTTGTTCCAGTCCTGTACTGATTAAAAAAATCTTCAGTTCCCTGATACCTCTTTCAAACAAGAATTCGCAGGCCTTATAGATCTGCTCTTCCGTAAGATTCTTGCGGAGGTAACGCCGCAGCCGCTCGCTGATGCCTTCCATCCCGCAACTAACCGTCGTTTTTCCGATGATCTGTTGTACCTCGGTAAGGAAACGGTCGGTGGACAGGAGGTCAAAACGCTGGCTTTTCAGGCTGACGTTGGCCATTTCCTTATAAAACGACAAGATCATGGGATACAGTTCCGTATGGGTATTGAAATTAAAACTGAGGAGATTGACGGTATCAAGTCCTTGGCGTGCCTTTGCCACCTTCAACGACTCTAAAAGCTTTTCCAAGGATCGCTCCCGGTACGGTTTTCTCTCCCAGCTTTCAGCGCAAAAGGCACAGAAGCAAGGGCATCCGTTACTGATTTGCATACTCCCCATACCCAGGCTTTCTGTTTCATACCATACGGGACCAGATTCCAGCGTTTTCACCTGATCAAGGTCGTAGACGGTGGCGCCTTTTACGGGATATGGAACGTGCTGTTCTTTCGGTGCAATTTCTACCAATACTTTTTCATCCGAAGTATTTTCTGTTACCGATTGCATCCCCGCGGGATTTTGTACAATTTTTTCATACCGATGCTCGTATTTATCCGGTTCATAGAATCCATCAACCTTTCCGTGACATGCCCTCAGAATTTCCGTTTTACTCAGCCCCTGCGACTTCCCGTTTTTTACAATCTCCAAAAATTGTTTCACGGCATATTCTCCCTCGCCAAGAAACACGGCATCCACAAGCCCATAACTATTTCCAAATCCTTGTTCATTTAAAGGGCCATGCAATACCGATGTAACTGCTGAACTTGCACCCCCCAGTACAATAAGCGGAACATCTTGAAGCGTCATACGTTCATTTTTGAAGAGCGGGATGCCTGAAAAATGGAGAAGTTTTGGAAGGTTCAGGAGCTCCAGTACAAAGGAGTTGCTTATACCAAGGACATCAAATGAACAAGGGGGTTCTTTCGTGGTGGTGCCAACCCAAAGAGGAATTCTGGATGCAGTCATGATTTCAAGGTCTTTCGGAGGGGGTAGAAATGCGAAGTCTGTGAACACACCTTTTACCTCCTGTGCTATCTGAGCTACCAAGGGGTGAGAGATCGAAACAGATACATCGCGATACGTTGACAGCCTGCAGATCAGGAATCGCAACTCTGCCTGATGAAACAAGGCCGGGTTCATGGTATTGGGCTCGCCCCCCTTTAACCACAATCCAGCCAAAGAGAGTAAATGGTAATTTTTTTCGTACCATTGCCTGATCTCCTGTGAAGATTTCAGGCAATCGTTAGGTTCAATATTAAGCATGTTTATTTTTTAGAAATGTATGCAGTTGAAACGTGTAATTACTTGTGCATTGTAATTACACCATGTGAGCAGTAACTTTTTTTTATTATACACAAAATTTCTCAATTAACCACAATGCTGCCAAGTCACGCCAAAAAAGATTTTAACCACGAAACATGAGGTTCTCGCAGAAATACTTTACTGAAAAGGCAGGTTTTGTATATTCTGTATTGCAGAGAATAGCGCTCCCATGAAGATTATCTCAATACGCCGAACGATATGAGAAATGAATTGGTAGTGGGAAGATAATAATGATGAAACTATCGACGAAGATGGGTGTGATCTTGCGAAAGGACGCAAGAGGCTATGGGAAGATTTACGAAGTGTTTTGTAGAATAGGCGTATTAACGGCCATCAATAACGACAAATAAGGAAGCTGGATGGTTTCTTGAAATACCTTTAAAGAAAATCTGCCTGTGTATTGAGGCAATATAGTTCTCAGGCTTTTGTTATAGACATCACATGGAGTTTGCCCGAAAATGAGTTGTTTCTGATCTGTATTTTTAAAGATCAATTGTAGAATTTAGGGATTCACACACTCTACATCATTAATTGGACTTTTTCTCATTGTAAGAAATTTCTCTTTTTTTGCTTGTCGTTTGGATGTTGCTATATGCCATAAAACGCCGGCAGTAGCTGCACCCGCCGTATCTGCCAACCAGTCAAGGAATTCTACAGATCGGTGCGGGGTAAAGAATTGATGAAACTCATCAGATACGCCATAGAGGGATGTGACGCTGATGGCGAGGATGATTTTGTAGTACCACTTGCTTCCTATGGTAACGGAGGAAAGTGTCCAGCAGATCAGGAGACATAAGAGACCAAATATGGTGAAATGGATGAGCTTATCGCTGTATGGCGGAAGAGGAACAGAGGATGTATCCCGGGATGATGCATAATATATCAAGGATGCAAAACCGATAGTCAATAGGCATTTAAAAATCCAATGTATCCCAATCTTGATATTCATTCTTTTCCTTTTCTTTAAAGATACGGACCCAGTATTGTATCTCTTCGATAGAAGGCCCTAGATATTTACAACGTAGTTTGTCCGCAGCATGCAGTGTTCCTTTTTTTCTCTGTATGCGAGGTGTATCTTTTTTTGCCGTGCTTGGCTTCAGCTCTTCATCTGGAAGGTTTTTGAAAACACCCTTCCAGTATTTTGCGTCATCTTCTGACGGCCCTTTCTGTTTCTCTTCGGGCTCATCAGAAATATTTTTTTTGTCTTTATCCAGAATCTCCAGGATTTCTTTGTATAGCGCCTTTGGCTCAATAATATGACAGCCGCATTTTTTGACGTGCCGCTTTATGTCGTTGTCATAGGTTACAATGTAAGCATCTCCTGGATTTTGGCAAAGGTCTGTAATATTTTTGATTTCCGTGTCCGCATTTATACCACTTTTTGAGTAAATTACCGTAACGCCAAAATACGTTTGTTTTCTAGGTAACGATGCTTGGGTGTAATTACCATCAAATACGATAATAATATCATGGTGTTTTTCTGCCTTGTATTTTGAAAACAGGGATATTACATAATCACGGACGGGTTCAATACGATTTATCCCCACGTGCTTTTCCAGTGCGGGTACGGTAAATATAAAGTTATAGCCGTCTATTATAATTAACATACGATTTGGCCACCGTCAACAATCACCTTTCCGCCGATGATCGTGGTTATAACCTGTCCCTTTAATTTCCAACCATTAAAAGGACAGTTCCTTGCCTTTGACTCAAATTTTTCCACATCAACCGTCCATTCTTTATTTAAATCAACAATGACAATGTCTGCCGGCATGCCCGCAGCGAGACTGCCACCGGCGACATTAAATATCCGTGCCGGGTTGGTGGACATTGCCCGGACAGCGTCTTTCAATGACAGAATGCCGGGATGTACCAATTTGGTGAGAATAACGCCAAGTGCATTCTCAAATCCAACAAAACCCGAAGCCCCCTTTTTTATGTCATCATAGGTATGCGGCGCATGGTCTGTAGCAATGACATCAACTGTGCCATTGGATAAACCTCTCTGGAGCGCCTCTTTATCTTCACGGGAGCGCAAAGGCGGGTTGGTTTTCGGTATATTTCCGTGCGCATCTCTGAAGGTATCATCCAGGAGTAAATGATGCGGCGTTACTTCACAGGAGATATTTGCAATACATCTTTCCTTTGCCTGACGAATAACCTCCAGGGTGCTTTTCAAACTCACATGCGAGACATGCAGCCAACCTTTGGCTTGTTCGGTGCATTTGATTTCTCTCAGGACAAAGTCGGTTTCGTGGCAAAATGGCTTACCGGGAAAATGGGCAGCATTGGCATTTTCTTTTGCCTTAGCTAAAGAGACCTGGGAATCTTCGCAATGCGGGCTTATGATAAGCTTATTGCGCGCAGCAAGCTCGCAGGCCTTTTTTATCAATGATTCATAAAATACTGGATTCCCGTCGTCCGAAAGGGCGCGCACCCGTTTATCCGTGGCCAGCCCATCGATATCTGTTAATTCCTCTCCCAATAGTCCCTTTGTAATGCACGCCTTCGTGTAGATGTTTACCACGCTTTTCTGGTAAACTCTTTTCATAAAGGATTCCACCATCTCCAGCGAATCGATAGGGGGAACGGTGTTTGGTTCACAAATCAGGGTTGTATAACCACCCATTGCCGCGGCGCGGGAGCCGGTCTCTATGGTCTCTTTATGTTCCAGTCCGGGTTCGCGAAGGTGCACATGGCAATCGATCAAGCCCGGAATTACATATTTCGAGGTAGCATCGATAACCCTGGTATTGTTATCTGCCTTAATATCGTTTGAAACTGTCTGAATCTTGCCGCCTCTAATAAGGATGTCTGCACGGCCATCAAGCCCGGTCGCAGGATCCACAATATGTCCGCCCTTTATTACTATTGCATTATTTGTCATCGTATTATTCCAAAGTTATAAAAAATCCCTTAAGGGGCACCGCTCACACGCCATTTTGGGCTTACAAAACATCTTTCCAATGTTCACCAATAAGGCATGGTATTCGTTATATAATTTTACGTCTTTCGGAAGATGTTCTTCAAAAAAAGACTTCATCTCGTCATAGGTACTCTCTTCGGAAATAAAACCGTGCCGTGAAAAAATCCTATGGGTGTAAGCATCCACAACAAATGTGGGAAGATTTCCTGCATATAACAAGATAGAGTCTGCTGTTTCCGGCCCGACACCTTTCACGGAAAGCAGTTCCTCCCGAAGTATTTCCAAATCCTGGTCAAACATCCGGGAAAGATTGCCTTCATATCTAGAAAACAACCAGTTGATAAATGCCTTAACACGGCGTGCCTTAACATTAAAAAAACCGGAAGGACGGATAAGCTCTGCCAATTCTGTTACGCTCAATTCGTGAATTCCTTCCGGAAAAAGCCTTCCGGCCGCCTTAAGGTTTCTGATGGCCTTTTCAACGTTTGCCCAGTTGGTATTCTGTGTTAAGATGGCCCCGATAACGACCTCGAATGGTGTCTCTCCCGGCCACCATTGCTGAGGACCCAACGCATCGAACATCTTTTGGTATATTTTTAAGACAGTTTTGGCTTTACTCATCTCCTGTACCGAGTTTTGAGAGGATACCTAACCTTAGCAAGGGCAGCATAATTTCATGATGACCGGTAATCGAATATCCGTATTGAGCAGGCCTTTTTAGAACGTTGGTCTGCGGCCTATAGTGCTGAATCATGTCCATATTTACCGTCACAAAATTTTCAACCTTATGGCCGACATTCCTTGCAATACAGAGTGTCTTCAGAAAAACCTCCGGCATAATGACGGCAGAGCCCACATTGAGCCACACCCCGCCTTCGAGTTTCGAAACCACGGAGGCGAGAATTCTAAAATCAATGAGGCTGGATTCTCCCAAATCCTTCCCCGAAACATTCGGATGCATGTGTATGGTATCCGTTCCCAGCGCAACGTGAACCGTGGTTGGTATATTCAGTCTTGCACCCCAGGCCAGCAGGCTCAGATCGTTGTATGCATTTTTTTCTTCAATGATTTTATCACCAAGTGCACGTCCAAGACCTTTATCCCCTTTTATTCCCTGTTCGGATGCGACTTGAAACGCCTCGGCGGTCTCCTTTGCCATGCCAAAACTGCCGTCTTTTAGACTTGCAGCCACATCTTCAGAGGTCGCCCCGATGAGCGAGACTTCATAGTCGTGGATTGCCGCTGCACCATTCATGGCGAGTGCAGTGATTATGCGGCGTTTCATGAGGTCTGTAATTAACGGCGACAAGCCGCACTTTATGACATGTGCGCCAAGGGCCATGACCACAGGACGCCTATTCTGATGCGCCAGGACTATTGCATCAATTACCTTCCGTAAATTTGCCGATGCAAGGATTTCTGGTAAGGATTCGAAAAAGGCATGTATCCCGTCCGCAGGCAAGACTGGCTTTGCGAACAGATCGATATTTGAGAGATTCTTTCGTTCCTTTATTGAATACGTCTTGATTTTGCTGAGGTCTAATGGTTTAAAAAAATTAGTCTCATCATCACATTGTCTTGCCATTTCAATTATTTCCTTAAAAAGGAATATCCCTATGGAGCAAGAATTGAGTCAACAGGACATACCGCCACGCAGTTGCCGCAATCAGTACAGGTATTTGCGTTGATCACCCTCTTATCCCCGGATTCTGATATGGCGCTGACAGGACACTCGCTCTCACATGCACCACAATTAATACAATCATCTGTTATTCTATGTGCCATTTTTATCTCTCCTTTCAATTCGGAATGGCATTGATCTTGTTTTCAAAAATTTCACAACCCTTTACGATACGAATTTCCATCTTTAATGCCCACAATGGGAAGTCCCATATGTCAAAATTATTTCTCATTTTTACTTTATCCTTTTGTGTGATAACTATTGCATCGGGTTTAACCTGTTGAGCCGCAGCATTCAATTCCTTCAATTCAGATGGGGTATATACATGATGATCTGGAAACACACGAAAGCCAAGCAATTCACCCCCTAAACTTTCAACACTTTTTCGAAACGATACAGGATTGCCTATGGCACAAAAAGCAAAGACCTTTTTACCCTGCAACCAATGAATATCCATCGGTGCAGCATCTTTTGGTGATTCTAAATACATGGGCTGATGAACCGTTTCCACCAGGGGAACGTCTCCTGCAATTTCGCGTAACCGATTGATAACAGCCCTGATCTTGTCGTCGCCGCATTGGTCCACGTGTGTTAGCATAATCATACCGGCACGCCTCATTTCTTCCAGGGGTTCTCGCAACATCCCCCGCGGAACTACATGCCCGTGTCCGAATGGGTTCAGTGCGTCGATGATTACAATATCCAAATCCCTTGCCAGGCGAAGGTGTTGAAACCCATCATCCAGCAATACATATTCGGCCTGAAAATGCCGGATCGCCTCGAATCCGCTTTTCACCCTGTCTTTGTTGAGCAAGTTGGGTATATCAGGGATATTTTCCTGAAACAGGAGATGTTCATCATTACAGACATTTTTCCCGAAAGAACCCATTTCTTGTTTAATGGTGGCGGCATAGCCCCTGCTGAGGATCGCAACCCTTTTCCCCCTTTTTTGCAAATACCTTGCGATGTATTCTACTACCGGCGTCTTGCCGGTTCCTCCCATTGTGATGTTTCCCACGCTGATTACGGGGACAGGAAGGCGAACGCTTTTCAGAGTGCCCCTCTTATAAAAAAAAATACGAGTTTTAACTACAAACCCGTATATTTTTGAAAGAGGATAAAGCACCTTCAGGAGCACTCCGGAGCATAGATCTGAATACCCCTCTTCCAGGATTTTTAAATAATATTCCCTTAAAATAGTTGTTGTTAATTACGAGAAGAGAAAAATTTTTCAGATACCTGAACCGCCCGGAAACAGATTTTATTTCAGCGGAACAGACCAATACGCCTCGTCTAAAAATTGCTTCCATGAGCGATATCTGTCTGAACGAAGTTTTAGGCTTAAGATGGGGCTATGTTTTGGCTTTGCTGGTTTACGTATTAACTTCATCTCTGCTTCTTCAGGGGTTCTTCCCCCTTTCGATTTATTGCATTCTGTGCAGGCACACACAATGTTCGTCCAGGTAGTTTTCCCGTTATACGCCTTCGGCACTATATGGTCTAAGCTCAGTTCTGCTGTTGGAAACCGTTTGCCGCAATATTGGCATTTATTTTCATCGCGTGCAAAGATATTTCGTCGATTAAATTTTACATTAGATTTAGGATGCTTGTCATAGAATAAGAGACGGATAATCTTTGGCACTTCAATTTCAAAAGAGACCGTCCTGATCCAGCTTGTCTCAACCTCGTCGGGTAAACCTGATTGGACTTTGTAGAGAGAGACATCCTTCCAACTATCAAAATCATAAGAGTTGAATTTCCCGTCATCAACAGAAACAACCTCGGCAGTTTCCTTGCATAATAAGACAAATGCCCTCCGTGCTGAAATTACGTGGAGCGCCATGAAAAATTTATTCAATACCAATACGCTGGATTCTAACGAAACAATTTGCTGCATATCAGTACATCCCAATACAAAATCAGGTATTTATTTACAGAAGGCCATAATCATAACAATTTTTTGCGATGACGCGAAGTAGGAATATCCCAGAACAGTTTTAAAAATTTCATAAGATAATACTGTTTGAGTATACTAATAAGACCTCTGTAATTCAAGGGAATTGTACAGCTCCAAATTGGTCCAGAGTGCCATATCCTTTGCCAAGACCAAAAGATCCCCGGATGGATGCTGTAACAAATCTCTTTGCCAGCGCAACGGCCTCCTTAGGTCTGTTTCCCTTTGCCATATAGGCTGCTATCGCTGAGGCATAGGTGCATCCGGTGCCATGGGTATTTTTTGTCGATATATATTCATCTTCAACATACTCAAAGGATTTCCCATCATAAAAGACATCAATAACCCTATCCCTGTTTTTTATATCCCACGATTTCCCGGCATGTCCGCCTTTTATAAGCACATGTGAGGGGCCGAGTTGATGGATACGTTTGGCGGCTTTTTCCGCATCGGATACGTCTTTTATCTTCAAACCCGCGATATACTCTGCTTCCGGAATATTGGGGGTAACGACATAAGACAGGGGAAATAATTGAGAAACGAGGGCATCGACGGCGTTGTCCGACAACAATCTCTTTTCATTCTTGGAGAGCATGACCGGGTCTACGACAACACGCTTGATATGATATTCCTTGATTTTCGAACTCACCACTTCCACAATATCCTTGCAGAGCAGCATCCCTGTCTTTACGGCATCCGTACCAATATCCGCCATTACGGCATCTATCTGTTGACCGACGAAGGAAGCCGGTATCTCAAAGATGGATTGTACACCCAGGGTATTCTGTGCGGTCAGTGCGGTGACCGCAGTCGTTGCATACCCGCCCAATGCAGTGATTGTCTTAATATCCGCCTGTATTCCCGCCCCACCGCCAGAATCGGAACCGGCGATGGAAAGGACTTTATAAAACGATGCGTTCCGCCCCTTCATAATGTTACTTTCGTTAACAGAGATCATGGTCAAATCCCGCTAAATTCTTACTTCTGCAATCTCGAATCGTTCATCCACTCTTTTTAGGTAGCCTATTCGAACTTTTGGGTCGTGCTGGAATATCAAAAGCCAGTGCTCTTCAAAGGCCTGTTGTAGAATCTTCTTTTTATTTTCCAGTGTTTCCAAAGGGAACAAATCATATCCGGAAATATAAGGATAATGCACATGTGCAACAGTGGGCACGAGATCGCCCAGGAAAAAGGCCACCTGCCCTTCAGATTCAATTTTTACGCACTGATGATGTTTGGTATGTCCCCCGGTTCTTATGAGAGAGACACCTTTATCCAGTTCTACAATTTCTTCTGTCACCAGGGAGGAATACTGAGGACTACTTATTGGCAAAAAGTCGTCGGGTATGTAACTTGCCCTTGTCCTTTCATTGGAATTCATCGCTGCCTCCATCTCTCCTTTCTGAATGAAATACTTTGCCTTTGGAAATGCGGGGACTATCTTTCCCATTTCATTCAGAGTGGTGTTTCCACCAGCGTGGTCAAAGTGGAGGTGGGTGTTGATAACGAGATCTATATCTTCCGGCTCATAACCAAAATGATGCAAAGATTCCAACAGGTTGGATTTTTTTCCAATGCCATAAATCTGACAAAATTTTTCGTTATGTTTTGTCCCAAGCCCGGTATCGATGAGGATTGTATATTTCCCGGTAACGATCAGTGGGCAGTGGATCGATAGTTGTATCCTGTTTTTTGCATCAGGCGGATAGACTTTTTCCCAGAAGACGCGGGGTACAATTCCAAAGACAGCACCACCGTCCAGGTAAATATGGCTATCGGTTACAGGAAAAATCTCGAATTTGCCTATCTTCATCTTTTCCCTTTTTGCTTTGTTAAGTTATTATCCTATCAGAACAAAGGCAATGACATAGCAACCCCAAATCCAGAGTCCCTGGGCTATCCCAAAAAGCGATACCATCCACGAGGGTCTTTCTTTTATGCAATTTACCACGAGAATCAATCCACTAGCAATCAGAAACTCTCCCAAAATGATGTAAAAGGGCACTGCGCCCCACATTGGGGTAAATCAGTAATGCCACCAACCAGCGCCTTTTGCCCACCACTCATAGAACGGGATTGTTCCAGCGCCCAGCATGCCCGTAAGAAGGACAGCCGTTCCCAGTCCAAATAACTCTGAACACCGCCAACACATAAGCGGTTTGTATTAGAACTATACCCCATGCAAATGGCATGTAAAGGGGAGAACGTAAAATAAACGGCCCGCCAGGGTAGTAGACAAGTGTACCGGTTTTGCTTACCAACCACCAGTCTGCCAGTAATTCCACCCACCCGGCAACTATTGCCACAATCATGATTTGTCCGAAGAAATCATCTCGTTGTATAAAATAGTATATCGCGAAGATGAGCCAGTTGATTCCTACGATCATAGAGGCCGCAACCCCGCCAGGACTAAATAATGAGCAGGCGCCATTCCATCCAAGTGTAAGGAGTAAAGATCCGCCTATTATATGGTCAGAAATAGGTATTCTTTTTATAGAAAGTTTTTTTAACAACATATATAAGTGAACGCAAAAAAGATGTTAGCCCTGTATTCAGACAGAGGTTGTAATTCTTTTAAATTAACGACTAAGTGAGACCTTACGGTTAATGGGGTTTATTGGGGATGGCCGTGATATATACTTTATGCATTACCTTGCCAAAGAGGAGGGCATCATACCACAGGTAATCAAATCTTTGCACATTAAACCACGTAATTCCATCAACTTTGTCATCATGACAATCGCAAGGGTCTGCAAATATAATTACGTCATCTTCAAAAATTTCAGCATCCCGCGTATCGTAGCCAATCGCCAATACCCAATGACCACCCCAGTCGCTCCACTCTATGAGAGTTGGTTGTTTCCTGACAGATTTTCACGAATCAATCCAATACTGCCGTTTTCGCCCCATTGTACGTTAAAGCCGTTCTCTTTCAGCCATTCAGCCATGTTTTCAGGAGTTGTACCAACCTTCTCGTTTGTCTTCATTGCCTTTGCTAATTGCATTTCATCCGGGGAGTTTTTTCCATAAAATCGGAGTAATGATAGTACCGCCGCCGGTCCGCATGTATAATCTTTCGTCTGCTGAAATCCCTTGATATCAATGAGTGCAATTCCATGATTTCCTGGTTTAATTCTCGGACCAGCTCCCCAATATTCAGACGTCATCGTTCCCCGCTGTACCTGACCTAAACAACCAGAAAGGACAACCATTATTACGAGTATTGGGGAAAGAAAAACATACTGTTTTTGGAATCCGAACTTTTGCATCTGTTGTTCATTCCATAGGAAAATACCTAGCGCGGCCACGCCGCAACCAAAGTTTTAAAGCCGTCCTCCAATCAGGTTCAGCATTATCTGGGATAGTATCAATAACCACAGGACGTTCAATGTCCGCCTTATAAAATCAATGGCCATCCCCATGTTTTTTTCTGCATATTCTTTTTTGGTCATATTTCATTCCTTTTTTGAATCTTTCTTTATACCATTTCCATCTACCGTTTATATCCTGTCTTACAATGGCAATACTTCACTTGGCTCAATGGTTACAAAGATGCAGCAGTTTAATATTCCTCAAAATTTATTCTCAAGATTCCGTAGAAAGTTACCGTGAATCTTTTTGCGAGAAATTATCCACGATTAACAAGTGTATTATTTACCGAAAAGAACCTGAAATGAGATGTTCAATCAATCGGTGGCCTTCCTTTATGTGGAGGCCGGAGGCATGGGCGTTGGCCTCACTGTATGGAAACCCTGCACCCTTTTCTATGCCAGTACCATAGGCCGCAAAAGGGACGGATTCAGGGGTATGCGTTCTTTTAACGATCGGGGTATAATGGTCGGGGAGTACGAGGATACGCAAGTCGCGGAATTTATTTTCGGCCTCAAGGATAGGACCAATTATCTTGCTGTCGATCTGTTCAATGGCTTGTACTTTTTCATGCACATTACCTTCGTGTCCGGCCTCATCGGGGGCCTCTATGTGTACAAGAACCAAGTCATGGGTTTCCAATGCCTGGATGGCATATTGCCCTTTGTTGGCATAATTCGTGTCCAGATAGCCGGTAGCGCCCGGCACCTGTATAATGTCCCATCCAAGGTAGCATGCAATGCCCTTAATCAAATCTACTGCGGTAATAACGGCGCCAGTGAGGTTAAACCGTTCTTTGAACGTAGGCATTTTCGGGCGATGTCCCTGACCCCACAGCCAGATCATATTCGCTGGGTTTTCCTCCAGGTCTATACGGACCTTGTTTACATCATGATTCGGCAGAAACATCCGGGAGCGCTCCATGATGTCAATGAGGATTTCGCTGCCATGTCCTTTGGGGAGGTGTTTTTGAATTGACTGACCCATGATATCGTGAGGCGGGAAACACTTGGCATCCATCTTCTGAGTACCACTATACACCATAATGTGACGATAGCTTTTACCAGGATAAAATTGGATGATGTCGTTACTCAGGTGTTCGTTTAGAAGTTTAATAAGGACGGTCGCTTCATCTGTCTTTATATGACCCGCACAAAAGTCCTCCAGGATATCTTCGCTTGCAGTAATAAAGTTGCACCGGAATGCCCAATCGGCGTCGTTGAGTTTTATCCCGATACTGGCAGCCTCAAGTGGCGCACGTCCTGAATAGTATTCCTTAGGATCGTACCCTAATAAGGTAAGATTGGCGACGTCACTACCGGCGGGAAATCCGCTTGGAATGGTTCGAACGACACCAAGCTGGCCATTTTGTGCGAGGAAATCCAGGTAAGGGGTGCGCGCTGTTTCAACAGGGGTCCTTCCGCTGAGTTTGTCGATGGGGTAATCCGCCATCCCATCAGGAACAATAATGCAGTACTTCAAGAAACCTCCTATTCTTCCACACGGAGAAACTTCGTATGGTCTTTTATTACTTCGAGGCGTTTAATTTCTGCAAGGGCCTTTTGCAAATTGCCTTCTTCTGCAAGATGAGTCATCATTACCAGAGGGACGTTATCGGTCTCCCTGGCCTTGTGCTGGATAACCGAGGCAATGCTGATCTCATATTTCCCCAGGATGCCGGATATTTTTGCGAGTACGCCGGGTTTATCCACAACAGAAAACCGCAAGTAATAACGGGTTTTGAATTGTAGCACGTCAGCCAATTGGGCTGATTCACAATGCCCGGAAAAGGCCTTCATGGCTTTAAATGTGATACCGGCCCTTCCCAGTGCAACGTCCACGAGGTCTGCCACCACTGCGCTGGCAGTGGGCATCTGCCCCGCCCCTCTGCCATAGAGCATCGTCTCTCCTACGGCGCTTCCTACAACGCAGATGGCATTGAAGACGCCGTTTACCGAGGAAAGGGGATGGTCGTGGGGGAGAAGCGTAGGGTGGACACGGAGCTCAATCTTATTTTCTCTTTTTTTTGCGATTGCCAGGAGTTTTAAGGTATATCCCATTTCGTGTGCATACCAAATATCAGACAGGTCCACGGCACTAATACCTTCGTGGTAGATGCTATTGTAGTCAAAATCTACACCAAAGCCAATCCTTGCCAAAATTGCAAGTTTGTGTGAGGAATCTATGCCCTCCACATCCATGGTGGGATCTTTTTCTGCGTAACCCAATCTTTGAGCCTCCGCAAGGGCATCGCTGTATCTCACGTTCTCTTTCGTCATCTTGGTCAGGATATAATTCGTCGTACCGTTAACAATCCCGAAAATAGATTCAATTCTGTTGGCGATGAAGCCATCCCTCAGTGCAGCAATAATGGGGATGCCTCCTCCCACACTTGCCTCAAAGGAGATGCTTTTGCCATGCTGGCGTGCCTTGTGAAAGAGCTCTGAACCGTGCAAGGCCAAAAGCATCTTATTTGCCGTTACAACATCTTTTCCCCTTTCCAGGGCCATGGTAATGATTTCCTTTGCAGGGTGTAATCCTCCGATTAGCTCTACAACGACCTGAATGTCTGGATTATCGAGAAGCACCTTCGCATCAGTTGTAAAGAACGTGTCCGATGATAGGTGTAAATTGTTTTTTACTTCCGGATTGCGATCAGCAATACCTTTTAACACCGGCACGTAGTCAAGCTTTTCCAAAAGAGGCGAGTTGTTTTCCAAAAGAATTTTGGCAACACCAGCCCCAACCGTTCCCATGCCTATGAGTCCAACATTGAATGTTTTCATAAATTAACTGTTTCCTGATAGTTGTGTGCCGCCGGGTGTAAAGATACAAAGATGATTGAAAATGAATACACGTTACAAGCACTACTTCCCTTGTATCTTAGGTATCTTTGTGGCTGTGAATAGACAAAATTACGATGCGTATTAAAAGAGAATTTACTATAACGAATTAAATTGTTTATTGTCAATAAAATTTGTAAACAAAAAGAATGGTTTAAAACCCCGTATCGTTTAATTTTGCTTGTAATATCTAAAGAGGTCTGATAGATTATTTCACAAATTTATGTAAGATGATTTCTGGTATGTCCGGCTGGAATATTATGGTAAGTTTTAAACAAAGAGATATTATTTCCATCAGACACTTCAATAAAGAAGAATTGTTGTATATCCTTGATTTGGCGCAGCAAATGGAGTTGGCGGACCATATCGACATACTCAAGGGTAAGGTGCTTGCCTCATTGTTTTTTGAACCTTCAACAAGGACACGATTGAGTTTCGAGTCGGCCATGAAACGGCTGGGCGGAACGGTAATTGGTTTTGCAGAATCAGGGGTGTCTTCTGTAGCTAAGGGTGAATCATTGAGTGATTCTGTGAAGATTATTGAGGGCTATTGCGACATCATCGTTTTGAGGCATTATCTGGAAGGTTCTGCACAACTGGCGGCAGATGTCGTGAAAATACCCGTGATTAATGCCGGAGACGGTGCGAATCAACACCCAACGCAAACCTTTTTGGATCTTTACACAATCCGGAAGACGAAAGGAACACTGGAAGGACTTACCATTGGATTTTTGGGCGATCTGAAGTATGGGAGGACAGTGCATTCTCTCGCCTATGCCCTGGCGTATTTTGGCGCTGAGATGTACTTTATTTCACCGCCAAGCCTGCGGATGCCCGGTGATTTTATGGGGGCGCTGAAAGACCGAAAAGTTAAGTGCCATGAGAATGAATCCCTTGCGGGTATAAGCGAGAAACTGGATGTGATCTATTGTACAAGGATACAAAAGGAGCGATTTGCAGATCCGGTTGAATTTGAGAAGGTCCGGGGAGTTTATAGGTTGAGTAAGGCAATGCTTGAGGAGTTTGGGATTAAGGATGATTTAAAGGTATTACACCCTTTACCACGGGTGGACGAGATGGATGATAGCCTTGACGCAACGGATTTTGCCGTGTATTTTCATCAGGCACGCAATGGCGTCCCTATCAGGAAGGCCATATTGGCCGCCGTTTTGGAGGCAATTGAATGAAACATTTAGACGTCTCTGCAATAAAGGATGGGTCGGTGATTGACCATATAGACAGCAAGAGCACGCTAAAGGTTGCTGATATTTTAAATATCCAGAATGAGGAACAGGTTGTACTGGTGGGTGTAAATTTAACGAGTAAACATTTAGGTAAAAAAGGGATTATAAAAATTGGTGGTAAAATTATCGATCAAAAAGAGGTGAATAAGATTGCCCTCATTGCGCCAAATGCAACCGTTAATATCATCAGGGATTACGAAGTTGTAAAAAAATTCAATGTTGAAGTGCCTGAAATAATAGAAGGCATCGTTAGGTGCTTTAATCCTAATTGTGTAAGTAACTATCACAATATAAGATCTAAACAACACGTAGTTAATAAAAACCCCATAAAATTACAATGTCACTATTGTGAACGTATCATGAGTGCAAAGGATATTGTATTGATTTGAATTTTACTATAGAAACACAAATAGCCTGCCATCTCCAACATTATCCGATACATCAAATTTCGGCTTTTAACCTTTTTGAGATGGCAGGCTATTTTCCAAACTTCACCATGTCCTTACATCGCCTCCTTTACTACAATTTATATATTATTAACCGTCTCATAATAGTATTAACATGCAGCAGCATACCTCGTTGTTTTATTGTTGAAGTATGCACGCACTCTATCCTGTGTTTTTTGGATAGACCGCAAATGTCTTATGAGTGCGCTATGGAG
>WBZR01001057.1_pt1 | contig 37705 bp, 35 predicted proteins | sample 5204231 | NCBI WGS metagenome assembly WBZR01 (sample SAMN12412403, study PRJNA552823) | activated sludge metagenome | isolation source: activated sludge from anammox sidestream of wastewater treatment plant... | place: USA: Virginia | collected 2017-08 | reverse complement strand
CCGAGAACCGAATGACAGTCTCGTGTCTGTACCGGGATGGTATCTTCGCCGAGGTGCGTGGTGGTGTAATCCTTGAACCCGCACTGGACGTGCTCGAACACGGCATCCTGGCAAGCCCGCGCGACCCATTCGACCCGATGGACATTGCGTTCCACCGGCTTGGCGGTGAGCTGTTGAACGGAGGGCCGCGTCTCCATCCCGGCTGGCAACTGGTGCGTGAATATCCGCTCAGCTCCGAGTTGCTGGCGATGGGACAGGCGTGGCGTCCCCCGGGCCTCGCGGATGTCGTGATCTCGGTCAAGGGTGCTCCGGAGGCGGTTGCGGCGATCTGCCGGCTCACGAAGAGTGAGGCAGAAGATGTGCGCCGGGCGGTGGAGACAATGGCATCCCGAGGGCTCCGCGTGCTGGGTGTCGCTACAGCTACCGCACCGGAGAGCGCGCTCCCCGATACGCTGCGCGCGGCGGGTTTCCACTTCCTCGGACTCGCCGGGTTGGAGGACCCCGTACGGGCTGCGGTGCCCGATGCGGTGGCGCAGTGTCGCGCGGCGGGCATTCGCGTCCTGATGATTACCGGCGATTACCCGCAGACTGCTGCGGCGATCGCCCGCGTGGCGGGCCTCGAGAACCCGGATCGTGTGCTCACGGGCGCCGAACTCGCGAGCCTGAACGACGAAGAACTCGGGGCACGCCTGGAAGAAGTCGATGTTATTGCCCGCGCGGTCCCGGAGCAGAAGTTGCGTATCGTCCGGGCGCTTGCGGCGGACGGCCACGTGGTAGCGATGACCGGTGACGGTGTGAACGATGCTCCGGCACTTGAAGCTGCTCACATCGGGGTGGCGATGGGGGGCCGTGGTACAGATGTCGCGCGGGAGGCGGCCGACCTCATTGTTACCGACGACGATTTTGCTTCGATTGTCGCGGGGATTCGTCTTGGGCGGCGGATCTTCGACAATCTACGGAAGGCCGTGGTCTACATTGTCGCCATCCACGTGCCAATCGCTGGTGTCTCGCTGTTTCCCGCATTGCTTGGGTGGCCGCTGGTGCTCCTCCCGCTGCACATCGTCTTCCTCGAGTTGATTATCGACCCGGCATGCTCGGTGGCCTTCGAAGCGGAACCGGAGGAAGCGGACGTGATGACCAGGCCACCACGGGCGGGTGGGTCGCGTCTCATCGACAGGAGGGTCGTGCTAACGGGTGTCACGCAGGGGCTTACGGTACTGATAGCGGCATTCGCACTGGTCGCTGTGCTCCATGTGCGTGGCTATTCGGAAGGGAGTGTGCGTGCCGCCGGCTTTGCAGCCGTGGTCGGTGGCAACATCGCACTGATCCTCACGAATCTCGAATGGGCCGCGGAGCGGGGACAACATCCACGCCGGCGGAACCGGATCGCCATGTTGATGATGGTGGGGTCAGTGATGGCTCTTTGTGCAACCCTCCTGCTGCCGCCACTGCGTGGCATGTTCCGGTTCGATGCTATCCCCGTATGGCTCGGTGCAGGTGCGTTCGCACTCGGCTTCATCTCACCAGGCTGGTTCGAGGCGGCAAAGCGGCAGGGATACTTCCGGCTTGCGACACCGAAGCGCCGGGTTACGCCCGATCGATGAGGTATTGTGCGCGTTCGATGAGCCGCGGGACACGGGTTTCGAACTCGGCGGCACCCGGATTCGCGGCCGTGCCGGTCTTGTAGTGCACGTAAAGCCCCTCGAGGATGATAGCGAGCTTCCAGAGTGCCATCACGTGGTAGAAGGCGAAGTTTTCCATCGTGCGGCCCGTCTTCTCGGCGTAGCGGGTCGCGAGTTCGTCACGCGTCGGGAAGCCTTCCATCGCGGTGACTGGTAGTGCTTCGCCGTCAATCATGCCGTCGGGCCGGCCCCAGGTGTGCATGAGCCAGCCGAGGTCAGCCAGCGGGTCACCGATAGTTGCCATCTCCCAGTCGAAGATGGCGATGAGCCGTGCTGGTGCACTCGAGTCGAACATAACATTGTCGAGCTTGTAATCACCATGCACGACGGTTGAGTGCGACTCCACCGGCTTGTGGTCGTGCAGCCAACGGGTGACCGCGTCGAGTTGGGGCAGGTCGCGGACTTTCCCCACGCTGAGAGCGGCCTGTGAAGACCAACGCCGGAGTTGGCGATCGAGGAAGCCTTCGCTCTTGCCTTCGAGGCCCGCGGCACGCCAATCGACGCTGTGCATCTCGGCCAGTGCGTCGACCATCTCGAACCCGATCCGCTGCCGGTCTTCGAGTGAGGAAAGTGCACCGGGAAGTTCGGCGCGAATGACGACGCCCCGCTTGCGCTCCATGAGATAGAACGGCGCACCGATGACATCAGGATCTTCACAGAGCACCAGTGGACGGGGGACACGTGCGGCGCTCCCGTGCAGGGCGTGGAGGAAGCGGTATTCGCGGGCAACGTCGTGGGCTGTAGGGAGGAGCGGGCCGCGCGGTGGCCGGCGGAGAACGTACTCTTCGTTGCCGCGGTAGACGAAGAACGTCTCGTTTGAGAACCCGGCGATGTGTTTTTCGACCCGGGTTGGCTGCGTGCTGCCGAGTGCTTTGTCGAGAAACTGCCCAAGGCGCTCCTCATCGACGAGTTGGCTGATTGTGGCGTCGTGCGACATCTTGGCTCCCCTCAGGGCGGTCGGCGACCGAACCAGGAATATGAAATGACACAACCGTCATCGATCGGGCGGATCATACCGTATTCCGTAAAGCCAGGGGCTCCCGGACTCGAGGGACGACCCCGCTGGCATGGAGGTCGTCCCTTACTCGAGTGGCGGATGGTGTCCCTGCCTGGCGAATTACCCTTCGCCGGCCGTCTTCCACTGCACGAGGGTGTACGGTGGCTGGGCGTCGTCGTGGTCTTCGAAGACAGCATCCACCGTGCTCCCGATGCGGACCTCCTGGAGCGGATCACCGAGGAGATTACCGACCATGCGGACGTTTCCGGCGTGGGCAAGTTCGACGAGGACGACGATATAAGGGACGCCCGATTGGAGTGCCGGGTGGACCGGGTACCAGGAGCGTTCCCAGCTGTAGATGGTGCCGCGAGGTTCAACCTCCTCATAGCGCAGATCGTGAGAGTGACAGTGATAGCAGATGAACTCGGGGCCCCACTGCCAGGTTTCGCAAGCATTGCAGCGCTGGACAATGAGCCGGTGCTCGCGAGTTGCCTCCCAGTATTCGGTGGCGAGACCATCGGGATAGGGGGAGGGTTCGGGGAGCCCGACAGGGAGGTAATAGGTGCGTTCGGCGGACGATTCGGTCGTTGTCATTGGTTCTGCTCCCGGCCGAGGATGAGGCTGCTCACGGGCTGAACCATCGGACCAGAGCAGACCATGGAGACATTGACCTCGCGATCGAGCTGACAGGGAGCCGTTCCGCGAATTTGCCGGACAGCTTCGGTAATGAGCTCGAGCCCGTGCATATAGCACTCGGCGAGGTTGCCGCCACTCGTGTTGAGTGGCAGCCGCCCACCGTCGGAGCGGAAATTGTCGAGCGTGAAGAACTCGTTCACCTCGTCCGGGCTGCAGAAGCCGTGCTCAACGAGGCTCATCATCACCCCGCCGGTGAAGTTCTCGTAGCTCTGCACGACGTCAACCTCGGCCGGACCAAGGCCGGCCATTGCGTAGAGTCGCGGCGTGAGCGTCTTGAAATTGGAGGTAGCGTAATCGGGGGCGTTGTGGACGGTGGCGGCCTGGCGATAGTCGGAGCCCTGCGCGGCTCCCAGGATGTAAGCCGGGCGATGTTTCATGTCGCGGGCACGCTCTGCACTCGTGACGATGACAGCCGCTGCGCCGTCGTTTTCCTGGCAGCAGTCGAAGAGGTGGAACGGCTCAACGATCCAGCGGGAGTTGTCGTAATCCTCCTCGCTCAAGGGACGGCCGAACATGACTGCGCGTGGGTTCCGTTGCGCGTGGTAGTAGCTGGCAAGTGCCACCGCGCGGAGCGCCTCCTGCCTCACACCGTGTTCGAACATGAAGCGGTGGACACGCATGGCGAATGTCTGGGCCGGGGACATCAGTCCATAAGGCGCCGTGAATGCCGCCGCGCCAGGAACGGCGCGGGCGGTGGTACCCTGCCCGAACCGCCCAAACTGGCCCTGCGCCAGGCCGCGATACGCGACCGCAATATCGCAGAAGCCGGCCGCGACTGCCGCTGCAGCGTTGGCGACCGCCCCCGAGCCGCCGCCACCACCGCCACCCCAGAACATGTTACTGAAACCGAAATGCTTGCTTCCGAGAGCGGTAGCAAGATGTGCCGGGTCGTTGCGGTCGTTGCTGTAGGACGCGAAACCATCAATATCGCGGACGTCGATCCCGGCGTCATCCGCGGCAAGCTGGATCGCTTCGAGCGTCATCTTGAACTCTGGATCGGGTGCAGCGCCACGCTTGTAGTAACGGGTCTCGCCGAGCCCGACGATAGCCGTTGCACCCCGAAAGCTACTTCCCATCTGCCTTCCCTTCAGGTCAATGTGGTGGTGGAGCGAAGCATACCCGGAAGACACGCTCCCGACGCACCGTCAGGAAGACCGGGCCGGATGACGTGAGCCCGTGCCCCGGCAATCACGGCCGATCTTGGCACTTGCCCGGTGGCACCACGCAATGAACCTGGTGTGGTTGTCTGCACTGCGGACTGAAGAAGTCATGAGCCTGTCTGCGTCTACGTCGTGTGGTTAGCCGCCTGCCATTCTCAGGCCGGTGACCGGGCACAGGTAGCCGTCATATTCCCGGCCACCCGGCGCAGGTACTGGCGTACCTCATCAACGGAGTCGAGGCGATATCGAGCCGTGGTCGCGCCGGGGCCGACCTTTATCGTGATGGCCCAGTCGGGCAGGGCACGGAACAGGTCCTCGTCGGTGGTATCGTCACCGATTGCGATAATGCTTTCGGAGGGCCCGAACGACAGGCCCTGGACAACGAGTCCCTTGTTGACCGATGACGGACGGACTTCGATAACCCGGTTGCCAAGAAGCACCTGTGCTCGCTGGTTGCCAAGCACTTCGTTGAGGAGTAGCCGCAGTTCGCGCGCCTGCGATTCGCCGTAATCGGTGTCGTCGCCGAACTCCTGGTCGGCAAGGCGGAAGTGCCACGAGAATGATGCGTCCTTCTGTTCGAGGAGACTGCCGGGTGTGCTCGAGACGAACTGCTCGAGATGCCGCTGGACAGCTTCGCGCCACGATACACCCGGGATAGAGCGGCGCGTCCATGCGGTCGAGGCCGGGGTGCGCATCCACAAGCCATGTTCGGCATGGAGGCCGACAAGTAATTCGCCAAAGTGGCTGTCGAGGAAATGCACGGGGCGCCCGCTCACGATCTGCACGGTTGCGCCGCTGGCGGTGAGGTTCGCGAGAAGTTCGAGCAGCGGTTCGTCTGGAATCGCTACCTCCGGCGTCGCGGCGAACGGGACGAGCGTGCCATCGTAGTCGAGGAGGATATTCGCGCGGCGGTCAGGAGGCGGGAGTGGCGGGCGCTCTTCCGATGGACCAGCAGTACGCTCCGAATGGATTGACGTGGTGGTGAGCAGGTCGATGAAATGCGCGGCCCAGCGCTGTGCAGTGTTTGTGAATACAGTCTCGCGCATGCCGGCCATGCGCTTTTTTCTCTCGGGTGCGGGCATCTCCAATGCACGCTCGATGGCACGGGCAGTCGCCGGGATATTGTAGGGATTGACGATGACGGCGCCGGGGAGTTCCGCTGCAGCACCCGCGAACTCGCTCAACACGAGGACTCCATCACCATCATTGCGCGCAGCGATGAACTCCTTCGCGACCAGGTTCATGCCATCCCGCAGGGGGGTCACAACCATGGCATCGGCGGCGAGGTAGAGCGAGAGCAGGTCTTCGGCAGGAAGGGCGCGGTGAATGTGATGGATGGGTGACCAGTTGGGAGTGGCCCAGCGGCTGTTCACCCTACCGACGAGTTCGTCGACCTGGGTGTGGAGGCGGGAATAGTCGGCCGTCTCCTCCCGCGATGGTGCGGTCACCTGAACGAGCCGGACCCTCTCTCGAAGTCCGGGGTTATCCGTGAGGAGCGTGTCAATAGCGAGAATGCGACGCGGGATACCTTTGGTGTAGTCCAGGCGATCGACACTGACGAGCCACTTCTCGCTAGGGGCTTGCTCACGAAAGTGCAGTGCAGCCTCGATGACACTCGTGTTGGCTGCGCTGCACGAGAGGCTGTCAGCATCAACGCCAAGAGGGAAGGCTCCAAGACGGACGCGGCGCCCATCCACGACGACGGAATCGACGTCGACGTCGAGGCCGGCGATGCGACGAAGGGTCGCGCAGAAGTGGCGCAGATACCCGGCCGTGTGAAAACCGATGAGGTCAGCGCCGAGCATCCCCTGGATGATTTCGCGGCGCCAGGGCAGGAGGCTGAAGACCTCGGACGAAGGGAACGGGACGTGGAGGAAGAACCCGATGCGCGCATCGGGGAGACGCTCGCGGACGAGGCGCGGCAGGAGGAAGAGGTGGTAATCGTGGATCCAGATGAGGTCGCCGGGGCGGTATGCCTCAACGACCGCCGCGGCGAAACGCTGGTTCACTCGTTCGAATGTCTCCCAGTTGCCTGCTGCCATTGGTAGGCGGTCGATCTGGTAGTGCAGGAGTGGCCAGAGCAACCCGTTGGCAACACCCTGGTAGTACTCGCCGACTTCGGTCGGGGTCAATGGGACTGGCCTCGCTCCCGAGGCTTCGAGTTCGCCTTCGAGCGCTGCCCACTCGTTGTCATCGAATGACGCTCCGGGCCATCCAACCCAGCTACCGCCCATCCGTTCATGGATACCGCGCAGACCGCTCGCCAGGCCACCGGTCGAGGGCCGCACATCGAATCCATCACCTTCCCTGCGGGTGACCGTCATTGGCAGGCGGTTGGAGACGAGGACGATGCCACCACTCACGAAGCAACTCCCTGGTAGACCAGGCCCCGGTCCCAGAGCGCCGCTACCTGGTTATGGTTCCGCGCGATTGCCATTTCGAGCTCTATCGCCGCTTCGGTCACTTCGACGACTCGCCAGATATCGGCCGGGTCGCGGCGCTGGCAGAGCGAAACAAACGCACGCGCGCAGTCGAGGGTGCGGCGCTCATCCTCCTGGTGGCGGCGGGCCGTGGCTCCCGCCTCATCTGCACGGCCCGCAAGCCCGGAGATGATGGACGATGATTCGGAGCACCGGGCGGTGTGGTCGCGAAGTGAGCGTTCGGCTGCTGATGCAAGGGCCTGGATGGCGCGGGTCCAGTTTCGCGTCCGCTCCGATTCGTACTCTACCTGGCGGACCTGGCGCACCAGTGTCCATGCTTCGACCAGCGGATCCAGCAGGTCACTGATGGACCCGCCACTGGCGCGGTGAGTCCGCGTGATTTGTGAAAACGACATATTTCCTCCTCGCCGCACGGGCGTACAACGACAACGGGCCGGAGACGCTGGTTCAGCAGGGGATCGCGGAACGAGGAGCGGGAGCGAGCGTAGCTTCCCACGGGCGCGAGACGGCCAGTGCACGGGAACGGCGCTGGCTTCGGCGTACATAATGACGCAAGAAGGGCGAAGCACTGGGCTTTCGCGTCTTTCGCACGGCTGGTGCCGGCATATGAACCTCCCGATGGCCGATTGGCCGGCCGGTGGAGGCGAGACGCCTCCCGAACGTCGACGGGGTTAGCTGACGGGTTCGGCGTCGGAAATCGCCGTGCGGCTATGCGCATTCACCCCGGGAAGTGGTTCCCCCGTATCCGCAAGCGCGGAATTAGACGGGTCAAACATAGCACGATTTACGTGCCGTGCGCTTTACCAATGCAAACGGACCGTAAAATCGCACCCGCCGGAGAGGCTCGCTCCCACGCGGTACCGACAGTTGGCCCGCACCGCCTGGAGATGAAGGACCTCGACTGGATGGGACAAGAGATGAGCATGCCCGGCTGAAAAGTACTCCTGGCAGCGATAGATAGGTGCTACCAGCCACTCTATACGGATCTATTACCACTTATTAACCGGTAGACCGGGGCAGAAATATTGTCATTCTTCTGCAACGCTGCTGTACTGCGACTATTCTTGGGGCAGTGGTATCGTTCAGGTGCCGAATCCTGAGATCGATTGGGAGCGGGGGAACCACTTACCGGGGTGTATTGTACGGCCAACGTACATAGGCGAATCCGACGCCGAACCCGTCAGCTAACCCCGCAGGCATTCGGAGGCAATTCCATACCCTGCCTCCAGTGTTGTCGCCGTGCAGACGCTTCGCGCCTGTGCTTAGCTGCCATGCGGAGATTGGAATGATGAAAGGATCCAGGATTTCCGAACGTGTTGCCGGCCCCGCAGTCGCGCGGGCTGCCCAGTTTTCGCTCGGGAGCGTTGAGGAGGAGACGGTGCGGCTGCGAAGCTGGGCCGCCATCTATGGCATCGTCCCTTCGGGCACGCCATTTCTGCGACTTCAGGGCGACATGACGCTTGTCTGCCTGCCAACCGAATCCACCGCGGACCCGAATCCCCAGACGGGGGTGCACGCGGCTAGCGTGGAGGGGGGCGAGGTTGCCGTCCTTTCCGGGGTCGCCTTTGGCGATATTCGCCGCGTGGCCGAGGAACTTGCCGGCGAACTCGCGATTGAGAGCCAGTCGCTCACGATCGAGTTTCAACGAGGCACCGAGGGTTTTGGCGTTGGCGACCTCATGATCCCGATTCCAGAGAGCGCGCGCCATCCACTTGCGGCGACGGGTGCGTAGCAGCGTGCTCGTAACTTCCGGCCGGACGAGTGGCCAGGAATCGGGGTACCCTCCAACCTGAGGATACGTCGGCGCAAGTGGCCATCAGGGCGTCGTTGGCAGCGACGGCACTGTCAGGCTTCATCCTGGGTACTCTTGCTGCAGAAGGTCGGGGATGCTGATCCAGCCTGGAAAGTCCGCATCCGGCCGGAACGCCCGGATGCGGACTTTGCGGGACACGTGGGGTGAGGAAGGAGCTTGGTGCTGAGGGGCAGACTTGAACTGCCGACACCCGCATTTTCAGTGCGGTGCTCTACCGACTGAGCTACCTCAGCACCCGAACGCTCGTCCGTCCGACAGTGCTCATGCTAGGTTCGCACGGGGCTGAGGGTCAAGGCGAAACGGGCGTATGATGCGCTCCATGTCCGTTCGTCCGTTCTCGATTGACGTCGCCGATGAAGTCCTCACCGACCTCCAATCCCGCCTGGCCAATACACGCTGGCCCGAGCCAATTCCAGGAACAGGCTGGGACTATGGAGCCAATGTCGGCTTCGTTCGTGAAATCTGCGACTACTGGCGGGATGGCTACGATTGGCGCGTACACGAGGCGCACCTCAACCGGCATCCGCAGTTCATGGCCGATATCGATGGGGTGGACATCCACTTCTGGCATGTGCGTGGCAAAGGCCCGAACCCGTTTCCGCTTCTCCTCATTCATGGCTGGCCCGGGTCGATTTTTGAGTTCTTCCCGCTCATCGAACGATTGATCGACCCGGCAAGCCATGGGGGCCGAGTAGAGGATGCCTTCGATATTGTCGTTGCTTCGTTGCCGGGATTTGGCTGGAGCGGGAAGCCGAAGGAGCGCGGCTGGGGTATCAGCAGGATTGCTGCGGCGTTCGATACGCTGATGACGCGGGAACTGGGCTACGAACGGTACGGCGTGCAGGGTGGTGACTGGGGCGGTATCACGGCAGCGAAGATGGGCTCGGCGCACGCCAACCACGTTGCGGCGATTCACCTGAACTTCATCATCGCGGGTCCGCCGCCGAATCCGACCCCGGACGACCAGGCGGCCATGACCGCCCGATCGCAGTTCCAGGCACAGGAGACGGGCTATTCGAATCTGCAGGGTACGAAGCCAGACTCGCTGACCGTTGCCCAGACGGATTCCCCCGCGGGGTTGGCAGCATGGATACTCGAGAAATTCCGGACCTGGAGCGATTGTGACGGTGACCTCCTGAGCACCTACCCGAAGGACTACCTGCTCACGAACCTGATGTTCTATTGGGCGCCAAATAGCGTCGCGAGTGCTGCGCGCATTTACTACGAGGCGATGCGCGATCCGGGTGCTTTTGCGTATCCGAAGGTGGAGGTCCCTACCGGTGTTGCGGTATTTCCCAGGGAGCCGTGGCGTGTACCACGAAGCTGGGCTGAGGGCCGATTCAACATCACCCGCTGGACTGAGATGGCGAAGGGCGGGCATTTCGCTGCCCTCGAGCAACCGGACGCACTCGTGGAGGATGTGCGCGCGTTCTTCGCAACGATTCGCTGAGGTCCGCGACTTCTATGTTCTTGCGTCGAGCCAGGCAACAACATCCGCGAGGACCTCGAACCGTTCAGGCTCGTTGAGAATCTCGTGGTAGAGGCCCGGGTAGAGCTTCAGCGTCTTGTCGTTTGAACTTGCTCGCTGTGCAAGGATTTCGCTGCCGTGGAAGGGAACCAGGAGGTCTCCAGTTCCGTGCATGATGAGGAGCGGGACCGTGATGCGCTCCATTTCAGCCTGTACGCGTTCATAGGCCGGCTGCGAGGCGGAAAATGACCCTGGGTTAGGGGCACCCCTGTAGACCAGGGGATCGGAGTCGTAGGCAGCAACGACCGCCGGGTCACGGGAGATGGTACTTGAAGGGAGTGGCTCGCGCCGGCGTGGCGGGGAATCCGGATTGGGCGCGGGCCGGGGTGAAAGCATGGCGGCCCCGCTGAGGAGTATGCCGTCGAGTGCCGGGCCGCGCATGAGCAGGTAGGAGACAACCACTCCTCCGCCCATGCTGTGGCCGAGCAGGAACACCCGCTTACCCGGATTCCTCCCGCGAACACGATCGAGGAACGTGGCCAGGTCGTCATGGTAATCGTCATAACTCTTGATAGTCACTCGCTCGCCCGAGGATCGGCCATGGCCACGCAGGTCGAGCGCTTCGACCGTGTAGCCGCGTTCGACGAGGTATCGGGCAACTTCGGCGTAACGGCCGCTATGTTCGGCGTACCCGTGGCAGATGGCGAGAACAGCACGCGTCTCAGTAGCTGGGCGCCACCATTGCTCGAAGATGGTCGTGCCACCGCTCGATTCGAACGTATCGGAGCCCGTGTTCATTCGGGCTTCGCCGGGAGGTTGTGGGTGTAGACCTCGTTGAGGGCGATCTTGCCGCCGTCGAGAAGGACGAGATCGAAGCCTCGCATGAAGCGCTGGGAGCCGTCAGGCAGGTCCATGGTGCAGATCCAGCGGCCCGCGAAGCCACCATCGATCATCCAGACCTCATCGGGGTCGTAGCGCATGGGCGGGGTGGCCTTGAAGAGGCCGTCGAGGTAGGCGCGAAGTTGGTCGGAGCCCGTGATGCCGGCCGGCACCTGGCCGTCCTTATAGACCGTGTCGGCGGCGTAGAAGTCGTTGACGAGCCGGTCGGTGTCCTTGTTGGTCCATGCGCGGAGCCAGTCGGCATTGAATTGCTCGATGTTCATCGCCGGACAGTAGCGGCCCCGGGAGTGGTTGCCAAGGGTGAAAGACGCGAGATGCCCGTTACCTGTTCAGCGACCGGTGAGAGCTATTCGCCCGGCGGTTCGGCATGCCGGAGTTCGACAACGAGGGTGGCATGTTCAGCGTCGATCGTGTTGATCGAGACACGCGAGACCCCTGGCATCGTTGAGAGCCTCTCCTGGAAGTCGAGGAGTTCGCCAAAACCCTTGCCGCGAACTTCGACACTTACCTTGCGGGGGCGAGTTTCGCCGGGCTCTGCCGGGCTGGCAGGGGTGGCTGGCGTTTCATGGGCGGGCTGAGGCGGTGGCGCTGGTTCAGGTTGTGGCTGCGGCTCCCTGATACCGTGCTGGCCCTTCATCGCACCTGCAGCGAGGCGTTCGAGGCCACTGACAATACCCTGGATGCGTGTGGCCGCAGCGAGGTACTCATCCCGCAACTGGACGAGCGGGAGAGCGAGCGCCTCGCTCATCCGCGCCGAAACACCGCCTGGTGTGGCAGGCATGGCACCGGGTGGGTGTGGACGGTCCTCCGGCTCGGTGACGCGGTCTTCGAGTTCGGAGAGGCGATCGAGGAGGGACTCGTAATCGCGGCGAAGGGAGTCGTAGCGGCGGCGCAGCTGGCGTACGGAGGCATCCTCGCCGGTTGCTTCCCGCAGCCGGCCAAGGATCTGTTCGTCGCCGGGATACTGACCAGTGTCCATCGATCTCCCCGCAAGGTTTGGCAGCGCAACGGCGGCGCCTCGCTCTATAGAGGCACAATCCGTGCGTTCCCTGGGAGACCCGAAGTCCTCGGCAACGGCGCTCAGATTCCCGGGACGCGAGACGAATGCGTCGCCGATATTCTGGGCGAAACGGGCGGAACGCGGTACTGCCCGCATCACCGGGGTGAACCCGAATATCCCGAGGTTCTGCACCTCGCATAAACCTTGTCGGTTCGCCGGTCGAGGGCCGGTAGTGCCCGGGGTGGCAGTACGGTGACGGCTCAGTACACGTTGTGGATGCAGGGACAGGGGCGGCGCCTCCCGGTTCACAACAGCTGCCAGGTATCGGGGAATCGCCGGATGTTGAATGGCCGGGCCGGACCGAGGATCGGGGTATGGGAGAGCCAGCACGCAGCCACACGTATGACGACGAACTCCACGAGCGCCGGCGCCACCTCGCCGTCGTCCGGACGCCGATCGATTTCGAGGCAAAGCGTCTCGAGCGGTTGATCGAGAAGTGCCGCGATACGCGCGACCCGTAGGTGTTCGGTCGTACCGGGTTTCGGTTCCCGCCTGGCCGCCTCGAGCGATCACCGGGAATGGTGTTTCGTGTGCCATATTAGCCATGGCTGACCTATACTTCGGGCAATGCTAACGGCTCGCGTTCGCGGGCCGGTTCGTGTCTTCCGGAGTACGCCGTCATGCCGATTACCTCAAAACGCGAGTGGCTGCAGGGCCCTTATACCAGGGCGGTTGAGCGCTCGCCCGAGCGAAGCAAGTCGTTCGAAACCACTGGCAAGATGCCCCTCGAGCCCCTCTACACGTGGAACGACCTTGTGGATTTCGACCCGCAACAGGAACTCGGGTTCCCGGGCGAATACCCCTTCACGCGCGGCATTCAGCCGACGATGTACCGCGGCCGATTCTGGACGATGCGCCAGTACGCCGGATTTGGTGATGCAGAGGAATCGAACCAGCGCTACCGCTACCTGCTTGCGAATGGGCAGACGGGTCTCTCGATCGCCTTCGACCTGCCGACCCAAATTGGCTACGACTCCGATGACCCGATGGCGGCAGGGGAGGTCGGCAAGGTCGGTGTCGCAGTCGACTCCATCGAGGATATGCAGACCTTGTTCAGCGGTATCCCGCTGGACAAGGTCACAACGTCGATGACGATTAATGCGACCGCCTCGACGCTGCTCGCGCTCTATGTGGCTGTTGGCAAGCAGCAGGGAGTCACCCCCGACAAGCTCGGCGGCACAGTCCAGAACGATATCCTGAAGGAATACATCGCCCGGGGGACGTACATCTACCCGCCGAAGCCCTCGATGCGGCTGATTACCGATATCTTCGCCTACTGCAAGGACGTAGTGCCGCAGTGGAACACGATTTCGATTTCGGGCTACCACATCCGTGAGGCAGGATGCACAGCGGCGCAGGAGATCGCATTCACCCTCGCCGATGGCATCCAGTATGTGAACGGCGCCATCAGCGCAGGGCTCGATGTCGATGATTTCGCCGGACGCCTGTCATTCTTCTTTGCCTGCCACAACAACTTCCTGGAGGAAGTGGCGAAGTTCCGGGCCGCGCGGCGCATGTGGGCCAAGATCATGAAGGAGCGTTTCAACGCGAAGAGTTCGCGTTCGCAGATGCTGCGGTTCCACACCCAGACGGGCGGCGCTACGCTCACGGCGCAGCAGCCGGAGAACAATATCGTGCGCACGACGGTGCAGGCGCTGGCCGCAGTGCTGGGCGGGACGCAGTCGCTGCACACGAACTCGATGGACGAGGCACTGGCGCTGCCGAGTGAGAAGGCCGTGCAGATTGCGCTCCGAACGCAACAGATCCTCGCGTATGAAAACGGCGTTGGTGATGTCATCGACCCGCTCGGCGGCTCGTACTTCATGGAGGACCTGACAAACCGTCTCGAAGCGGAAGCGTGGGAGTACATCAAGACGATCGACGGGCTTGGCGGCGCGCTTTCGGGCATTGAGCAGGGCTTCCAGCAGAAGGAGATCCAGGAGGCCGCATACCGCTACCAGCGCCAGGTGGAAGGCAAGGAGCGCGTCATCGTTGGGGTGAATGACTTCACCATCCAGGAGGAGAAACCTTCCGGCCTGCTGAAGGTGGATCCGAGTATCGGGGCAAAGCAGCGGGAGAAGCTCGCCCGGCTGCGTGCAAACCGCGATAACGCTGCGGTGGATGCACTGCTAGCGAAACTGGAGCGAGGTGCGCAGGGCACCGACAACCTCGTGCCGGTCATGGTGGAGTGCGTCGAGAATAAGGTGACTCTCGGTGAGATTAGCAATCGGCTGCGGCACGTTTGGGGTGAGCAGCGCGAATCGGTGGTGATTTAGATGGCTGACGACGATACACGAACACTCGCCGACGAACGCCGGCGGCTCCTCCAACGCCTGGAAATGGAGTTCCACCAGGTTATTCGCAACGTGGAGGCATGCCGTATACGCGACATCGACCGGCCGTTCATCGGCGACTGGTCGGTGAAGGACATCGTTGGGCACCTTGCGTCGTGGGATGCCGAGGCGGTGACGGCCTTGAGGGAGCTACGGGAAGGACGCCGGCCAGCCATTCTCGACTTCGATGAGGCCAGCCTCGACGAGTGGAACAACGATCACGTGGAGCGCAAGCGCGACCTGGACTTCTTCAGCGTGATGGAGCAGCTCAAGGGCGGGCATGCCCGCCTGTTCGAGGAACTCGAATTCGTGAGTGATGAGGACCTCGTAACCGAGGGATCGGTGGCGAACCGGCTCGTCCTCTCGGTCATAGACCACGCCGTGGAGCACTGGCACGAGATCGCCGCTCAACTCGTTGGCGCTGATGTCGTTCGCCGCCCTGGTGCTCAGTTGGTTCCAGAAGAGGCCCACGCCGGGTAGTCGGTGGTAGTGGCGTTTGTGCCGTTGTTCGTACCGGGGCGGACATTCGCGGCCTGGCACAGCTTCCCGGGGCCAACCCAAGACCCTCAAGGAGATGCCCGTGCTCAAGAAGATCCATCATGTTGGGGTTGTGGTGCACAGTGCTGATGAAGCACTGAAGTTCTACCGCGATGCCCTCGGCCTCGATGTCACCGCCGACCGGGTCATCGAAGATCAGGGTGTCCGGGGCGTGTTGCTCCAGATCGGAAACTCGGAGATTGAACTCCTCGAACCCACGCGCGATGACACGGGGGTTGCGAAGTTCCTTGCGACCAGGGGCGAGGGGATGCATCACATCTGCTTCGAGTCTGATGATGTCGGTGCTGAGCTCGAGGCAGCGAAGGCGAAGGGGATCGAGGTAATCGACCAGCAACCGCGCCTCGGGCTAGCCGGGATGATCTGCTTCCTGCATCCGAAGGCGAACCATGGCGTCCTCGTCGAGTTCGCGACGCCCCTCAGCGAAGGCCACCACTAGGAGGCAGGCGATGGGTATTGGCGCAAAGTACATCGACCACATCGTCGTCGCCTCGAACGATTCGGCGGCAACGGCGAAGGTCTTCTCGGAGCACCTGGGGATTGAGATCAAGCGGGTCATGAGCCGCCCGGGGACCGGGGCACACCTGGAGTTTGCCAAGCTCGGCGAGATCGTGCTCGAGTTTGCGGGGCCGCGTGAGCCGAAAGACGGGGAGGAGCCAAAGGCACGCCTCGGCGGATTCGTACTCGCGGTGGAAGATATCGACGCGGCCGTGGCTGAGCTCCGGGCGAAAGGCGTCGATGTTGGTGATCCGCACCCGGCAGTTCAACCAGGTGCGAAGCTCGCGGGCATCAGGAGCGGGACCAATGGTGTGCCGCTGGCGATGATCCAGTACAACGCGTTGCCGGTCGCTCAGGAATAGCCGGAGGAGAGTAATGCAAGCGAAGAAGATCGACCATGTTGGCATTGTCGTGAAAGATCTCGAGGCAGGCCTTGCGACGTTCACCCGCAATTTCGGATTCACTGCCGATCCTGCGCGCGGAGGCGAGGTGCCAGCACTCGGGATCAGGAACGCGTTCATGCCGGTTGGTGAGAGTGACCTCGAGTTCATCCAACCGTTGGGCGGCGAGGGGCCCGTTGCGAAGTTCGCCCAGGAGCGCGGCGAGGGGCAGTTCCTGCTATCCATTGCTGTAGCGGATATCGATGCGGCTGTCACACATCTGCGCGGGCTCGGGGCTCGTGTGGGTGATCCGGTGAACGGCGTTGCGTTCGTGTCCGCCAAATCGAGCCACGGCGTAAACTTGCAGCTCATCCAGCGTTAGCAACTTCATCCCAAATTCGCGCATAAGAAAGAGTCCCATGACCGCACCAGCCACATCGAAGATCCGTGTCCTCATCGCAAAGCCCGGCCTCGACGGCCACGACCGCGGCGCGAAGGTCGTCGCACGTGCACTCCGCGACGGCGGTTGCGAGGTCATCTATACGGGTATCCGCCAGACCCCGGAGATGATCGCCGAGGCGGCACTCCAGGAGGACGTCGACGTCGTAGGGCTGAGCATTCTCTCCGGCGCCCATCTCGAACTGTTTCCGCGCGTCGTAGATGAGATGAAGAAGCGCGGGCTCGATGATGTGCTCCTCTTCTGTGGTGGCATCATCCCGGAGGAGGATACGAAGCCGCTCGAGGCGCTCGGCTTCAAAGCGATCTTCCGGCCGGGAACGAACACACAGGACATCGTGAAGTTCGTCTACGACCAAGTACAGAAATAAGTGGACGACATCGTTGCCCGTTTCCTGGGCGGTGACCGCCGCGCCCTGGCACGTATCATCAGCCGCGTTGAGAGCGAATCGGCCGAGGGGCGCGAGTATCTCCGGCAGATTTACCCGCACTCAGGGAAGACGCACATCATCGGTGTGACGGGTGGTGCCGGCGCGGGCAAGAGTACCCTGACCGGGGCACTGGCCGGTGAGTACCGCCGCCAGGGCAAGACGGTGGGCATCGTGGCGGTCGACCCATCGAGCCCGTTCACCCACGGAGCTATTCTCGGCGACCGAATTCGCATGCAGGAGCACACGCTGGATCCTGGCGTCTATGTCCGGAGCATGGCCGGCCGCGGAGCGCTTGGCGGACTTGCCCCGACTATCGAGGACGTCGTTGCCGTAATGGACGCATTCGGCTTCGACTATGTGATCATCGAGACGGTGGGTGCGGGCCAGGACGAGGTGGAGATCGCGGGGCTGGCACTCACGACTATCCTGGTGAACAACCCCGGCACTGGTGATGACATCCAGGCGCTCAAGGCGGGAATCATCGAGATCGCTGATATCCTCGTGGTGAATAAATCCGACCACCCGGGCGCTGACGTGCTGGTGAGCCAGCTGCGGGCGCTCCTCTCGCTCGCGCCGGCCGGAGCGAAGCGGCCACCGATCGTGAAGACGACCGCAACCAGGGGTGAAGGCCTTGGTGAACTTGCCGAACGGATCGAAGAGCACCGCGATTACCTGCGCACATCGGGTGAACTTGCTCAGCACCGCGTGGAGGATGCCCGCCACCAGGTGCTCTCGATTGCCCGGCAGATCATGCTCGAGCGTATTCGCGCGACAACCAGTGAAGAGGAGTTGCAGCAGCTCGTGAGGCAGGTAGCCGCGAGGGAACTCGATCCGCATACAGCGGCGGAACAACTCGCCGGGAATGTCCTGGGCTAATTCGGGCCCTCTGTAGCGGGCGTGGTACCATCGATATCGTGACGCAGCAACGGTTTCGAATCTGGTTCAGGAAGGGCGAGCGTGTCCGCTACATCTCGCATCTCGATGTCTTGCGTTCGTGGGAGCGGGCGATCCGCCGGGCAGGGCTTCCGCTGAGCTACTCCCAGGGGTTCACCCCTCACCCAAAACTGGCGTTCGCTGGGCCGCTACCACTGGGATTCACCAGCGAAGCAGAGGTGATGGACGTTACGCTGGATGAGCGTGTGTCAGCGAGTGAGTTCGAGTCGCGTCTCGTGCTCGAGACCACCGAGGATCTCGCGATTGTGGCCCTCGAGGAGGTGCCGCTCAGTGCACCGCAGCCGCAGTCGTCGGTGATGTGGGCCGACTATACGTGCGACCTTCCCGGTGTCGATCCGGACACCGCCATTAGTACGGTGAATGACTTCCTCGCGAAGGACGACGTACCGTGGACTGAAGAGCGAAAAGAGAAGACGCGGCAGTACAACCTTCGGGCGATGGTCGCGTCATTGACGGCCAGTCCAACTGGTGGAGGGACACGCCTGACGATGCGCCTGAGCACGGGCCAGGAGGCGACGGGGCGTCCCGAACAGGTGGTCGCGGCACTATTCCCTGGCGTGGAGCCGAATGTGTACACGCGTACCGCCATTATCCTCAACGAGCCGTCGCCTGCGCGGGAAGCGTGGCGGCGAAAAGGACAGTACGTGCCGTGAGTGGTGTTGTTGTTCGCCTCGCAGAAGACGCGGATGGTCCGGCGGTCTTCGCTGCCTGGCAGGTGCTGCGCGGACATTATGCATCGGTGGATCACCGGTTCCTTCCGGCACCCGTCTCGGTCGAAGAGTTCGTGGCAGCATACCGGGAGCGGTTTGGAACGGGCCGCGGCGCAGTCTTCGTAGCGGTCGATGATGACCGGCTCACCGGCTTCATCAGTTGCACCATCGAGGAGAGTCCGCCCGACCGTGCTCCGGGCCGGCATGTCACCATCGGGCATCTCTTTGTCGAGCCGGAGTACCGGCTGGAAGGCATCGGGAAGCGGCTGTTCGAAACGCTGACACGCTGGGCGCAGGAGCAAGACAGTGTGAGCCACTTCGAGATGCCCGTACTCGCGGCCGACGCGGCTGCCGCACAGTTCTGGAAATCACTCGGGTTCACACCATTCATCGAACGACTCTGGGCCCCGCTCGGCGTCCCTGAAACCGATTCATGATCGTTCACCTGGTCCGGCATGGCGAGACGGCGCATAACCGCGACAGCCTGGGGCTGGGGCGCGAGGATGCCCTCCTAACCGGGCTGGGCCGCCAGCAGGTACAGGCAGTCGCCGATGCCCTTGCCGCCGCGCCCCTGACACGGGTGCTCTCGAGCCCCCTCGGCCGTGCGCTGGAGATGGCGCGGCTCGTGGCTGCGCCGCATGGCCTCGAAGTCGAGGTTCGCGACGAACTCGCCGAACTTGATGTGGGTGAAACCGAAGGCATTCCGTTATTGGTGCTCCGGGAGAAGTACGCCGAGTTCCTTGCGGAATGGTTGGGCCCGAACGGGGCATCGGTCCGAATGCCTGGAGGCGAGAGCCTCGAAGAACTTGCCGCACGTGTCCGGCCGCTGATCGAGGAGTTACGCGGTGGCTCGGGTGAAGTGGTCGTCGCGTCGCACAACTTCGTCATTCGTGTCTTCATCTGCGAGGCGTTAGGGATCCCGCTGGCACAATTTCGGTCGTTCGCGGTTGATCTTGCGTCAATATCAACGATGACGCTGGGCGATAGGCGTGTCTCAGTTGCCACACTCAACGACTGTTGCCACCTGGAGCGCTTGAACCTTGATCCCGCGCAGCGTAGCTTGTGAGCCCAGACGGCATGCGCAGTGTTGCAGATAGTCGCGCACGATTGCTCTTCTTCGGCTGCCTTGCGGTAGCGGGCTACTTCGCCTACGTGGCGATTGGTGGCGCTATCCACAACCAGCAGCTCGCGCGGGAACGAGATGAGGCCGCGCAGCAGGTTACCGCTCTGAAGGAGAAGAAGGCGTACCTTGAGGGTGTGCGGAGCTACGCCGCTTCCGACGCCTATGTGGAGCAACAGGCGCGGCGCCAGCTGGGGTACGTCCGCGAGGGGGAGATCCCATTTGTCGTCATCAGCCCGGCGCTCACGAATACCGGCCAGCCCGCGGCTGGCGAATGGTGGCAGCGGCTCTTCCCGCGCTAGCCAGGACCTTCATCCGCTGCTCAGTGCCGCGGCACATCGTGTAGCCGCGTTCGCGCGCCGCGAGAAGCTATTCCGCCGGGTCTCGCGCGTGCTCGTTGCATTGTCGGGTGGGCCCGATTCGCTTGCGTTGCTGCTCGTCCTGCGAGAGCTACGGATGGAGTTCGGCTTCGAGGTGGTCGCCTGCCACTTCGATCATCAGCTCCGGGCTGAATCGCACCACGACCTCGATCAGGTGCGGGCACTTTGCTCGGAGTTGGGTGTGGAGTGTGTCACGGGTGAAGGTGACGTGCGAGGTGTTGCAACGCAACAGAAAGCGAGTATCGAGGACACCGCGCGGAAGATGCGGTACCAGTTCCTCGCATTCGTCGCAGACCGCGAGCAGTGCGACTGCGTCGCGACCGGTCACACATCTGATGACCAGGCGGAGACGATTCTCATGCGCATCCTTCGAGGGAGTGGTGTACGTGGTATCCGTGGAATGCTGCCGCGGACCGGCGTCCCGGGGGCGGACTCGCGTCTCCTCGTCCGTCCGATACTGGAATTAACCCGGGCGGAAACGTCCGAAATCTGCAGGGAGGCGGCAGTGGCGCCCATCGTGGACGCTTCCAATGCCGACCTCTCAATCCTGCGCAATCGGCTTCGAATAGAGACACTTCCTGCACTCCGCGAAATCAACCCTTCCGTCGATGATGCCTTGAGGCGGCTCGGTGCAAGTGCGCGAGAGGTTTTCGAGGATGTTGAACGCGCGTCGTTCCTGGTCCAGCCTGCAGCCCGCCTCCCGATCGGCGTTGTCTTCGACCTTGCACCGTTCGCTGCGCTGCAGGACGAGGCCAGGACGCTCGTGGTGGAGCGCGAGGCGACGTTCTACAACCTGCGTCCGGAGGTGAACCGGACACGTGTGAAGAACCTGGACCAGGTGCTACGCCGGGGTCGTGGCGAGGTCCACTTTGGTGACACCATGGTCGAGGTATCGAGCGGCAAAGTCCGAGTCGGTCCGGCGCTCGAGCCTGTCGAGCCGTTCGATGGGAAGGTGCTCAATGTCCCGGGAGCGACGCTCGCGGGCCCGTGGCGAGTGGAGGTAAGCACCCGGCCGCTCGTGGCAACGCCGGGGGCAATGGTGGGCGTGCTCGATCTGGAGTCGCTGAACGGTGCGCTGCGTGTGCGGCCGCTCGCCCCCGGTGATCGAATGCTTTTCCGCGGCAGAGAGCGCGCCCTCATCGATGTCTTCGTTGCGGCAAAGACGCCTCGCTGGGAACGAATGGGAGTAGTTGCCATCGCTGATGCTGCACGCGTGCAACTGCTCTTCACTGCCGCGGGTGTGATTGGCGACCGGCCGAATGCGGCTGACCCCCTGTTCGTCCATGTACAGCCGGCTCCGGTACGGTAGGCGGCGTTTTTTCGCTGTTCGTAGTTCAACGGTCAGCTGTGGGTCGGTGAGGAGCAGACCAGGTTCCAGTGATCCGGACGGAATCCCCACCAGGGCCTTCAGTCGCCTCTCCACGCGATTTCTTCGCGTGGAGAGGCGACTGAGAACCCGGAAAGACCCAACCGGATACTGGTACCCATGCGGTGCGCCCGGCTTGCCTGGAGAGCGGGCCTGGTGCAGGCCGAAGCTATCGCCGGTACGGCGCGAAGAAGCGGTCCAATTGGTGATGCAGGCCAGGCTCGGCAGCCAGGAGCCCCCGGACGTACGGGTCGCTCTTATTGAACCGGAGTTCATCACCCAGGATGTCGGTGATACAGAGACCGGCTGCCTTGCAGAGCGCCGCGCCCGCTGCAACATCCCATTCGCTCCGTCCGGATGCCGTCACCACGGAATCACCTTTCCCGCGAGCGATGAGTGCAAGCCGATAGGCCACGCTACCGACGCCACGAGGGCGTGCTTCGCGAGGGAGCGGCGGGAGATCATCCCAGCGGTGCTCGCCGCGGCCGACGAGGACATCGAACTTCCGCAGGAGACGCGATGGTTCACGCTCGGGAACACCGGCACAAACAGCCGCATCGAGTTCGCCGGCGGCCGGGTTATAGACCACCCCGAGGACGATTTCGCCTTCGACCGCGAGTCCGACGGAAACCGAGTACTCGGGGATCCCCTGGAGGTATTCGCGGGTTCCATCGATCGGATCGACAATCCATGCCCGATCGCACCCGAGGCGATGGCGGGTGTCGGTGTGTTCTTCGCTCAGCCAGCCATCGCCGGGGAAGGCACCGATGATCGCGGAGTGGAGGATCTCGGCGGCGCGGATGTCTGCCTCGGAGACGAGCTCATGACCGTCTTTGTGGCCGTATCGCACGCCTTCGCGCCGGAGGCGGGCAACCTCCTCACCCGCATGGCGCGCCGCATGCACCGCCACCCGCAGTTCCTCGGCGAAGGGCTCGGCGGCGGTCATGCGAACGTTGCGAAGATCTCTTCGAATGCTTTGAACTGGCCGCCCTTTGTGGAGGACGGTACGACGATGGGTGTCTTCACCCCGGCCTCGAACCAGCGATCGAGCCCCTCGCGGACGTCCTTGATCGAGCCGAAGAGGGTGGAGTCGGCGAGCCACCGATCGCTCATCAGGCCAGGAAGCTTCTCGCGTTCACCGGCCGCCAGGGCCTTCTCCATCGCCTCCATCTCTTCGACGTAGCCTGCCTCCTTCCAGTAGTTGCGATAGTTGGGAAGCATGACATACCCGGTGAGACTGCGGCGGCAGACGGCGGCCGCTGCGTCCACGTCGTCGTCGACACAGGTGGGGATCATGTTGCCGATATAGAAGTCGCCGGCGCGCTTATCGGCGGGGATATGGCTGAGCGATGCCCCGATGTGGGAGCGTGAGGCATTGGCCCAGACGGCTCCGTCGGCAATCTCACCCGCCATCCGGGTCATTCTTGTTCGAAGGGAGGCGAGGACGAGTGGCGGGAGTTGTCCGGTTTGTTGTTCGGCGGCCCGCATCTGCTCGACATAGCTGCGCATGTCGCTGAGGGGCTTTCCGGGGGTTGCTCCGATCCGCCGGTGGGTGGGTTCGTGGCTCACACCCAGGCCGAGCCAGAATCGGCCTCCACTGATCTCCTGGATGTACGAAGCCTGCTGGGCCATATCCAGGGCCGTGCGCTGATAGATGACCGCGATCGCCGTGCCAAAGGGGATCTCGTTGGTGATATGGGCAAGCGAGAGGCAGAGCCCCATACCGTCGCCAAAGCTGGCGCAGTAGATACCCTGGAAACCGCGCCGCTCGATCTCCTGAGCAAGCTCGAGTGTCTGTTTGCGGCGGCCGGGAACGGCGGCAAGAGAGAGGGCCGGCATACGGTCGGTTGCCATCTGATTCTCCAATACGAAGGTCGTGTGCTTTCGACTCTACACGAGCGCCGGGGCATGCTCGAACTCATGAACCGGCACCCGGCCCGCGCTTTCACTCAGCGCTGCGGTACCTCAACATCCGGCCTGCGCCGACACCCGTGTGCTTGCCGTTTTCGCAGGCGACCTGACCGTTGACCACGACGAGGCTGATACCTTCGGGCTCTTGCTTGGGGTTGTCGTAGGTTGCGGTGTCGCGGATGGTGGCGGGGTCGAAGAGGACGAGGTCGGCCCAGTCACCTTCGCGAATGCGGCCGCGGTTGGTGAGGCCGAAGCGGTCGCAGCTCAGGCTGGTCATGCGGCGAATCGCTTCTTCGAGCGAGAGTACGCCACGTTCCCGGACGTAATGGGAGAGGACGCGCGGCATGGTGCCGAAGAGGCGCGGGTGAGGTGAGCCGTTGAGTGCTGGGATACCGTCTGAGCCAACCATCATCTTTGGGTGACGGAGGTTCGTCTCCACGTCCGCTTCATCGATGACGAACTGGATGCAAATGGTCTCTTTGCCACGTGGACCTGTGATCACCGCGCGGACTGCATCTTCGAGCGGCCAGCCCCTCTCGGCCGCGATGTCAACGAGCATCCGGCCTTCAAACTCCCGGAAATCGGGACAGGTGGCGATCCGGATAACGGAGGCGAGATCGGGGTCAATGGCGTTGAGGTTGAAGTACTGATTCATGGGTCCGCTACCCGCGGTGTAGGGGTAGACGTCGAGCGTGACGTCGGCGCCTTCAGCGTTGGCGCGGTCGACGCGAGCGAGGGAGTCCTTCACGCGGCCCCAGTTGCGTTTGTTCGCGGATTTGTGATGCGAGATGTGGAGTCCGATACCAGCGTTCCGGGCGATGTGGAGCGACTCCTCGACCGCGTCGAGGAGTTTGTCGGCCTCGTTACGCATGTGGGTAGCGTAGATACCGCCAAACGGAGCGCACTCAGATGCGAGTGCGACGACCTCGTCGGTGTCGCTGTAGCGGCCGGGTTCGTAGATGAGGCCTGTGGAGAAGCCGACGGCGCCCTGCTCCATGGCCTGCCGGACGAAGGCCCGCATCCGGGCCAGTTCGTCCGCGGTGGCGAGGCGCTTTTCGAGGCCCATCACGATGGCGCGGACGCGGTTATGACCAACGAGCATCGCGTTGTTGATGGCCGGGCGTGCTTCCATGCACTGGGCGAAGTAGCCGTCCAGGTCCTCCCAGCTTGCGTTCGAACCGGAGATATCGCCCGGGAGCACCTGTTTGCCGGGGATGTTCGGTGCGGCGCTGAAGCCGCAATTCCCGCTGACCTCCGACGTCACCCCCTGGGCGAGCTTGAACTCCATGCCGGGGTAGCGGATGAACGCTGCATCGTCGTGGCTATGGGTGTCGACGAAGCCCGGTGAGAGCACCTGCCCGTTCGCGTCGATCTCGCGTTTTCCGCTCACTGCGGCGCCGACACTCGTTATTCGGCCGCCGGTGACCCCGACGTCCCCGTCGAACGCAGGTGTGCCGGTCCCGTCGATGATGCGGGCGTTGCGGATAACGAGGTCAGCGGGCATGAGTAGCCTCCGGCAGGTGGGTTGACGTGAAGCGTACAGGATGAGGGGAGGGAAGGAGCAGGATGCTGTGCTGTAGGGTGGATCTCAGAAAGTAGCTGCAAGCGCAGGGAGACCCATGCCAAACCGCCTCGCCAACGAAACCAGTCCCTACCTTCTTCAGCATAAGGACAATCCGGTCGACTGGTACCCGTGGGGCGAGGAAGCCTTCGCGAAAGCACGAGCGGAAGACAAGCCGATCCTGTTATCTGTCGGGTATAGCTCGTGCCACTGGTGCCATGTCATGGCTCACGAGTCGTTCGAGAACGAGGCGACCGCGGCGCTGATGAACCACTGGTTTGTGAACATCAAGGTCGACCGGGAGGAACGGCCGGATGTGGATTCGGTGTACATGTCGGCGGTGCAGGCGCTCACACAGTCTGGCGGCTGGCCGATGACGGTGTTCATGACAGCCGACGGGCAGCCATTCTACGCGGGGACGTATTTCCCCCCGGCTGACGCGTATGGCCGGCCGGGATTTCCGCGCGTCCTGGAGGCGCTCCATGAGGCGTGGATAAACGACCGCTCCCAGATTGTTCAGCGGGCGATGCAGGTTGTCGGCCACCTCGAGCAGGCTGTCGCACGCAAGCCTGCTGGCGGCTCCGAGATCGCTCCCTACCTTGCCGATGGGGCGGTAGAGGTGCTCCGGGATTCTTTCGATGGGATGTGGGGTGGTTTCGGCACTGCACCGAAGTTCCCTTCACCGGCGACCCTCGAATTCCTGCTCAATGTGCATTTGCGAAACCCTGGGGCTGGCCGCGAGGGCCCCCCGGCACTCGAAATGGTGTTGCATACGCTCGAGCGGATGGCGAGGGGCGGGATATACGACCAGCTTGGCGGCGGCTTCGCGCGCTACAGCGTCGATGAGCGATGGCTGGTGCCGCATTTCGAGAAGATGCTCTACGACAATGCCCAACTGGTTCGTCTATACCTGCACGCCTGGCAACTCACCCGCGACCCCGAGCATGAGCGAATCGTCCGTGAGACGCTGGATTGGCTCGAACGGGAGATGCTGGACGCGGATGGTGGCTGGTATGCCGCCCTGGATGCCGACAGCGAGGGTGTTGAGGGCAAGTACTACGTCTGGACAGTGCCCGAGGTCGAGGCGGCGCTTGGTGATGACGCCGCTCTCTTCAACGCATGGTTCGGCGTGACCGTTGACGGCAACTTCCAGGATCCGCACCACCCCGAGCTCGCGGGGCGCAACGTGCTCACCAGCTGGCAGGATGAAGAGTTGGTTGCCGAGCAGTTCGGAATACCGGTTGCGGACCTTGCCAAGAGAGTGAGTGACATGCGAGAGCGGATGCTTGCAGTTCGCGACCGCCGGGTAAGGCCGGGCCTCGACGACAAGGTGCTGACGTCGTGGAACGGACTCACGCTGGCTGCCCTTGCCGAAGCAGGACGGGTGTTGGGCGATGCGCATTACACGGGACTTGCGCGCCGAACTGCGGTGTTCTTGCGCGAACGCATGTGGCAGGATGGCCGGCTGTTGCACTCGTACAACGCCGGGCGGGCGGTGATCGACGGCATGCTCGATGATTACGCCTACGTTGGGTTGGGGTTGGTCGAACTCTTCAAGGCGACGGGCGAGATTGACTACCTGGAGTGGGGGAGAGACCTGCTCGAGGTGCTGCTCGTGCGGTTTCGCGATGGTGAAAGCGGTGGCTTCTTTGCAACGGCACTCGATGGCGAGCAGCTCATTCTTCGCCAGAAGCCGTATTTCGATGTGGCGACACCGGCGGGTAACTCGGCAGCGGCACTGCTCGGCGTATGGCTTGGGCGCTACTACGGCCGGCCCGAGTGGGAGGCGCTCGCACAGGAGGTGTTCAATCTCGTGCACGATCACGCAGTGGCGGCCGCCAGCGGATTCGGGACCTTGTGGCAGTGCGTGGAGTTCGTACTCGCGCCACACCGGGAGGTGGTGATCTCAGGCGAACCATCGATCCGAAATCCGCTCGAACGTGAACTGGCGGGACGCTATCTGCCGTTCGCTGTTATTGCGCCCACCGCGAGCGGCACGGGATTGCCATTGTTCGAGGGCCGCGACACCGGTCCCGTTGCCGTCGCGTACGTTTGCGAGAACATGTCGTGCAACCTGCCTGTTTTCACGCCTGTTGAACTCGCGGCTCAGCTCGGGTAATGGCCGTTACCTTGCGAACACCTCCTCGGTGGGAGTGATTCCGACGAAGGAGGGGTTGAGTCGCCGTGCGCCGATGACTGCATCTTCTGCCAGCAACTCATCTGCCTTTGGGGCGTCATACGTGATTGTCGCCGGCTCATCCGAGAGCAGTTGCTCGCGCAGCCCATCGGCATCCTGGGCGATCATCACGACGGAAAGGTCGCTACAGGAGAGATAGCGGCGAATCGCCTCGTTCACGCGCTCCCGTGTGAGTGCGGCGAGTTCTTTGCGCATATGGGCCGTGAATTCGCCGATACCGTAGAAGCGGCTGTCGAGCGCGTAACCGAGCTGCTGGTCCTGGGTCTTGGTCATGACGAACACGTTCTTGGAGAGGTACTCGCGGGTATCCTCGAAATCCTTGTCGCTCAGGCCGTTGAGGATGAGCTGCTCGAGTTCGTAGAGTGCAGCCTTGAGGGTGAAGACGGCCTGTTCGGGACGCACGGGGCGAATCCAGAGCTCGAAGAGCTGGCTACGGCGTGCAATGTTGGCATCGGGGAAGAACTGGTACATGCCACGTGGAAACGCTTCGATGTACGCGTAGTCACCGTAGTTGATGCCCCGGGCTTCGCGGATGCGCTGGTAGAGGCGGCCGTTGGATGCTCTGTGCTCACCGAGGTAAGCACGAGCGAGCCAGAGTGCCGCGAAATCGGGGTGTGACCTTGTCACTGGGATCGGGTGGCCGAGGGAGATAGCCGTGGCACGCGTCTCCTTCTTGACGATCTCAATCTCCAGACCGTCGGGACCGTGCGCCAGTACAGGACCCGTTTCGAACTTCCACCCTTCTGGGAGGCGGCCAAGCTCAACCTGAAGCCGGTTGAGGAACGCCTCCGGGACATCGCCGGAGGCGCCAATCACCAGGTTCGAGCGGGTGTAGGCCCCACCCAGGAAACGACGGATATCGTCGAGGCTAATCGCTTCGATCCCGGCGACGGTGCCCAGGGCCGTGTGGCCGTAGGGGCTGCCCGCGAAGAGGTTCACCTGCAGCCGCTCTTTGGCGAGCTCTTCCTCGTTGTTGGCACGCAGGTCCTGGACAAGTTCGTTGAGCTGCTGCTCCTTGAGGCGGGCGAAGTCGTCTTCGCGGAGTCCCGGTTGCAGGAGCTGGGGCAAGACGATGCCGGCGAATTCTTCAAGTCGATCCCGGTGGATGACACCGGTGAAAGTGGTCATCTCGCGGTCGACCTGTGCGCTGAAGCTCCCGGCCAGCGGGAAGAGCTTCCGGGTGATTTCATCGATGCGGAGCTTCGCGCTTCCAGCCTCCGTGACCATGCTGGCTGTGAGTCTTGCGAGGCCTTCCTTACCCGCCGGGTCGTGTGCGGATCCAACGGAGAAGAGCAGCTTGAATCGCAGGAGTTCACTGGGGTTGCGCTGGAGAACAAGCGGTATGGTCGGTACACCGGCTGCGGCCGGGAGCGCTGATTCGAGTGAGGCTATCGAGGGACGCGTCGCCATCCCGGCAGCAAGCGGCTCCTGCGAGAGCGTGGTGAGGACCATGTTGCCATCGGTGAGGTAACGATGGGCTGCTGCAGAGAGGTCATCGACGGTGAGTGAATCGTAGACATGGAAGAACTCGTTGAGCGTCTGATAGCGGCGCTCGTAGCGCACGAAGCGTGCGAGGGTGGATGCGATCGCTTCGGAGTTGTCGAGTGTGCGGGCGAAGGCATACCGGTTGTGGGACTTCGCCGCCTCCAACCGCTCGGGGTCAGCCGGTTCGCAGCGAACACGAGCAACCTCGGCCAGGATCGCATCGCGGACAGAGGGCATATCATCGAGCCGCTTCACGCGGGCGAAGACTGTTGCCAGCGCAGGATCCTGGTTCGCGGGGAAATACGGGAAGAACTGGTCTACCACCTGCTCCTGCTCAACGAGCCGCTGGTAGAGGTCGGATGTCTCGCCGAAGGCGAGGTCGAAGAGCGTGTCGAGGGCGGCGCAATCCTTGTTCGTCGTCGAAAAAGCGGGCGAATGGAATGCCACTGTAACCCACGGGAGGGTTGGCGTTGGCCACGGTACGTGGGCGATCGTGGTCTCGCTGTGGGGTGGCTCGGGGGGGATGGCGACCGGTGCACCGTTGCCCCGTTCCCATCCGGCCCAGTACTTCTCGACGAGTCGTAGCGTTGCCTCGGGCTCCACGTCTCCGGCGATGATGATCGTCGTGTATTCAGGGCGGTACCAGCGTTCGAAGAAGGTGCGCGAGTAGTCGAATTGCTGCGGCATCGCCTCGATGTCGGCGATGAAGCCCATCGTGGTGTGCTTGTAGGTGTGAGTGGTGTAGGCGTGCTCCCGCTGGACCTCGAAGAGCTTCTGCAGGGGGTCTGCCGAGTTCTTGTTGTATTCACCGAGGACCGCCCGGGCCTCTGTCTTGAACCCCTCTTCGGAGTAGGCGAGGTGCATGAAGCGGTCGGCCTCGATCTCGAGGATGCGTTCGAGGTCTTCGTTCGCGAAGGTTACGTGATAGTTGGTGTAGTCGTCGGTGGTGTAGGCGTTCTGGCGGGCACCGGCACGGGTGATGATGTCCTGGTACACCTCGGGCGGGTACTTCTCGGTGCCGCGGAACATCATGTGCTCAAAGAAGTGGGCGAAACCGCTCTTGCCCGGCTCAACCTCGTTGCGGGAGCCAGTCTGGACCGGGATCTGCAGTGAGACGAGGTTTGGGAAGCCCGTGTTGACGACAATGACACGGAGACCGTTCGGGAGCTCGGCCTCGAGGGCATCAAATGGCATGATGTCGCCCCGAGCGGCGCCAGTTGAGAGGGATTCGTTATTGAGCACGGGGGAAACGCCTCCACTCAGCGATGGTAAGCGTCAGTGTACGTGGTGCCGGGCTTGATTAGTCGGAGTAGAGCCTTCGAAGCTGGACTGCACCAAGGTTAGCGCCAAATTGGAGGATGACCATGACAACCCCGGCCACCATGTAGTTGGTCAACTGACCATGTCCCGCGTCCTGTGAGGACGAGACCGCTGCGCCGCCGGCGAAAGTGAGCACTGCGACGAGAGCGCTGACCAGGCAGGCGGCCGTTGCTCCCGGTGCGGAGCGGATGAGTGCCGCGTTGAATGCGGCCGGTGCGACGATGAGGAGCAGGAGAGCGGCCATGCCGAGAATGGGGCTTCCGCGACTGAAGAGCGTCCATGACACTCCGCCAACGGCCGCACTCGCTCCAGCAGCGACGAGAATGCGTGCGTCCTGGCTCATATCCGCACCGCTGGCTGGTTCAACCAGCCGCAGACCCCCTGCATCGTCGGCTCCCAGAGCTCAGGTGGCGATGACGGCGCCGGTGATGATAGGGGCCAGGAGCATCCCACCGGCCCAGGCCAGGCAGCTGCCGCAACCACCGAACGAGCCAAACCCGCGGCGCATGTTCGTGTCCGTTTCAATTCGAAGCATCTCCCATGGGTCGTTGCGCGGGTCATTGCTCATGGGGCACTCCTCGCGTGATCGGAATGGGTAGTCTACTGTGCGCCCATGCGCGAACTCATCTCGGCCAGGCGGATTTCAGAGCGGGTCCGTGAACTCGGTGCGCAGATCGAGCGGGACTACGCGGATGGCCGCGACCTCATCCTCATCGGTATGCTTCGCGGCTCCGTCGTGTTCCTCGCCGACCTCATGCGTTGTATCGATCTGCCGCTGCGGATCGGTTTTATCGGCATCCATCGTTATGCGGGGACGACCGGCGGCGATCTTCGAATGAGTGCGGATGTTACCGATAATGTGCAGGGCGCGGACGTCATCGTGGTCGAGGACATCATCGAGCATGGCACGACGCTGAACGCCTGCCTGGAGCTACTCCGTGCGCGAGAACCACGGAGTATCGCAATCGCGGCGTTGCTCAGTAAGCCGCAGTGCACGAAGTTCGAGTTCTCGGAGCTTCGTTACACGGGGTTCGAGATCGGCAGCGAGTTTGTCGTCGGGTATGGGCTCGACCACGACCAGCGGTACCGCAACCTGCCAAATATCGCGGTATACGCCGGCGAGTAGGCGCGCGGACTTCGAGGTTCCTGTTCCGGGGGTCTTCGCCATAGCGCACGCGGGCACGCGCCCCATGAGTCACGGGGCGTGCACCGAGCGCTGGCGTAGCGGACCAAGGATGGGCGCGGAGATGGCCTGGAGTACTACCAGGACGACTCCAGCGAAGAGGACGAAGTCGCCGAGGCTGTAGATGTTCGTGCCATAGAGCGGAAGATCGAGGGTGTATCGATCTGAGAGTGGTTCGAAGCGGATTTCATCGTCTCGCAGGAGGATGTCCTTGCCGTTGCCAAGCTGTTTTCCCAGGTCGCTTTCGGTGATCTCAGGGAACGCACCCGACTCGTGGACGATGCGATACGAGACGGGCATCAGTCCGCCGTGGGCGGCCATTGGCACCAGGTTGAGGAGAATGCCGGCTGCGATGAGCCACGCTCCGGCGTAACGCCTGAAATGGAGTGCAAGCAGCGCCAGGGCGATTGTGGTTGAGAAGAAGATCGCGCGCCGAAGCCCGCCCGCGGCTCCATTCAGGCTGAAGGCTCGAATTGCGACCTGCTGGAGCACGAAGAGGCTCGCTGCGATCGCGAGAAAAAGAGGATCGCCCGCGCGAGCGATGAACCGGCGGGCGAATGAAAACGGGTTCCGCAGGAGCGTCAACCGCTGCTCCCTGCAGCCTCGCTTACCAGGACTGGATCGGAGCGGCACCGGCGAGGGCGATCGTGGCGAGGGCGGCGATGGCGACGGCGACGGAGAAGAGACGAGTCATGGTGATTCCTCCACAGCGAGACGAGAAGTTCTGGCGCGGAGGATACGAGCGGGATTCTCGCGAAATTCTCGCGAGAGTAGCCAGGAATATCACGAGCAATGGATGAGTCTAATGCGAAACAGAATCTCTTCTCGTGAGATGACCGTAGGGTGTCGGTTCAGGCGATGGCGCCAGCCGCAATATCGGAGCGGAGCTGGCCGAAGCGGTCGGGGAGGCTTTCGCCAAGCTCCTCTTCATAGGTGCGGCGAAAGCTGTCGAGAAAATCGAGAGCGGCGACGGCTTGCCCTGCGCGGACGCGATACATGGCAAGCCGGTACGCGGCCTCTTCGTTGAGGTTGTTTGACGTGAGGACCCGCTCCATGCAAGTCGCGGCGGATTCGTAGTCGTTGCGGGCCGCATAGAGGCCGGCGAGGGCTGCGAGAGCCTGGTGTGCCTGATCTTCAGCCCTGCGCCGGAGCGCTGCCGCCCACTCGGTGTAGAAGACCTCGGCGAATGGGCCCTGGTAGACACGAAGGGCTGCCTCATACCGGGCCGCACGTTCGTCCGACCCCTGGGGAAGCGACTCCGCTTCCTGCATGAGCGATTCGAACGATTCGAGATCCCACTCGAACGTTGCCTCGGGATTGAGCAGGTAGGTACCATCGCGTTTCACGACACTCTCGCCAAACAGGGCCCGGCGCACGCGATAGAGGTTCGAGTGGAACGCGCTGTTGCACTTTTCGGGGTCGAGTTCTGGATAGAGCAGTTCGACGGCTTCTTCCTTGCGAATACCCTGCCGGTTGGCGAGGAGGAGAAAGAACATCTCCTTGGCACGGGCGCTTGCCCAGCTCTCATCGCCAAGCTCGTCATCGCCGACGCGGACGGACACACGCCCAAGGCTGCGGGCGCGGACGACCGGGTACATGGGAGCAGGATCAGGTTCGGACTCGGTCCTCGCCGCTTCGAAAGCGTGGCGGCTGAGGAGCGTCCGGAACGACTCACCGCCGAACCCGCGTGCAGATGCCCATTGGCCGAACATCGGCTGCTCGCGAACGAGAGGGAGGAGCACGCCGAACATCCAGGGTTCCTGGAGGAGTGCATCGAGTTGGTCGAGCGTTTCCTTTGCGCGACCCCGGTCGCCAGCCTTGAAATGACAGAGAGCGAGGCGGTAGAGCGCCGTGGTGTAGGCCGTTTGGGCTCCCATCTCTTCAAAGAGGTCAGCGGCTTCTTCGGCGCTGTGTATGGCGACGACGTGGTTGCCATTCGCCGATTCGATTGCTGCTTCCTGGAGCTTACACGTGGCCGTTTCGAAGGAGTTACCGGAGGCGACGGCCACGAGCATCGCTCGCCGGATGAAGAAGTCGGCCTGCGTCAGGTCTCCGAGGCCGAGGAGCGCGCCGGAGAGGCCGGCGATGGAAAGGGCGGCGAGCGTCTCATCAGGTGCGTCTTCGGCACAAATCTTGATCGCCTCTTCGTAACGTTCGCGGGCGGCCTGCCAGTGCCCGAGACCGAGTTCCGCATCGCCAATCGAGGCAGTTGCATAGGCCGTGTTGCGCTGGTTTTCGCAGCGGATACCTTCGGCCCGAGCTTCGTTCAGCACCTGGACTGCACTTTCGAAGTCACCAACCTGGAGGTGGGCCATGCCAAGGTTGTTGAGCACCCAGCCGAGGTTCGATGAGCTGCCCAGGCGGCGCCAGCCCTCGGCCGAGCGGGTGAGCGTATTCACCGCACCCGGCCCATCACCGCGAATGCTCAGGAGTTGCCCGAGAGTCGACTGCGCGAGGAGCCCGAGCGGATGGGCGGCAGGGTCGCAGTGCTCGATGGTCTGCCGAAGCAGGCGTTCCGCACGATCAAGGTCGCCGAGTGCCGAGAGGGCTACTTCTGCATCGTGGTAGGCGAGTTCATCGAGCACGGCTCCATCGGCACCCTCTTCGATCGCCCGGATCGCATTCGCGGACTCGACAAGTTCGGGGATCTTGCCAAGGAGCCGGAGACTGCGCATCCGGGCGAGTGTGGCATGAATGCGTGCCGTGCCCCGGACTTCCAGCTCGCCGAGGAGTTCGTTTGCAATGTTGAGCGCCTCGCCGGCGCGGCCCGTGTGAGCGAGGACGCGCGCGCGGACAGCCCCAAGAAGAGGATTCGCGGCAACGAGCTCAGGGGAGAGTGCCTCGTATCCATGCCAGAGGAGCTGGAAGGAACCGTGAAGGATCAGTTCCTGGCTTTGACGGGTGAGGATGGCCGCGAGCAATGGTTCCTGGCCAGGCGTGCGTGCGTACTCAATCGCGAGAGGGATGCAGCCATCGCGTTCCGCCCGGCTTGCAAGATCGGCGATGGTCGCATCGAACTCGGTCGGCGAGTTTCGCCGGAACTGCTCATGGAGATACGTTCGAAGAAGGGGGTTGAAGCGGATACGCTCGCCACCGAGAGGTTCGTAGAGGAAATCGTGGTCGGCAAGCCAGGTGGATAGGGTAAGCCAGGCCCCAGGGCCAGCCAGGCGGTTTGCCAGGGCTGCATCGACAACCGGGGGCAGCGATAGGCGCTGGAGTGCGGGCTGGAGATGGGCCGGGACGCTCCCCCAGACGTTGGTGCCCAGGAAGCGGGTCCATGCGGCCTCCTGGCGGCGTTCGCGGGATCCGCTTGCGGAGAGCGTGCCAGAAAGGATCGCCATGACGCCGACGGGCCAGCCATCAGTCGCACTCTGCAGGTCTGCCGGCTCCATGGACGAGCCGGAGCGTTCGAGAACTGCGGCCAGCTCTTCCTGGTCGAAAGCAAGGTCCTGGCTGCCAAGGAGCAGGCAATCGCCGCTGGCAACACGCTCATCGAGGGTGACCAGTGGCGGAAGTGAGCGGCCGCTCAGGATGATCTCAATTCCCTCGGGAACGGCTTCCAGAAGCCAGCCGAGGAGGTCGAGCGTGGCCTCGTTGTCTCCCAATTCCTGCAGGTTATCGATGACGAGGAGGGTCGGCTCAGCCGACATCCCGGCAATTCCAACGGAGTGCGCAAGGTAGGCCTTGAGGTCTCCCTCGCGGCCGATGGCACCCGGCGGTACCGAGTGCTCGCTGGCCAGGCCACAGGAGATACGCTCGGCGAATACCTCGGGGACACAACACGAGGGGTCGAGTGGGATCCAGCGGACGGAGTAGCTATCGCCAAGGTCGCGGGCGAATTCGGCGAGAACGGCCGTCTTCCCGAAGCCAGCAGGGGCGTGAACGGCGATCAGTCCCCCGCCAATCGCGGCATGCAGCTTCGCCACGAGCCTGGGCCGTGGAATCAGCGATCGACGTTCTCGGGGTGTGTCGAGTCGTGGATGCATGTGACAGGAGCCGGAACCGCCCATCCGCCCTCACCTCCGCGCCAATCCTACCCGGAGTGTCAAGGGATTTCCATCAGAATGGTGTAATCCTTGACGGGATCCCGGCACAACGAGTGGGGGTGAGCGTGAGATAGACTGACGGCGTGTGTGGACGGATGACGCTCACGGAGACTGAGCCGCACGAACTCGCGGAAGCCCTTGGTGTACCCGAAACGCAGGTACCATCCAGTTACCGTCCGCGATACAACATTGCGCCAATGCAGGAGCATCTCGTCGTGCGGCTGGAGTACGAGGAGCGCGAGCTATTGGTAGCCCGCTGGGGGCTCGTGAACTCCTGGGCTAAAGACAACCACGATGCCGCACGCCGAATCAATGCCCGGGCCGAGACGGTGGAGCGGATGCCGGCCTTCCGCAGTGCCTTCAAGAAGCGCCGCTGCGTGGTCCCGTGCGATGGGTTCTATGAATGGACCGGACCAAGGAACGCCAGGCGACCACTCTGGTTTCACCGGCCGTATGGTGGGCTGCTCTTCCTCGCAGGGCTGTACGAATCATGGCAGCCATCGCCGGAGACGTGGGAGCGGACGTTCACCGTGATCACGACAGGACCGAACGAACTAACTCGGCCAATTCACGACCGGATGCCTGTGATCCTTCGGCCGGATGATGTGGACCGGTGGCTCGACCCGAAGGAGACAGATACGGCGCTTCTCAAGGGGCTGCTCGTGCCTGCTCCCGAGGAGTTGCTCGCCTTCACGCCTGTCTCACCGCTGGTGAACAGTGTCCGGAATGACGGGCCGGCCTGCCTCGAGCCAGTCAGTGGCGCCGACTGAGGCGGAGCCCGTGACTCGGGCTGTCGGGATCCATGAACCCGGAGTGTGTTCTCGGGTGAGACTGATGATTAGTTCTACGGCTGGCGACGCCCGATTCGACCGCCCCAGCGGAACCAGGTGATGGTTCCACTCGCATCGCGCAGGAATTCGCCCTTACTCCCTGCCGATGCACCCTCGAGGGCAATCACACGGTCAGTGTCGTAGAAGCCGAGGGGGATGGGTGGTGGCGGTGGCGGCTGAAGCCGGCCATCGGAGAGTGGCATAGGGCCGGGCGACCGCGACTGCAGGAGCAGCCCGTTATCGGTGGCGCTGATCTCGTGGATGGCAAGAACGGGAGCGTAGGTTGCCGTGTACTCCTGGAGATCACCTGCCGGGACCTCGCGGATAGCCGCAGGAGGCTGCTCGATTCCAAGGAACTCCTTCAAGGCGCGGGTGAGCGCACGACCCTGGAGTTCCGCTCCGGAATCCGCATTCGTGAGCACCGAAATGGCGAACGCGTGCTGCGGGGCAAGTGCCAGGACAGCGATCTGCCCGTTGGTCCCGCCGGTGTGCATCACCAGCCGCGTACCGCCAACGTCTCGGAGCATCCAGGAGAAACCGATGGCATCGCTGTTGCACCCGCCTTCAGCAAGGGGCTGACGCATGAACACCACCGACGCTGGCGAGAGGACACGGCCGCCGTGGGTGGCCGTCCCATCACCGAGGTGGAACCGGGCATAGCGGAGTTGGTCGCCAACTGTGGAGACGAGGCCCCCTGCAGGTGAGGCACTACGGTCGAGGCGCCAGGGACGTGCGACCTTCGGTCCGTCTGGCATCCTGATGTGCCCGGAGGCGACCCGGTAGGTGAGGAGATCGTCGTGGCAGAACCATGTGCTACTGAGCCCGAGTGGGTCGGTGACGAGCCGGCGGACCGCGGTTTCGAACGAGGCTCCGGTAACGACCTCGATGATGCGGCCGGCCACGTACAAGGCCGCATTGTTGTAGGAGAAGGTCTCACCCACGGGAGTGAGCTGCGGGGATTTCGCCATCTTCGCGACGATGAGTTCGACCGCATCGTCGCCCCGGCCCGTATCACGGAAGTAGTCGCCAACCCAGCCGGCCGTATGTGTGACGAGGTGGCGTACGCGTACGCTGGCCGCGTCGGCCTCTGACTGCACCTTGAAGCCGGGCAGGTAGGAACGAACTGGCGCCTCGATGTCGACCTTGCCTTCCTCGACGAGGTGCATGAGTGCGGTAGCGGTGAACGTCTTGGAGATTGAACCGATCTGGAAGAGTGTTTCGGGCGTTACGGGTAGTGGGTTGTCAACGCTCGTGACACCGAACCCGGCCGTGTACTCGTGGCCGCCGCTCCAGACGCCAACAGCAACGCCGGGAACCTGGCAACGCGACATGTCGGCAGTTATCGAATCGCAAAGGGCGGCGAACGCGGCGTCAGTCATGCGGCACGACTATACGCCCGGCCGTTTACTCACTCGAAAGGGCCGTCACCAGGACGGCCCTTTCGAAGGATGTTGCAGTTCGGGGGTTACACCCGATGGCACCAGACCCAGTGCTCCTTGTCGGCGGTGCCAACGTTACGCCATTCGGGGCGCCGTACGCGGCACTCGTCGATAGCGATGGGGCAGCGGGTGTGGAACACGCAGCCACTCGGCGGGCGCAGTGGGCTCGGCACATCGCCGAGGAGGATGATGCGTTCGCGCTTGCGCTCGATCTCCGGGTCCGGGATGGGGACGGCGGAGAGCAACGCCTTGGTGTAGGGATGGAGCGGGTTCTCGAAGATCGAGTCCCGGTCGGTGAGCTCCATGATGTGGCCGAGATACATAACAGCGACG
>WBZR01001056.1_pt1 | contig 37719 bp, 26 predicted proteins | sample 5204231 | NCBI WGS metagenome assembly WBZR01 (sample SAMN12412403, study PRJNA552823) | activated sludge metagenome | isolation source: activated sludge from anammox sidestream of wastewater treatment plant... | place: USA: Virginia | collected 2017-08 | reverse complement strand
ATAGACATTGTCTATGAAAAAAGCGATGCCTCAAAACATCGCTTTTTGTTTCCACATAGTGTGAAAAAAGGCTGCCCTTTTGAGACAGCCTCTTTTTTTTGTACAATTCCGGTCAGGATATAAATCTGATTCCTCCAAATAATAAGAACTATTCTTCAAAGCAATCTGTAACAGGATCCGGCTTCGGATATGATTATCATTACGTTTCCACGTAATTCAGGTCTTTATGGTAGGTCTCTTCGGTAAAATAAAAAGCGATGAGTGTAACAATCATGACCACTACTCCGGTAACAATTCCACTTTTAATAAGAGGCCATTGCCAGGTTTTCTGAAACAGATCTAAAAACATGAGGTTGATTAACGGTAATGCTCCACGTACCATATTGGGAATTGTGGTAGCTGCAGTGGCACGCAGGTTGGTTCCGAACTGCTCCGCTCCCATTGTAATGAAGATAGCCCAGAACCCCGTACTGAAGCCGAGTAATGCACAGATCCAATGCATCCTGGTATCGGAATTATTAAAGGAGCTGAAAAATAACACCAGGGCTAACATGCTTAATACATAATAAAGCAGCAATCCTTTCTTCCTGCTTTTAAATAACTGGCATATAAATCCTACGGCTATATCACCTAATGAAATAGCAGCATAAGCAAACATGATGGCACGTCCCGAATCTATAGTTGTACTCCCGTAAAGTTCACCTGCAAATTTATCGCTCTGGTTCACCAGTATCCCAATAACAAACCAGGTCGGCAATCCGATGAGAATGGCAAAAACGTATTTTTTAAACCGTTTTCTGTTGTTGAAAAACATGAAGAAATTCCCACGGGCTACATTTAATTGTTTTACCTGTTTGTACATCCCTGATTCGGCAACAGCGATACGGAATAACAGTAACACAATGCCAAGCCCACCGCCTATTTTATAACACAAACGCCAATTATGATCAGTAAAAAAGAAAACAAAATAAGCAACAACAGCCCCGCTCAGTCCAATGCCGGCTACCATGGAAGTGCCAATACCTCTTTTGTTTTGCGGCATGTATTCGGTCACCAATGTTATACCGGCGCCTAATTCTCCAGCCAAGCCAAGCCCGGCGGCAAAGCGGCACCACGCATATTGGTCCACCGTTTCTATATAACCGGTCAGAAAGTTTGCAATGGAATATAAAATAATGGAACCGAACAAGACGGATAACCGTCCTTTTTTATCTCCCAAAATTCCCCAAATAATACCACCCAGCAACAATCCGATCATTTGTAAATTGATAACATGAGTACTGTCCACCAGCATTGTTGCATCTGTGGCACCCACATCCCGCATGCTGGGTGCTTTCACAATAGTAAATAATAAGAGATCGTATATGTCCACAAAATATCCAAGCGCTGCCACAATCACAGCAATATTGAAAATAGAGTTGGAACGATTGGGTTGCATATAGTTCAGGAATTTGAAGCAGGCGGCGTATCCTCAATATCAGTTTTCCGGCCAAAAAATACTTTATATAAAACAGGCAAAGTAGTTATCAGAACGATTATGATCGTGATCGCTTCGATATGATCTTTAAGGCTGTAATTATAGTTTTTTAATACCCACCGTTGTAAAAAATGTCCTCCAAGCATCATAGAAGATACCCAGCAAAAACTTCCCAGTATATTATAAAATGAGAAAACAGCTTTATTCATTTTTACCATCCCGGCAACAATTGGCGCAAAAGTTCTTATAAAAGGAAGAAATTTTGCAAAGAAAATAGTCAGTTTTCCGTATTTATCATAAAAGGCTTTGGCTCTTATAAGATGTTTCTTTTTGAATAACCAGCTTTCTTTTCTTTCATACAATAAAGGGCCTGCTTTATACCCGAACCAATAGCCCACAATATTTCCCAATACAGATGCGATGACCACCATAAACATAATGACAGACCAATGCACATTAAAAAATTCTTGTGCCAGGTCGTCAGCATATATGCCGGCGGCAAATAGAAGAGAATCTCCCGGCAGGAAAAAACCGATAAATAACCCTGTCTCTGCAAATATTACCAGCAGAAGTACATAGAGCCCTCCGTATTGAATAATCCATTCAATGAACTGCTGAATAAAACCTTTGTTATCACCCATAGTTTTTTTTTATCCTGTTTGTTCGGCCTGATCATGAGCCAAAGCTCCTTCCCATTTGCTGACCACACTTGTAGCAAGCGCATTGCCGACTACATTTGTCATAGTTCTGAACATATCACAAATATGATCTATCGGCAATATTAAAGCAATACCTTCAGGTGGGATCTTAAACATGGAACAGGTTGCTAAAATTACAACCAGCGAAGCTCTTGGCACACCCGCTATCCCTTTACTCGTAAGCATCAGCACCAAAAGCATAGTCAGTTGTGTCCCGATATCCATCTGAATACCGTATGCCTGGGCAATAGCAAGACTTGCAAAAGTCATATACATCATACTACCGTCAAGGTTAAAAGAATATCCCAGCGGCAGAACAAAAGCTACAATTTTATCCTTACATCCAAATCGTTCCAGCTCTTCAGTCAATTTGGGAAAGACAGCTTCACTGCTGGTAGTACTGAAAGCTATAAGTAAAGGTTGCGCTATCCTTTTTAATAAGCCCCGCACCCGGTTACCCAAAATCAGGAAACCTACCCCGATCAAAATGATCCAGAGTAGGCCGATACCGATAATGAAATACAATAGATATGGGCCGTAAAAGTTAAAAATTGAAAAACCCATTTTGGCTACCGAAGCAGCAATAGCGCCGAAAACACCTAATGGAGCAAAAGCCATTACATAGCCTACCATTTTCAACACAATATGAGCGGCTGATTCCAATGCTTTGATCACCGGTTTTGCATAGTCCTGCAAGGCAGTTGCAGCCACGCCGAAAAAAACACTAAAGACCACTATCTGTAATATCTCGTTAGTGGCCATGGCATCTACAATACTTTTGGGGAAAACGTGTTCAACAAATTTACTAAGCGAAAACTCCTGTGTTTTCCCAACCAATTCCTTAGCACCTGATGCATCACCAAGATTGAAATCGATCCCACGTCCGGGCTGAAATAAATTGACCAGTACCAACCCAAGCAGCAGGCTAACCAGCGATGCAGAAACAAACCAGAGCAATGCCTTCCCTCCAACCCTACCTACAGTTTTCAGATCACCCAGCTTAGAGATACCGACAACCAGCGTGCAAAATACAAGTGGCGCAATGATCATTTGGACAAGTCTCAGGAAGATGATCGTAAGCAGGTTGATATTAACAGAAAAGGTCTTAATTGTATCAGCAGAATAGTTCTGATGAACAAAATAACCTGCCCCCATACCGGCAAGCATCGCAACAAATATCCAGAAGGTCAGTTGGTTCTTTTTCATATACAGTAGCCAAACAATTGCCGAAAATCGGAAAAATTACCGACTGTCAGAAGTTTTAACCGCTAAATCTCATTTCTTTAAAAGTTTTGTTGTAAGAAAAGAATTATTCTTTATTTTACGAGCCATTCCAAACTACAACCAACCAATTTATGAGCTTATTTGCAAAAAAATCAATCAGCAGCTTACTTGCTCAGGCTGAGAGTTCTGAAAAAGGCCTGAAAAAAACATTAAATGCCGGCAACTTAGTGGCGCTGGGAATAGGTGCCATTATTGGTGCAGGATTATTTGTACGGACTGCAGCAGCAGCGGGCGAACATGCAGGGCCTGCGGTAACACTTTCATTTATTATAGCAGCCATTGGCTGTGCTTTTGCAGGATTATGCTATGCAGAGTTTGCCTCAATGATACCCATTGCAGGCAGCGCTTATACTTATGCTTATGCTACTATGGGCGAACTGGTAGCCTGGATCATTGGCTGGGCATTAATACTTGAATATGCATTAGGCGCCGCTACCGTTTCAATATCATGGAGCGAATACCTGAACCTACTTGTAGGTAACAGCATTCCCTATGAATGGTGCCACTCGCCTTTTGAATCATTTAAAGATGCCAGTGGGGTCATGCACCATGGCATTATGAATATCCCCGCATTATTTATTTTATTGTTACTGTCCCTCTTACTGATCAAAGGAACTCAGGAATCCGCAAGAGTGAATATGATCATTGTGATTATTAAAGTGAGCATTGTCATTGTTTTTATTGCTATAGGCTGGAAATTTATTAATCCGGCCAACCATGCACACTACCTTATTCCTGCAGATGCTCCTCCTGCGATACTGCCCAATGGATCTGAATACTCGTACGCAGATTTCTTCCGTCATGGTTGGGGAGGCGTGCTCACCGGAGCAGGCATTGTGTTCTTTGCCTTTATCGGTTTCGATGCCGTTTCTACAACGGCACAGGAAGCAAAAAATCCAAAAAAGGATATGCCTATTGGCATCCTGGGTTCATTGGTAATTTGCACCATTCTTTATATCCTTTTCTCTTATGTATTGACCGGTGTTGCTCCATATACCGATTTCGTTAAAGCAGGCAAAGAAGCTTCTGTTGCTTACGCAATCCAAACCTACATGACAAACTATGAATGGCTTGCCAAATTGGTTTCCTTTGCAATTTTGCTTGGTTTCTCCTCGGTAATTTTAGTAATGCTGATGGGACAATCAAGGGTTTTTTATACAATGTCTTCTGATGGTTTATTACCGAAAATTTTCTCTGACCTTCACCCGAAATTCCGCACTCCGTATAAAAGCAATATGGTATTATTTGTTTTTGTAGGGTTGTTCGCAGCTTTTGTTCCCGTAAGCGTTGCCGGCGATCTTACTTCAATCGGTACCCTGTTCGCTTTCATACTTGTTTGCCTGGGCATAATCATTTTACGAAAAAAACAACCAGACTTAAAACGGCCTTTCAGAACTCCGCTGGTGCCATTGGTTCCGATCCTTGGCATGATCGTTTGTACGGCTATGATCGTTGGTTTACCGGGAGAAACATTAGCCAGCGCCCTGATCTGGATGATACTTGGATTGATTATTTATTTCGCTTACAGCCGGAAGAACAGCAAAATACAATCAATGGGAGAGATCATTCCCAAGGCGTCAGATTTTGAATAATATTCAATGTCCCGCAAAAAAGCGGGACATTTTTTTTCCTGTCATTGAATTAAATTTGCACCCCGGCATTACTATTATCCATGCATAATGAATAAGGAATAAAATTCCTTTTATGGCTATTCATCATTAAATAGTAATGGCCGGCTTTAAAGAATCCGTTTGTTAATTTTTGATTCGAAACAATTGTATCTGATTATGGGAAGAATTTTTGAAGTAAGAAAGGCCACTATGTTTGCCCGCTGGGACCGGATGGCCAAACAGTTTACCCGGATAGGAAAAGAAATTGCTATTGCAGTAAAAGCAGGAGGCCCTGACCCGGCCACCAACCCTGCTTTGCGCCGTTGTTTTCAAAATGCAAAGAGTGTAAACATGCCCAAGGACCGTGTGGAAGCAGCGATCAAAAGAGCAATGGGAAAAGAAATGGAGAGTTATGATGAAATTCTTTATGAAGGATATGCTCCACATGGCGTGGCATTGTTAGTAGAGACCGCAACGGACAATCATGTGAGAACGGTTGCTAATATTAAATCACATTTCAACAAAGGTGGTGGCACGTTAGGCAATAGCGGGAGTGTTTCATTTCAGTTCAAAAAAATGGGAGTATTCAAATTAAAACCGGAAGGATTGAATACCGAAGAGCTGGAGTTAGAATTAATTGATCATGGACTGGAAGAACTGGGTGAAGGCAGTGGTGAGCATGGAGAGCCGGTACTTGTTGTTCGTGTTGCTTTTAATGATTTTGGAAATATGCAGAAAGCTTTGGAGGAAAAAAATATTACGCCGATAAGCGCTGAAGTGGAATGGATACCGACATCAACAGTCCCCGTAACGGATACCCAGGCCGAAGATGTAAGTAAATTAATTGAACGGCTGGAGCAGGATGAAGATGTACAGAAAGTATTTCACAACATGGGATGATGCCGGTAATTCCCTGCAACCCGGCTGTAAATTGTTTTACTAACTTTGCAATGTGCCAGAAAATCCGGTAATTCTCTTTGACGGGATCTGTAATCTCTGCAACAGAAGTGTTTTATTTATCATCAAAAGGGACAGGAAAAAGAAATTTCTCTTTGCTTCAATCCAAGGGGAAAAGGGTAAGGATTTGTTCTCAAAATTAAATTTACCCCTGAATGATATCAATTCATTTGTACTTATAGACAAAGGGAAAGCATACACCCGTTCATCAGGAGCATTACGGGTGCTTAAAGAACTTGGCGGTAAATGGAGATTGTGGTACGCATGTATTATTGTTCCCAAATTTATCCGGGATGGCGTCTATAAATGGATTGCTAAAAACCGATATAAATGGTTTGGGAAAAAAGAAACCTGTATGACGCCGGCTGCGGACTTAAAAGAAAGGTTTCTTGATTGAACAGGAATCTTGAAAAAATAAATCCGATCTTATTTTTTCAAATTTCAAATACTGATCTCTCCTTTCATATAGAATACACATTGTCCTGCTATGGAGACCCTGTCTCCCCACAGGCCACACCACAATTCACCTCCGCGGGTTGATAATTGTTTTGCGTGCAATTTTTTCTTATTCAGTTTCTCCGACCAGAATGGAATCAGTTGTGAATGAGCCGAACCGGTCACGGGGTCTTCATCTACACCGATAGCAGGAGCAAAAAATCGTGATACAAAATCAACATCGCCGGATCCTGGCGCCGTGATGATCACATTCTCCTTCCACTTCTTTATTGCAAAGAAATCAGGTTTTGCGTTCCGCACATCTTTTTCGCTGTTTAGCTCTATCATCAAATCACGTTGTTTGTAAATACCAAGTATCTCATCAACACCCAATGCTGCTCTTAAGTTTCCCGGGTAAGTAAAAACACGTTCCGGCTTCCAGGAAGGAAAATCCATCCTGTACAAATCAGATACTCTTTCCACTTCAAGCTTACCGCTTTTAGAATGAAAAATGAGTTTATCTTTTTTGAAATTTAAAATTGTGTACAATACAAAAGCCGATGCCAATGTGGCGTGCCCGCAAAGATTCACTTCAGCAGCCGGAGTGAACCAGCGGATATCATAATCAACATCCTGATGAACAGAAGGAACAAAGAAAACTGTTTCGCTCAGGTTATTTTCCATTGCCATTCTTTGCATCAGCAGGTCGTCAACCCACCTGTCAAATGGTATAACTGCTGCCGGGTTACCGCCAAACAATCTATCGGTAAATGCATCTACCTGGTAAATCGTATAGGTCATGATTTTTTATTTTGTATATAAAACAAGGGCAAAGAGAGCCTGAATTTTACTGCTATGATACGGATAGCAACAATGATCAGGATGCAAAGAATTTTTGAAATATCCGGATCAAAATTCAATCCTTTAAAAGCATAATAAATCAATCCGCCAACTACGCAGGCCAAGGCATAGATTTCCTTACGAAACAACAAGGGTACATTATTGAGCAGCACATCCCGTATCACACCGCCAAAACAAGCGGTGATAGTACCCAGTGCGATACAAATTCCGGCGGTGAAATGCAGTTGAATTCCTTTTTCAATTCCATAAATAGTGAACAATCCGAGACCCAATGCATCAAATACAAACAAAGTAATCGGAAGCCTCTTTAAAAATCCGGCAAAAAACATAGCGCTGACAGAAGATACAAAAATCACAATGGTCGCCGTTTCATTTCTCAACCAGCTTACAGGCAAATCTCCAATGAGCATATCACGCAACGTGCCACCTCCTATTGCCGTTACAAAGGCCATCACCAGCACACCAAAGGGGTCCAGCTTTTTTTCCATGGCAGAAAAAGCGCCGGAGATGGCAAAGGCAAAAGTTCCCAATATGTCGATGAGCTGAAGGAAATTCAGGTTCATATCTGATCAAATTAAAAAACCCGCAGCAGCGGGTCAATAAATCAGTTGACCTCCATTAATCCACCCGGAAAGAAACTTTGCAGATGACACCATAGGAAATGACCTTGCCATCTTTTACATGCACCTTCTGATCTTTCACATACACAGAATCAATATTGCGAACGGTTTTAGAAACCTCTGCAACACCGTTTTTAATTGCGTCTTCAAAACTTTTTTCGGAAGATGCTATTACTTCAATAACTTTTACGATAGCCATAAGAAAAGATTTTTAATTTAAATAATTCAGTTGGCCGTTTAAGGTACTATTAAATTAGCAATTACCAAACGCCCAATCATTCTTTCATCATTTGCCTGATTACCGATTCTATCTCTTCCGCATTGGGTTTGCTGAAATAATCACCATCACTTCCATAAGCAGGACGATGAGCCTGGCCGGTGATTGTCCTCGGTGCTACATCAAGATAGCGATACCCGCCCTGCTCTTCCATCACTTTATTGAACATAAATGCCGTAGTGCCGCCGGGAACATCTTCGTCAATAAATACTATACGGCTTGTCTTTTTAAGTGACTCAACAATCTTATGGTGAATATCAAAAGGTAAAAGAGTTTGTACATCTATGATCTCACAACTGATTCCCTGCGATTCAAGCATCTCGGCAGCTTCCTGAACGATGCGCAATGTAGACCCATAAGAAACTACGGTGATGTCTTCTCCTTCCCTGATAATCCCGGGAACACCTAAAGGAACCGTAAATTCCAACAGATTGGAAGGTAATTTTTCTTTCAGCCGGTACCCGTTAAGACATTCGATGACCAATCCCGGGTCATTGCTTTGAAGCAAAGTATTGTACATTCCTGCGGCCTGGGTCATGTTCCTCGGAACACACAGATACATTCCACGGAGTGCGTTGATGAACATTGCGATCATTGATCCGCTGTGCCAGATCCCTTCCAGCCTGTGACCTCTTGTGCGAACGATCAACGGGCAACTTTGCTGCCCTGCGGACCGGTAATGAAGCGTTGCTACATCATCGCTCATGATCTCCAATGCAAACAAGAGATAATCCAGATACTGAATTTCCGCAATCGGGCGAAGGCCACGCATAGCCAGCCCAATACCCTGGCCAATGATGGTTGCTTCCCGAAGGCCAGTGTCGAATATCCTCAGTTCTCCGTATTTCTGCTGCAATCCCATGAATCCCTGGTTCACATCGCCAATATGTCCAACATCCTCTCCAAAAGCCAGCACCCTCGGATCAGAAGCAAATAACGCATCAAAATATTTATTTAATACTTCAAACCCGTTTATCATCACCGCATTCTCAGGAATGATTGCTTTGACTTCTTCAACTTTCAGGGCACTCTTGGGCCCTTCATCATACAACGAACTGTTGTAAATTTCTTTTCCTTCAGCTATTAGTTCTTTATAATAAGCTTTTGTCCATGAAGCTGTATCCGAATTACCTGACAAATCCAGTGCTGCATTCAACGCTTTTACTACATCACGCCTTAACGGATCGTGCAAAGCTGATAACTCTGCTACCAGTTTTTGTAAAAGAGGAGCATGCTGCGGATCGTTAAGTGCCAAATTACTGATGAGATCACCGGCTTTGGCCACTTGCTTTTTTATAGGAGAAAGGTATTGCTCCCATGCCAGGGCCTTGCTTTCCTTTGCATACTCTTTTGCTTCACGCTGTATATCATCCAGTTCATTTTCAGTTGCCAGTTCATTGGTGATCATCCATTCTTTCATCTTCCTGATACCATCCCATTCTCTTTCCCATTCCAAACGTTCGGAAGATTTGTATCGTTCATGACTCCCGGATGTAGAGTGTCCTTGCGGCTGTGTCAATTCTTCTACATGGAAGATTACAGGTATATGTGTTGCCCGGGCCAGGCTGATACCTTCTTCAAACACTTCACACATTCCTGCATAGTCCCAACCCTTTACTTTATAAATCTGAATACCATTCGTATTATCAGTCTTTCTGAAACCCTTCAAAACTTCAGAAATAGATGATTTTACAGTTTGATATTCTTTTGGTACAGAAATGCCATAACCGTCATCCCACACAAATACTGCCAATGGAACCTGCAGCACACCGGCGGCATTGACAGATTCCCAGAACAATCCTTCACTGGTAGCTGCATCGCCGATAGTGGTAAAACATACTTCATTGCCATTGTTTGAAAGTTGATGATACGAATGAAGCTGCTCTTCATTCCGAAAAACTTTGGAAGCGAAAGCCAATCCCAACCCACGGGGCATCTGGCCGCCGGTGGGGGAAATATCTGAAGAAATATTCCTGCGATTTGCCAATTCAACCCAATTTCCATCTTCATCTACAAACGGGGTAGCAAAATGACAGTTCATTTGCCTTCCGGCGCTTGCCGGTTCATTTTTGATATCGGCATCGGCATATAACTGTGCAAAAATTTCCTGTACTGTTGTGAGTTTTGCTGCCAGCATAAAGGTCTGATCCCTGTAGTAACCGCTCCGAAAATCCCCGGGAGCAAAATATTTTGCCATTGCTACCTGGGCCACCTCCTTTCCGTCTCCAAAAATTCCGAATTTGGCTTTCCCGGTCAACACCTCCTTACGCCCTAAAAGGCTGGTTTCCCGACTGATACAAGCAATTTTAAAATCGCTCATCACTTCTTCCCGAAATCTTACAAAAGAAAGTTTTCCTTCGGAAGCTGCTTGGGGAATCATGCTGTCCATAAGGCAAAAGTAAGAAGATTAGCTTCATAATCGGTTTATCCGGAAAATTGCCGGTTAAGCCTGCAACTGCATTATGAATTTTGCCATCTTTGATTTAATTTTGAGAACTTCAATTATGCAGTATGAAGAGTTTCCTGACCCTAATTTTAATCCTTTCTGTCTCACTATATTCTGTTGCCCAAAACAACACATCAGTAAAAGGGAATAACGACACACCCAAACAAACAGTACTTCAGTTAAAAGAAACAGAGCATGATTTTTCCAAAATTCCCCAGGGAAAACCTGTCTATTACAATTTTGAGATTGTAAATACCGGTAAAGAACCTTTGAAACTGGATGACGTTCGTGCAAGTTGCGGGTGTACCACTCCGGAATGGAATCATGACCCGATAGCGCCGGGCGCAACGGCAAAAATTAAAGTGGGCTATAATGCAGCTGCTGAAGGCTACTTTGAAAAATTTATCACTATAACATATAACACTGATCAAACTGAACAATTAAAAATAAAAGGTACGGTATGGAAAGCACCGCAAGGTTCTGCTCCTGCCAATGCTTCAGTTGAATTTCTTAAAAAACAAAACCTTTAAATTATCAAAAACATGAAGAAAGTTTTATTACCCGTGATCGCTCTTTTTTTCAGCGTATCCCTTATGGCTCAGGCAAAAGCCGATGATGTGATCAAAGTGAATGTTGAAAAACATGACTTCGGAAAGCTCAAACAAGGTGTTCCTGTTGACTATTTTTTTGAAATAAAGAATATCAGCAACAAACCGGTAGTGATCCAAAACTCCTGGGCAAGTTGCGGATGCACCACCCCTGATAAAATTACTGAACCGATTGCCCCGGGAGCTACTGCAAAACTGAAAGTACAGTACAGTGCAGCCGCTATTGCTCCTTTTACAAAGGACGTTTACATCCAGGTGGCAGGTATTGAGAAACCTAAAACAGTTCAGATCACCGGTGAAGTATTATCTGCTGAAGCTTATGACACATGGGTAAAAAGTAAAGATAAATCCAAAGACAATAAATCAAATAATTAAAAAAGTAATAACTATAAGCTAAAAAAGACCTGCATGTGATGCAGGTTTTTTTATGCTGTGGATTTCTTATAGAGACTCTTTATAGGCAGCAAATCTCCGGGAATAAAGGCGAACCCAACAATAGCTTTTCCACGTACTTAAAAATATTACCGATCTTTCTTCTCCTGCATCAATCTTCTGAAAGCATTTGAACTCTCAAGATAACGTATCACTTGCTTTTGTAATACTGTATTTTGTTTAGCCGGCCCGTTTTGTGAAGTAAAGTATATAGTAAAAAACTTATTGAAATTTTTAAAGGTGTAATCCGGGTTTGTAATATCTTTTGCCGAGATCACAACGGCCAGCAGTTTTGATTTGGTTTTTAATTCATTATCACCGGTTGTTCCGGTTTTGGCATAATAAAAATAGGGGGCTGCGTTTTTCAGCTGATTACCAAGCCCGCTTGCTGTGCCACTGAACAGAGCTTCTTTCATGCCGGTGAAAACCCCGTCACGCATCAATGAAAGAAAACTATTATAACCGATACTGCTGTCAATATAAAAAGGATCAAAGGCCGGTAAAGAAGCATAAGGGTTAAGTGTTAGAGAATAATTCCTATTCAGCGTAACCATTTTTCCAAATGCTTCCAGCATTTTTACGGGAGGTATCAATACCTGGCTGCTGCCTTTTACATGACCCCGGAAACAATTGGCAAAGACATCATAAGGTATATTCATATTCAGGTTGCCACCCTGCTGATCGAACAAACCACATTCAGGAAAAATAAATCCTGAACGATTACCTGCGTTTCCAAAAAGGAGCGAATCATAGGATGAACGAAAACGATCAAAGTTCTTTCCCGGATTATGATTATAAATACCGTAATTGCTTAACATGCCGATGGAAAGAAATGAACTGTCCGTACCGAAATGAGCTTTGCCATTTGCATAACCGGGCCAGTTTTGAAATCCATCCAGCCAGTAAGTCTTTCCGTTATAGAAAAAATATGGCCAGTGCATACCTGAATCCGGTTTCTGCGTCACAAAATATCTTGAAAGAATTCCGTTGAGATTTTGCCTGGGATATGAGCCCAGCAGGATCACATTGGAATGGAAATAATTATCTGACAGCCGTAAATACTCCGTAAGTTTTTTTATTAAACCGTGATACTCTTCAAAATCATATTGCGCCACACGTTCTCCTCCAAAATAGTTTTGTGGTTTTGAAAATCCGTCAGATGCAAAAAGGTCCCAGTTGATATTGAGTTGTGATGCCACTGATGAGAATACGATCGGCTTCAATGTAGAGCCCGGTCCCGGATTCAGGCGCAGCAAGTTGATATTACCGATCAATTTCCTCAGTTGTGATTGCGGAATCACGCCATTTTCATTGCTTAATAAATTCGAAAACGCTGATTTATTATTTGGATCCGGCCTCGCCATATCTTTAAGAAAGTCGTTCATAGCGAGTATGCGGCCATTCCCGTCTGCAATACAAATACCATATTCAGCACCTTTTTTATATGAAGAATCTTTACCTGCATATTGCTCCATGATCAGGGAAAGTGAATCCATCATTTCAAAATCCAGGGAAACAAATGCATTGCGGCTGTCAGTTCCGTTCTTAACATAATCTGCTGCAATACTTTCAGCAACGTTTCTTGCCCATATCAGGCGACTGCCCAATGGATAAATATAATATCTGCTGCCATTTACAAAATAATTTTTCATAAAAGCATCCGGCTCCACTATTATCAATTTTTCACTTCCTGAAGAGGGATCGTCCAGGAGAATCCTGGACGGATTTTGAAGTAACAAACTGTCTCCTGCGGAAAATTTCCTGCTGCTATTATTAACTCTTATGCTAAAGCCTGAACTCCCAGAATTGACCAGGTATAACTTTTTATATATGCCCCGGGAAGAAGCTTCCCTGAAAGATAGCATCAATCCGGAATTTAATTTCTCCTCTGGCTGAAAAGTGAAATCCGTAAGTCTCTTATGGATTAACAAACCTGTTTTCCGGTCCCACATGGCAATATTATAAACAGTAGTATCGCCAAATACATTTCCTGTCCAGGCATACTGCAAATGCGGTGGCGGCTCAATTCTGAAATAATTTTCATTTGCTGCCAACTGTGGAACGCCGGAATTAAGATCGAGGTATAAAAATCTTTTTTGATCCAGGTGTCGTTTAAAATCACTCCTGGAATAATCTTCAATTTGTTTTTGGAAGAATGGGTTATCCGAAGAAAAAATTCCAGAGATTATCATTTTCCTTAACGAATCGGCAAACAGGGCATCTCTTTTCGACAAGGGCATTCTCCTGCTGTATTTCGACGTGTCAAAATAAATGATCACCGGTTGAAGTTTTGCCTGTATCATGGTATTCATGCCCTGCGACAGATCATTTACATTGAATTCCCTGTTCCTGTTAAAAGCAGGTTTTATCAATAACAAAAGAATTATCAATCCCGAAAAAACAACAATCCCCGGGATAGATTTTTTACGATTCGAGTAATATTGTACCGGAACTGTTTTAAAAAGCAGGATCGCTGCTACAATTACTAAAGAAGGGAACAGAATAGATTGTTTACTCAAAATACTTCCGAAAGGCAGGTCCTGCCCGAAAAAAATATATTTTCCTGTTGCAGCCAGTATCACCAGCAATGCACTGATCAATAAATAATTCAGTAATGTAAAACCAACTGTTACTGTTGGATAATTTGTGTTGGTCCTGTTGGTAAAGTCAGGGTACAATTTATAAAACGGCGACAGCATGATCACCGGGAGTAATAACAACAATACAAATAAAAGCACGGACCATTTTCCATGCTCTCCAATGAAAAACCTGCTGGCTACCAGGTCGGTTGCCTGTGCATTGTATTTGGCTCCCTTATTTTGCGGGGCCTGTGGTAATAAATGAAAATAAACAGAATTTACGGCAGGGTTATTCTTTTCGTAAATGAATGTGTTGATGAACCATTGGTTTTGCGCCGCACGAATCACCGGGTCATAGGTCTTTCCTTCTTCATAAGCCAGTTGAACTGCTTTATCCGGTGGCATGGTTAAAACGTCAATCCTGTATTTCGTCCTTTCTGCTTTATCCAAAAGGATCTCTTTAGGAATGAACCTGAAATATGCCAGAGATAATATGGGTAATAAAATAAACAGTGCTACTGCCAGTTTCCTGCGTTTAATCCCGGGATACAAAATTCGGGTTACATTTAAAATCACAACCAGCGCAAACAGGGAAAACAAAAAAGTAAAAATAATTTGCGGCAATTTTAATATATAACTGAGAAAATACGGAGCAAATAGAAGATTCAGTACAAACACTAAAGTGTAAAACACGGCTGAAAAAACAAAAATTTTCCTGTTTGCGGAATTACCTGCCGAAAGGCCGGAAATACTGTAATTGATATTTAAGAAGGCCTCATTAAATAAAATGAAATTTAAAAAGACAATAGCAAATCCTATATCAATGAAAACAAACACGCCGAGTAAGCTGATGGACAACAGGATTTTTACCGGGTTGTTTACCAATACATGTAGCGGCCTGAATGTGTCTATCTCCCACCAGCATTTTTCTGACGATGCCACCAATGGAGAATGCCGGTAAGAGACATAAAGAAAAATAAAATAGATCGCCATCAGCAAGAGTGAAATATGGCGGCAATCATTAATATCAAAATGCCTCAAGTAAGCCCAGCCATAACAAATAAATAGCAGTAAAAGCCACACCATGAAAAAAAAATATTTCGGGTTAAGGCGAATCAACTTCCCCGTTGCGAAAAACTTTTTTGTCTTTATTCCTTTAAAATATTTGAGAGCAAACTTTCCCCTGACTACTGAAAAAGCTTTTCTGAGCATTTCAAATCCAAAAAAGAGTGCCAGAATAATCCCTGTATAAATAATGATCCTGAAATTCCAGGCGCTTTGTAATTGCTGCTGCGAGGGCAGATCCATTCCATCATAAGGCGGAAAACTTTTATAGCGCCAATACAGGAACAATCTTGTCGTCAGGAAAACCAATGAAATACAGGAGAGCAATTGCCACACCCAACTGATCTGCCCGGCTGGTTTAAACAAGGCACTAAAAAAAACCATGAGAAAAAAAATACCAAGCATCCCGAATATTCTGAATTGCCATTGAGACTCTGTCAGAATATGGTTACCCATTTCCCAGTGATACGTATTTTGCAGTGAAAATATCCAGCTGAAATTTTTTGAAATGGCAGGCAAAATTAAATTATTGTTTTCCATGCCTGCTTCTTCGCCGGGTTTGTTCATTCGCCTTACTTTCATTTCCAGGGCTGTATTGCCTGTGCTTTTTTGGTAACTCAGTAAAACCGGTGTGAAAAAATCCGGGCTGTCATTCCCGGGTGAATTAAATAAAAATCCCTCCCGGAAAACGGACGGCATTCTTTCCAGGTCTTTTGTATTTGACACAAGAAATTTATTTACCACATGATCGGTCCAGTTGTCTTTTTGTTCTTCCGATAAAGGATACGAAGCCGGGAACCTGTTCAGGATTGCAAAACTATTTCCTGCTTCATATTTTAAAATGAACTGATTCCTGTTCGTTCCCAAAAATGTATAACCCCAGGCAAACCTGCTGTTATCCGGTATCACCGCTTTAAATGACAGATCGCCTGCAGTGATCATTTTTCCATCATAACGGACAGCTGAAGCAAGGGACATTAATTTTCCCGAAAGGAATATTTTCATGCTTCCAAACCCGGCTTTTGAAACATCATCCCGCAAAAAATAAATTTCTTTTAAACATTCCAACAGCACCTGTTCGCTGAAATATTCAGAATTAATAAATGCATCCAGGTCTTTAAAAACATTCCACCCTGTCAATCCACGCTTAATTTCCTTATGAACACTGAATACTGATTTATTAATTTTCAATTCAAAATCTTCTTCCCCCCTTATAATAATAGCTGCAGAATATAAATTGGTATGAAAAGACAGGGCATGGCCTGCAGCAGGAAAAGAAGCTGAGGCTAACTTATAAATATCAGAGGAAGACACGTAAAAGGGATCTTCCGAATAGGATGAAGACACAATGACCTTATTGTCTTCTTGGGAAAAAAGGAACCTGTTAAAGGGGTTGCCGGCATTATTTACCGTATCAGACTTTCCCAATTCTATACTTTTTGTAATACGGTATCCGTCATGGCGGATAAAATAATGATCAACATTACTGTATGTTTTCAAACTCAAAGGGGCATGCATATTGATCCAGAGAAATAAAATGCAGGCAATGCTGATCACCGTGAAGATGGGCAGAAATAATTTCTTTACTCGTCCCGGCCTGGACAATGACCTGTAATAATACAACCCGTACCATACTAACAGAATAAAGGTCAGGGCATAAAGAAAAGAAAGGCTTGTGATGATTTTCAACATTAGTCTGGATTAGTGTTGATTCAGGTTCGTTTCTTCAAAAACAGGATAAGAAAGATCATTCAGGTTGATTTTTTCCAATACCATCCTCAGCACCAAAGCACGGCTTCCGTTCTGTGTATTTAATTTTTTTAATAGAGCCGGATTCAGGGCCATGCCATTCCTGATATCATCAATACGCTTCACCATATTTCCGCCTACAGACAGTTCACTTACCCGCAGATACAGATACTCTATATATAACAAGGCTAAAGAGATCAACAGCTCCAGTAACTTATCCTGCTGCTCTTCATTGATTCCGGCAGGATTATTCTTATGTGCATCTACAACAGCCGTGATCGGTTTGATATACTGCTCGTAAACATGAGTTGTAAATAATCGTTCTGTTTCAAAAAGGTTTTCCAGCATTTCAATATCAGATTTATCATTCGAGGCCCCGGGGTATTTTTTAACTTTGAACGTTTTAGAAATCGTATTTATCAATGATTCAAATTCATTTTGGACCTTGCTGTATTCCTTCACTACAGCATGCAGGCTTTCATTTTCTTCTCTCATTTTTTCCAGCCTGGCGTTAAGATCCCGTGTTTTTGTTTGCATATCAGAAATCATTTTTTTATCATTTTGATCTGCGAGGCCGTTTAACGGTGGAATAGTCTGTGAATCCGGTTTTTTCAGCTGGCGAAGCAACTGATCAGAAATATCAGCAAACCTCTTTTGTTGCCGGAAAAACAAACCTACTAAAAGGCCAGCTGCAGCCAGTATAACAACTGCAGAAAGCAGTAACCATGTACCTGAATTGTTTTTTTCTTCTTTTACAGGCTCCTGAATCTGCGGTTTTACGAGACCAGCTTCATGCAATTTTATCAGGGAATCCAGTTCCGACCTCAGCAAAACGGGATTCCGCATTTTCTTTTCCTGTAAAGTCATTGTATCTACAATCCGGATATTCTTTGTATCCGTTTGGGCATACAATGATTTTAAAAAAATGGTAAGCAGAAAAAATATTAACAACTTAGAGCGCATAACTAATTTTTAAAGAATCAAAAATGAAAAAACTGTAATATGCCTGCTTTCCTGCGGGATGCGTTCATTTTGGTAACGGTCCTGCCTTTGGCAATATCTTTATAAACGGAGATGATAGAAGCTAACTCACCTCCATAAGACGGGAACATTGAAATAGCTTTCAGATCCTGTATTGGTGAATAAACTTCAGCCACAGAAGTAAGGATACTATATAAAGATCTTACATCTTTCACTTTCTGGTTTTCCATAAGTCGGAGATAAATATTATCCCGTGTGAAATAAATATCCATTGTTTTATTCCGGAAGGCTTTCAACGCCTGGTTATTCCTCCGCACAACAGACGTGTTATAAATAATATCATTCCCCGGTTCAATTTTAATTCCATGATAGAGGAATGCATTATTATTCACGATATCATTATTTTTTGACAATCCTTCCTTTTTGTCAATCGGTATCCCAGTAAAGTCTGTGATTTTATATGCACCACTGAAAGCGCCATGTAATGCCACGTTCTTGTTATTAACGGCCCGGCCCGGGTTTACGGTATTAATACTCACCTCATCGCCTAACAAATGATTCAATTCCTCTTCAAGCTTTGACTGCAATTCTTCAAAATAAAATGCCCTTCCGCTCAGCATTACCACTTTAATTCTTTTCCTGATATCTTTTGTGATTACATCACGAATACTGGTGATAATACATTGAACAATACAGGCAGTCGCTTTTTGAATAATGCCGGTTATTTCATTATCCCAACGGATGTTCCGGTCACTCAGGATCGCACCAGCGTATTGAAGTAATGTTGCCTGATCTTTATACAAATTGGCAACAGAGCGTTCAGTGGTATCTGACTGCTCTGTAAGTTTGGAAAATTCTACAAGTCCCACAGCAGGCAACTGATTGTATTTCTTTTTTTGCGTTTCCATCAGTTGCAGAAAATCCAATACATCTATTGTCAGATTTTGCTCCAGGATATTTTTCCTTATAAAATCTTTTACCGGTATTTCATTATCTCCCGGGATAGCCCGCAAAACCAATGTCAGGAAATCTTCGGCAAATCCGTACGAGAGCACATTCCCGGCGCCTGCAAATCCCGTCCGGAAAAAACTGCTGTAATTTTCATTATCATCTGCCAGTACCATCGAGATGTCCGTAGTACCTTTTCCGCAATCAATGACTAATGCGATCTCTCCATTGGCCAAACGCACCTCTGGTTGAGTCTGCTGGTAGCCCATGAACGCAGCATCGCTTTCTGAAATGGTCTCATATTCTATGTATAGATTCCCTTCTTCAATACCCAGGGATAGTAGCATGGGGGCAGTCCGTCTTCTCAACTCATTCAATAAGTCAAAAACATTCTGCTGAGTGTAAATATTTGGAACAAGCAAAGTTACTATGATACCGCCTTTTCTGAAATCCGGTTTTGTGGCAATCATCAGGCGAAGCAAACGAAGAAGCACAGCACTGATCAGTTCCCTTTTATGTTCCCGGATACTGTAATCTTCCGTTGCAGCACCGCAGATGAGTTGCAGGCTTTTTTCAATTCCCAGCTTCAGGTTGGGAACAATCTCATATTCATCTTTAAACGAAGACAGTGAAGCAGCAGCCACTTCCTGTTTTGTAACAAACAATCTTATCTCGTCCCTGTCAATACTATCTGTAAAATTGAAAGGAAATCTTTTTCTCTCTTCCTGAGTGATTTTTTTCTTTACCGCATAAAACGAACGGTACAGATTGTTATGGCCCGGCTCATCGTTTAAAAAATCTGAACGCTGAAATATTTTCGTTTTATCTGATGCTTTCAGCCTGCTGTTTATATTTTCCAGGATATCATATTGTATAAAAGATGATTGGGGACCGCAATTTTTATATCCAATCTGGCTTGCTTCACTTCCAAAGTCAATTGCCACTTTCTGGCATTGGCGTGATGTGACTACCGCAAAATGAAACCGTGCAGCATAACTATTATCCGGGTCGGGCTGAAAAACCACATTGATATAAAAAGGATATTGTTCTACCCTGCTTCGGTAACAACCAAGCGTAATCCGTTTCTGGTCTTTGGAATAATCCAGCTTTATCCCGGTTGCATCATCATAAAAAGGAACGACAGCGAATTCATTACTTTTTTTTATGAGCAGCTCAAAACCATCACCATTCTTCGACAATGAAACATGACATTCATTCATTAATACATCCTGAAGTTCAACCGGAGCCATCTGGTTCAGCCTTACTTTATCAGGGTCTTCTATGGTCAGGATCGGTGCAAGTACCCGATCCTCACTATAAATAACAAAATCATAATCAGTTTTCTTATTATTGCCTGTTTCATTTTTTTCCAGTCCTGCAATAAAATAACGATCGCTGCGGATCAATATCGGTAAATAATATAATCCCATAAAAGTTGATTTATTGTTTACAATACCATTTATCGTTGTTGTTTCCGTAATTACTTTCTTTTTCTGAGGAATAGCAGAAATTGAACACTCTTGATTTCAGGGAAGAAAAGGAAACTGAAATACTATCGCCTCTAATGCTGTTTTCTATCTTTCTCTTTACCGGCAACACATATCCTACATTGGTGAACCTGACCGTATCCATACTGCTCACAGTAAAACTGTCAGCACTGATTCTTTTCCAGGTGTTCAATTGCACTACAATATTATCAAGGTTATATCCTGTGGAATTATCAATGGACAATTCAAGGTTTTCATACTTGCTGGTAACCTTATTGAAATACTTTTCTCCTGTAAGCTTCAGGCTGATTTTATCCGGCCAGGTATTGCGGATACGAAAATTGGTTTTCGTCACTTTATCCAGGCTTTGCCCTCTTTGTATTTCTATTACCTGGATAAGTGAATCCACATTTAATTCAGGAACGTTGGAAGGACGGGGCGCAATCATACTGATCCCTCCTGATTTTTCCCATTTAATACGGGTAAAATTGTACACCAGCATAGCTATTGCAATAAACACTATAACTACAAGGAATTTTTTAATAGGCCGTTTCCATCCCGGAGTATCTGCATCAGCAATGTCAGAAATACGGGGAGGCTCATTCTTTTCCGGAGCCACCAGGGGAGTGATGGAGAAATTATTTACTTTGGCAAAATCCTGGTAGCTGACCCATTCATTCGTATCAAATACCCAAATCCTGGTTCGTGAAGGGTCATTGCAAGACCGGAGCAACGATTTCAGTTCTTCTGCGGAGTGAACTTCTTTAACAATGTTCGTTCCGTCATTGAACAAATATTTTTCCATGTCTGGCTTTTCTTAAGTGGTCAAGAGTAAAAATCCCTGAATAAAAGGCGATGGTTTATAATTGAAACGAAAAATTACAACTGTAATTGAAATCAGGAACCGCCGGTGTGCTGTTACAACAAAGTTTTAAGATTTGTTGCATCTTTCCGGGCATCTTGTTAAGAAATATTTCACAAAGAAGGTTTGTGGAAATGGTCCATCAACTTTCATTTATTTCAACAGCTCATTGAAAAACACATAGCTTCCGCTCAGCTAAACCAGGAACCCGACAGAAATGATTGTAGCCGGCCCAATTTTATTTTCCGGTAATATTGACGACTGATTTCATCTCCTTTTTTAAAATGAAAAAAAATCAGGTCTCCGACTTTTTTTCGGGAGATAGGCTCCATAAATCCCTTCATTATTTAGCAAGGAAATTCCCCATAGTTTCCCCGGCTTATATCACCGCTATCTTCCGGCAGTCAATGAATTTATTCACAGATATTTATAGTGCCACTGAATAGAATAAAAAAGATGGCCATTAAAAAACAGGTAATGGGTCAATTAAAGCAAATGATCTTTTATTATTTTTAAATTAAAAGTAAGAACAGGAATGAAAATGAATTAAATTTATTTTGCCAAACGTTTTCAAATGTCCCAAAAAAAAATCAAGATCATAATTACAGACGACCATAAATTATTCCGAACAGGAGTAAGAAACTGTCTGGAAAAAAGAGCTGATATAGAAATTATCGGGGAAGCGGAAAATGGTCTGCAACTCTTAAAGTTGCTGGAATTTGTGAAACCTGATATAATATTTCTGAATATTCAGATGCCGGTGATGAATGGCGTAGATACCCTGCCCATTATCCGGGAAAAATATCCTGATCTTAAGGTGATCATTCTGAGTATGCATAATGATCCGGAAGTAGTCCGTAAAATGATCGAGCTTGGCGCCAATACCTATTTTACTAAAGAGGCAGGATCTGATAAAATTTATGAAGCTATTCTGGCTTTAAGCAAACAATGGTTTTTTATAAGTGATACGGTAAGAAAGAGTATGGAGAAGAAAGAAAATTCTTCTAAAGATGGATTTAGTGATAAAGAAATTGAAATACTAAAGGAAATTCAACATTCTTCCTCCGTTGAGGAAATAGCAAAGCATGTTGAGCTTTCTCCCCTAACGGTTGAACTTATTCTAAATAAATTAAAAATAAAAGCGGGAGTTGAAAATCATACAGACCTTATTGATTTTGCAATAAAGAATATAACTGATCGTTAGCCGGATGAATTTCTTAATGACCGGCAGCAATCTGCCAGGGTTTAATCCATATCTTTTCTCTTTAACAAATATCACTCTACACAGTACTGTCTTTCCTATATGAATGGGGAGCAATACAACAGAATGAAAATTTCAGAAGCTTTGTTTTACCGGAGTGCTAACTCAGAGTTCTTCTTACCTTTGTCTTATGCTATCCATTTCAGAAAGAGGGGTCAAAATGCCTCCCTCACCCATCCGCAAACTGGTGCCTTTTGCTGAGGCCGCTAAAAAAAAAGGAATCAAAGTTTATCATCTTAATATCGGTCAGCCGGATATTGAAACCCCGCCGGCGATTTTAGATGCAGTTCGTCATGCCGATATCAAGGTGCTGGAGTACAGCCACAGCGCCGGCAATGAAAGTTACCGACGCAAACTGGTGCAGTACTATAAAAGAGTGGGCATAGAAGTAACTCATGAACAGATTCTCATCACCACGGGTGGCAGCGAAGCGATCATGTTTGCCTTTTTTACCTGCCTGAATCCGGGTGATGAAGTGATCATACCCGAACCTTTTTATGCAAACTACAATGGATTTGCCTGCGCAGCCGGAGTCAATGTGGTTCCCATTACGGCACACATTGAAAACGGGTTTGCATTACCGCCGATAAAAGAATTTGAAAAAAAACTGACACCGAAGACCAGGGCGATCATGGTGTGCAGCCCCAATAACCCCACCGGCTATTTATACAGTCGTGACGAAATGGAAGCCCTGAAAGAGATTTGCCTGAAACATAATCTGTACCTCTTCAGTGATGAAGCATACCGTGAGTTTGCCTATTCCGGAAAAGCGATCAGCGCCATGCATCTTGAAGGAATGGATCAGCATGTGGTTCTGATGGATACTATCAGCAAACGCTACAGTGCCTGTGGCGCACGGCTTGGCGCATTCGTAACAAAGAATAAACAGGTGTACGATGCTGCATTGAAATTTGCGCAGGCAAGGCTGAGCCCTCCGGGGTTGGCACAGATCATGGGTGAAGCAGCAGTGGATTTGCCCGAACATTATTTTGATGCACCAAAAGCGGAGTACATGGCGAGAAGGGATTTATTAGTAAGCCGGTTGAATAAAATGCCGGGAGTATATTGCCCCAATCCCGGCGGCGCTTTTTATGCCATTGCAAAATTGTCGATTGATGATTCTGATAAATTCTGTCAATGGCTGTTAGAAGATTTTTCTTACAACAATCAAACGGTGATGTTAGCACCTGCTACAGGTTTTTACGGGACGGAAGGCCTGGGAAAGAACGAAGTTCGCCTCGCCTATGTACTTAATCTGGATGCTATCAATGCTGCAATGGATTGTTTGGAAAAGGCGTTGGAAGAATATGCCTCCTACCTCCAAAAAGGGGTTTTAGAGTCTTCAAAGATGTAACCTGTTTCTTTCTGCGAAATCTGTGAGAGAAAAAGATTCTCACAGATTTCTGAGATTTTCACAGAAACTATAGAATGAAATTAAATCATGATTAATTTTTCTTTCTCTTCGAATATCTCCGGTAAAAAAATTTTATTCATTTCATAAAATTTTATTGGCGGTGACGGCTCATCGTCATATTCATTAATAGAAAGCTGCCACCAGCCCACACTTTTCCATTTGCCCAATTTATATCCGACTTTTTCATAGGTAGCAAAATATGTAAACCCTAAACCTTCATGAAAGGCTACACTTTTTTCATTCGGAAGGTTGATAACAGCATAAACATTTCTGAAACCCTGCCTTTTTAAAATCTCAATCAAGACATCATACAATGCTTTGCCGATTCCGTGCTTTTGAAAATCATCATGAATATAAATGGAGCTTTCTACACACCATTGATATGCGGTGCGTTCCCGGTATTTTCCTCCATAGCAATACCCGGCTATCCCGCCATTGATCTCGCAAACCAGCCAGGGCCATTGTTTAAGATAATCGCTTATTCTTTCTGCAAAGGCTGAAACCGATGGTATTTCTGTTTCAAATGTGAATGATGTATTTTGAATATATGGGCTATAGATGTTTAAAATGCCCTGGGCATCTTCAGGTGTGGCTAGCCGAATTAAACTCATATAAATAATTTTGAAAGCCGGGTTTTAAAGAAGGATACATTTCTGGTATTTTTAAAAGACTGGAAAAATAATGTGTATTCAGTACATATTTATTATCTTAGTTGTCCTTTCTGCTTGTACTTGTGTTGTAAAAACGAAATTAAATAAGATATGAACTGCTTGCCAACGAAGAAGTGTTTATTTTTTTTCTCAATTCTTTTTTTTGCTGCAAATGCACAGGCACAGCTTTTAAGCTGGACTCCTCAGTTTCCAACGGACACTGCTGCAAGCCAGAGTTTTGTGATCACCATGGATGCAAGTAAAGGCAACCAGGGATTGCTGAACTATTCACCTACCACCGATGTATATGTTCATATTGGCGTAATCACCAGCCTAAGCACCAGTCCTTCTGACTGGAAATATGCTCCTTTTCAATGGGGCACCACCCCCTCTCAGGGACAATGCAACTATATTGGAAACAACAAATGGACATATACAATAAATGGAAGTTTGAGAACTTTTTTTGGCATCAGCAATTCCACAGAAATCATCAGGAAAATTGCGATCCTTTTCAGAAGCGGTGATGGATCCAGGGCACAGCGCAATACTGATGGCAGCGATATGTACATACCCGTTTATGATAACAGCGTGGTTGCCGCTAGGTTTACCGTTCCACCATTTCAACCAACCTATATTCCACTGCCTGAGCCGATTTCAAAATCGTCCGGCGATAACATTACGCTTACTGCCTTAGCCAATAAAACATCTACGATGAGTTTGTTTCTGAATGGCAGTTTGATTCAAACTACCCCCAATACCACTACCATTACTGCAAACCCAGCCATTACAACAACCGGAAACCAGGCAGTAATAGTTACGGCAAATGACGGAGTATCTGTTTCTGCGGATACACTTCAATTTTATGCTTCAGCCGGAGTGGTTATAGCACCGTTGCCGGGCGGAGTTCGGGACGGCATCAATTATGAAAGTGATAATACGGCAGTGACCCTGGTGCTATATGCTCCTTATAAAAAACGTGTTTCCGTGATCGGTGAATTTCCCGGAAGCAACTGGGTGGAACAAACGCAATACCAGATGAACAAGTCACCCGATGGAAACTACTGGTGGCTCCGCATTACAGGATTGACACCGGGAACTGAATATGCTTTCCAATATCTGGTTGACGGCTCTCTAAAAATTGCTGATCCATACACAGAAAAAGTTTTAGATCCCTATAATGATGCAACAATACCCGCATCCACCTATCCAAACCTGAAACCTTATCCTACCGGTAAAACTACCGGCATAGTCAGCATAGTACAAACAGGGCAATCTGCTTACAACTGGCAGGTACCCAATTTCAACAGGCCGGATAAAAGAAATATTATAGTTTACGAATTACTAGTCCGTGATTTTGTTGCCAATCACGACTGGAATACATTGAGGGACACATTAAATTATTTAAAGAATCTCGGGGTGAACGCAATAGAAATAATGCCCTTCAATGAATTTGAAGGCAACTTAAGCTGGGGCTATAACCCCGACTTCTATTTTGCCCCTGATAAATATTATGGACCGGCAGGTACTTTAAAAGTGTTCATTGACTCATGTCATAAAAAAGGTATGGCTGTGATCATGGATATTGCATTGAATCATTCTTTTGGTTTATCTCCCATGGTGCAATTATATTGGGATACTGCGAGAAGCCGGCCTGCTGCCAATAATCCATGGTTCAACCCTGTACCGAAGCATCCATATAACGTAGGATATGACATGAATCATGAAAGCCTTGCTACAAGATATTTTGTAAGCCGTATAATGGAACACTGGCTTCAGAATTATAAAATAGACGGATTTCGTTTCGACTTATCGAAAGGATTCACTCAAAAACAAACCTGTGACAGCAATGGCAACAACTGCGATGTAAATGCATGGTCTGCTTATGATTCCAGCCGTATTGCTATCTGGAAAAGATATTACGATACCTTACAATTAAAATCTTCGGGATGTTATGCTATACTGGAACATTTTGCCGTGAACACCGAAGAAACAGAACTATCCAATTACGGCATGATGCTTTGGGGCAATATGTCTTACAATTATGAACAAGCCTCTATGGGATATAATACAGATTGGAATTTTCAGGGTGGAATTTTTACTAACCGTGGCTGGACCAATCCCTATTTAGTAACGTATATGGAAAGTCATGATGAAGAACGAATGATGTATAAAAACCTGCAGTTTGGAAACAGTGCCGGCAGTTATAATATAAAAGACCTGAATACGGCACTGAAGAGAATTGAAATGTGCGGTGCTTTCCTATTCACCATTCCGGGGCCGAAAATGTTTTGGGAATTTGGTGAAATGGGATATGATTTCCCCATTAACTATTGCCAGGACGGAACAATAAACCCTAATTGCAGGACTGATCCCAAACCTATCCGGTGGGATTATTTACAAAATATACAAAGGCTGCGGCTGCATGATATTTTTTCAGCACTGATCAAACTTCGTTTCCATCCGTTATACAAAGATGGTTTTACCAGCAACCGCATCAGCTGGGATCTCAGCGGCTCTGTAAAATATTTTAAGATCACTACCGATACATCCAACCTGCTTGTTGTCGGTAATTTTGACGTAACGCCACAGAATTCCACCATAACATTTCAGAATGCAGGCACATGGTATGATTATTTAAACGCCACTACGATCACTGCTACCGGATCTGCCCAGGCAATATCATTACAACCGGGAGAGTACCATGTTTACCTGAACCGGAATGTTGTGAATGCCGTAGTAACTGCGGTTGGCAATGTTACCCCGACGTCAGATGTGCTGAGCGCTCAGGTTTATCCGAATCCCGTTTCAGGAAGTTCAGTGATCAATCTTCAAACAACAGAAAGCGGAAAAGTAATTGCAGACCTATACAACATGCAGGGTCAAAAGATCGGCAACGTTTACTCGGGCTTTTTAGTGAAAGGACAACATACACTCCCATTCAATCAACCTGCGAATAAATTATCCGCGGGGAGTTACATACTTACTGTCCGGATCAATGGGAAATCCGTACCGGTAAAAATCATATTGCCCCATTAACTTTTGAATCATAATTGAAATGGATAATAATCTGAAATTAAAGACTGCGGAAATTGAAAAGATCAGCCATCTTGAATACTTCAATATTGCCATTTCGGTAGATTGTGTCATTTTTTGTTATAATGAAAAATCTCTCCAGGTATTACTGATCAAATCAGACCTTGAAGAATATTCAGGGCTTTACTCCTTATTGGGCGACCTGGTAAAGCCGGATGAAGACCTGGACAGTGCTCCATACAGGGTTTTGAAACAAAGAACAGGAATGGACGATGTATACCTGGAGCAGGTTCATACTTTTGGAAGCATTGGCCGCCACGTTTCCGGAAGAGTGATCACGACTGCATACTACTCTCTGATAGACATCAAACACCATAAACTGAAATTAGATGAAAATGAACTGCACTGGCACCCGGTAAAGAACATTAAGAAACTGGCCTTTGATCATAAGATCATTTTAGATACATGCCTTCAGCGACTGAGGGAACAAGTCATGGAATTTCCCATTGCTTTCAACCTGCTGCCGGAAAAGTTTTCATTGAGGCAATTACAGGAACTCTATGAAGCAATATTAGGTATTGAATTAGACAGGAGAAATTTCCGGAAAAAAATTGCTTTGAAAGGATGGCTCCATGATCTCGACGAAATGGAAACGGATGTATCGCACCGGCCGGGCAAACTTTATTCCTTGGATCCGGTTCACAAAAAAAGAAAAGTGATAAAAAAATCAAAACAACCCTTAGTTACTATTCTAACATGATCACAGACTGAATGTTTTACCAGGCATTCTGCAGTTTCCTTAACCCGGTTTTTTATAATAATCAACAGCAATATTTTAATACCTTTTTAAAATCAGATAAAATGGCTTAAACTTGTGTAAACGATTGCATAAGTGCAGCACAAGACTACAATAGCAGATATTGCCCGGGAATTAAACACTACACCAGCCACTGTATCCCGGGCACTCAGCAATCATCCAGGTATCAGTGAGCGAACAAAAAGATCGGTTCAACAGGCAGCATCAAGGTTAAACTATAAGAGAGACAGGATCGCATCTTCCTTACGTTCCGGAAAGACGCACCTGATTGGCGTGATCATACCGGGAACTGAAACCAATTTTTCCGGATCGGTGATTCATGGAATTGAAAATGCTGCCCGCAAAAAAGGATACAATATCCTGCTGCACCAGTCAAACGAGAGCAGGGAGCAGGAAGAAAAAGGACTGGAAGCATTCCTGTCTGCACGGGTAGATGGTATTCTGATCTCGATTGCCAAAGACACCATTGATTATTCTCATTTCAGCGAATTAAAAGAAAGAGGGACACCCATATTGTTTTTCGACCGGATCGCTGATGATCTCGGGGTGAGCTCAGTAGTCATTGATGATTATAAAGGAGCTTTCCTTGCAACAGAACACCTGATTGAACAGGGATACAAACGCATTGCACATATATCAGGACCGCAGGAATTGAAAAATTTTTACGACCGTCTCCGGGGATATTTGGGCGCATTGCAGGCACATAAGATCAGATCAGATTCTTCACTTATTATTAACGGGAATATTTCTATTGAATCAGGTAAAGAAGCTGCCTTACACTTTTTATCTATGTCACGCACCCCGGATGCAGTTTTTGCCTCAGATGACTTTGCCGCATTAGGGGTGATCAATGAATTGAAAGAGAGAAAAATCAAAATACCGGAAGAAATTGGTGTTGCCGGTTTTGCAAACGAATTATTCGGAAAACATATTACGCCATCACTTACCACGGTAGATCAGCAATCAATAAAAATGGGTGAATCAGCACTGGAACTACTGGCAGATAAGATCGAATCCAAAGGAACGGAAAAGAACAACATACAAAAGATTATACTGGAGCCCTTGCTCGTTTGCAGAGAATCCTCCGCAAGGAAAAATAAAAAGTAATTAACATTATAAAACAAAAAAAGAGGGTTTACCCCCATTTATGTAATCGTTTACATAAATTTTTTTCAGTACAAAAATTTTTGGTGAATAAAAAAAATCTATATTGTGTGCTCAATACACATTACTCAAATCTTAATTGAATTACTAAACACCTTAATGATTGCTTATGTCAATCCCAAAAATTCTAAAACGGATCATTCTGCCCCTGTTGCTCCTGGTTTATCAGGTTGCACTTTCACAGGACAGAGTCATTACAGGAAAAGTTACCGACAGTAAAGATGGTACTCCGCTTCATGGAGTGACTATCCTGGCAAGCGGTACAACAGCGGGGACTGAAACAGGCGGAGATGGAACCTACCGGATCACAGTCAGTCCATCAGTAACCTCACTGGTATTTTCTTTTGTTGGTTATACTACTCTGACTGTACCGATACAGGGAAGGACACTTATAAATGTGTCGCTGTCCGTCGCAAGTTCATCACTGGCAGAAGTTGTAATCATCGGTTATGGCACCACGACCAAAAAGGACCTGACCGGTTCCATTACATCTGTTACTGCAAAAGATTTTGATAAAGGCATTGTTACCACACCTGAACAACTAATATCCGGAAAAGTAGCAGGTGTGCAAATAACATCAAATGGCGGAGCCCCGGGATCAGGAAGTACCATCCGTATTCGTGGTGGTGCTTCATTAAATGCAAGTAACGATCCATTGATCGTAATAGACGGGGTACCTATTGATAACAGTGGCATTCCGGGTGCAGCAAACGCTTTAGCGCTGATCAATCCCAACGACATCGAATCATTTAATATTCTTAAAGATGCTTCTGCTGCTGCTATATATGGATCAAGAGCATCCAACGGCGTCATCATCATCACAACAAAAAAAGGGAAAAGCGGAAAACCGAAATTTAATTTCAGTACTCAAAATTCCGTTTCCACTTTGTCTAATGATGTTGCGGTTCTTTCACCTGCAGAGTTCAGGGTGTATGTAATTACCCATGGTTCACCTGCACAAGCTGCAGTAATGGGGAAATACGGCACGGACTGGCAAAGACAGATTTATTCTAATGCACTGAGCAGCGATAATAACCTGAGTGTATCCGGTTCTCTTAAAAGCGTACCTTACAGGTTATCACTCGGATATTTAAACCAGGATGGCATTCTTAAAACAGGAAATCTTCAGAGAAAATCTGTTTCTATAGCTTTAAACCCAAAATTATTTGACAACCACCTGAAAATTGATATCAGTATTTTAGGTGCAATTAACAATACAAGGTTTGCCGACCAGGGCGCTATCGGAACTGCAGTACAATTTGATCCTACCCAGCCTGTTTATTCAAGCAGTAATAGATTCGGAGGATATTTTGAATGGCTGGATCCGAGTTCCGTCACAGGACTTAAAAAACTGGCACCAATTAATCCATTGGGACTCCTGGAGCAAAAACTGGATAAAAGTGCCGTAAAAAGAAGTATCGGAAACATGCATTTGGATTATAAAGTGCATTTTCTACCCGATCTGCATGTAAATATGGACCTTGGCTATGACGTTTCAAAAGGTGAAGGGACTGTCTTTGTACCGGATAGTGCTGCTTCTGCATATATGCGTTCCCCGGATGCAAAACACGGTGGTGTCAACAACAGGTATCTGCAAAAAAGATCGAATACACTATTTGATATTTACCTGAATTATACAAAAGATTTAAAATCTGTCCGCAGCCGTATTGATGCTACCGCAGGTTATTCTTATTCCAAATATTTAACTACAAATATTTATGCGGAAAAAGATCCCAATGGTCCTTTATACGAAGATCCCCTGAGCCATACACTGAATACCGTAGCCAACAATGGACAACGCTGGACTCCTTACAGTGATTATGGAGCGAATGGATATTTCATGCCAACCGGTTTTCCTTCAAATCCTTTTGATAAGCCCGAAAGAGTGATCCTTTCAGCGTTTGGCCGTCTTGTTTACACCTTTAATAACAAATATATTCTTACAGGCACTATCAGGAGAGATGGTTCTTCTGTCTTTTCCGGCATACCCGGATCCAATCTTTTCTCTTCAGGCCAGAACTGGGCAGGATGGTTCCCTTCAGGTGCCTTTGCATGGAGAATTAAAGATGAGGATTTCCTGAAGGATTCAAAACTGATCAGCGATCTGAAACTGAGATTGGGCTTAGGAGTAACCGGCCAGTCTGACGGAATCGGGTACTATTCTTACCTGGCAAGCTATAGTGCATCCAATGCACAGGCTCAATATCAATTCGGAAATACATTTTACACTATGTACCGCCCCGATGCATTTAATGATCACTTAAAGTGGGAGCAAACCAAGACCTCTAATATAGGGCTGGACTACGGCTTCTGGAATAACAGGATAAACGGCTCAATAGATTTTTATTTAAAGAACACTTCTAATCTGTTGAGTGTGGTTGACCAGCCGGCAGGAACCAATTTTGGAAACAAGGTGATCGCCAATATCGGTACCATGGAAAACAGGGGTGTTGAATTTACCATTAATACAGAACCAATAAAACAAAAGAGTTTTGTATGGGATCTTAACTTCAACATTACCTATAATAAGAACAAGATCACCAAACTCACCTTTGTGAATGACCCCACATTTCCCGGAAATCTCGTTGGAGGCATTGCCGGTGGTGTAGGAAGTTCCATCCAGATCTATTCGGTTGGTTATCCTAAAAATGCTTTTTATGTTTACCAGCAGATCTATGATCAGAACGGGAAACCGATTGAGGGTTTATTTGAAGACAGGAATCGTGATGGCATCATCAATAATAATGACCTGTACCGCTATGAATCACCTGATCCCAGAATATTCCTTGGAGTTTCTACAAACGTAACATGGAAGAAATGGAGCGCTGCTCTTTCTGCAAGGGCAAACATCGGGAATTACATGTACAATAATGTATTTTCCAATACCGGGGTACAGCGGAATATCATCAATCCGCTTGGATACCTCAATAACGGTTCAAGAAATGTACTGGAAACAAACTTTACAGGTAATGGCGATCAGTATCTCTTATCTGATTATTATGTTGAAAATGCATCTTTTTTCAGAATGGATTTTTTCAACCTCGGATATGATGCAGGCGATGTACTCAGCAAAAATACCCACTTAAGAATCGGGGCAACCATCCAGAATTGGTTCACCATTACAAAATATAAAGGTGTTGATCCCGAGGTACCCGGTGGTATTGACAACAATTTTTATCCCCGGCCAAGGATCTATTCCATTAACCTGAATCTTGATTTTTAAAACAAACGCTTTGAATAAAATTCAGCATATGAAAAAAAATCTTTTACAAACAGGCAGCTATCTTGCCGTGTTTGTTATTATCATTTTTCAGTCTTGTATAAAATACCCGAATTTAAAGCCTACAAATGGTATTAACTCTGCAAACGTTTATACAAACGCTGCAGGCTATAAATCCGTGTTGGCGAAAGTATATGGTTCTTTTGCTACAACCGGTAACCAGGGGCCGGCAGGCAATGGTGATGTACAAGGCATAGACGAAGGCTTTTCAGATTTTTACCGCATGTTCTGGGAAGCTGAGGAATTAAGTACAGATGAGGCTGTAATTTCCTGGGGTGATGTAGGTGTCCAGGACTTTCACAATATGAACTGGAGTCCGAACAACAGCTTTATCACAGGGCTTTATTACCGCAGTTTGTATCAGATTACCCTCTGCAATGAATTCATCAGGCAATCATCAGATAAAGAACTTAGCAGCCGTGGTATCACCGGAGGAGATGCAGATCAGATACGTCAGTTTGCCAGGGAGGCAAGATTCTTAAGAGCATTTCAATACTGGGTTTTAATGGACATATTCGGAAATCCTCCGTTTTCTACAGAAGCAACTGTGATTGGTGGTGCGCCTCCTCCACAAATAACACGCAGCAATCTTTTCAATTACATAGAAAGTGAATTAAAAGCCATAGAGCCTGATATGCCGGCGCCTCACACTAATGAATATGGGCGTGCCGACAAAGCTGCTGTATGGGCATTGCTGGCAAGACTGTACCTGAATGCGCAAGTTTACTCAGGAACAACCCGGTACACGGATGCAATCACTTATTCAAAAAAGGTCATTGATGCAGGCTATTCTCTTATCAGCAATTATTCCTGGCTCATGCTTGCCGACAATAATCTTAATACAAGTAATACAGGCGAATTTATTTTTACTATTAATTATGATGGAATACACACACAGGGATATGGCGGTACCACATTCATGACTCATGCTGCCGTTGGTGGTTCCATGTCAGCAGCTTCATTTGGTATTGATGGCGGCTGGGCAGGTATCAGGGTCACTAAAAACCTGCCTGCACTATTTCCCGGCTATCCGGCTTTCACTACCATTACCGACACAAGAGCAGAATTTTATACTTCAGGTCAAAATTTGGATATTCAAGATCTCACCAAGTTTACCGATGGCCTTGCTGTTACAAAATTCAAGAACCTGCAAAGAAATGGCAGCCCGGGATCCAACTTAAGTTTTTCTGATATTGACATGCCTCTATTCCGCCTTCCTGAAATGTACCTGATCTATGCAGAAGCAGTTTTAAGGGGCGGTACAGGAGGCGATCAGTCAACTGCATTGGGATATATAAATAATTTACGGACGAGGGCTTATGGAAATAACTCAGGCAACATAACATCAGGACAATTGACATTGGATTTCATCCTGGATGAGAGAGCAAGAGAATTGTATTGGGAAGGATTTAGGAGAACAGACCTGATCCGGTATAATAAATTTGTAGAGGCATCTTATTTATGGCCCTGGAAAGGTGGCGTGGCATCCGGCACTGCCGTTCCTGCTTACCGGAAACTTTATCCGCTTCCTTCGAGGGATATTAATGCAAACACTAATCTGGTTCAAAACCCGGGTTACTAATCCTTAAAATAATTTTTTATGAGAAGAATATATCAAATACTTTTTTCTTTAACCTTTCTGTCAGGAGTCTTTTCCTGCAAAAAGGCAGAAAACAAAGATTATTATTTAGGGGGCACTCCTCCTGTTTTAACCAGTTCCGTTACGGGTGCAATTCCCCTTACTTTCGCAACTTCAAACCAGGTTGCACTCCAGCTGATGTGGACCAACCCGGAGTATATGTTCACTACGGGTATCAACTCACATAATGTAAACTACCTGGTAGAAATAGATACAACGAATTCCAAGTTCACTAACCCGAACAGGAAATCAATATCACTCAGCGGGGATCTGAGCCTTACCATAACCCAGGCCCAGTTAAACGATTATTTACTGAACCAATTAAACCTTGCTGTCAGTAAGCCACACAACATTGAGATGAGAGTGACCGCAAGCATTGGAGGTACTGTTCCTCTTGTTTCAAATGTTTTAAAATTCCCCGGGGTTACTCCTTATGCCACTCCCCCGAAAATAACCCCACCCGCCAGCGGTACTCTATTTATCGTAGGTAGTGCTGTTGCCGGTGGCTGGAACAATCCGATATCAAGCCCTTCTTCACAACAATTTACACAAGTCAGCCCGACCGTTTACCAGCTTAAGACCCCGATAATCGGTGATGGTGAATATAAATTTATTTCAGTGAACGGATCCTGGGATTCCGATAAGCAATGGAGTATTGCTACAGAACAGGCTTCCGGCGATCCTTCTACTTTAAATTATGATCTTTCTCCGAACGGGGCCAATGCAAGAGCACCATTAGCCAGCGGCACCTACCTGATTGTTGTGGACTTTCAACGGGGAAAAGTGACCTTAACCAAACAATAATTAACGACTAATATTATTTTATGAGAAAAATATTTAACAGCATCCTGATCATAACAAATGTTGCTCTTATTATTGCTGCCTGTGACAAAGTGCAGGACCTGCCTTATTACAATAAGGGCAACGCTGTGACACTTTCTGCCTCTTCAACCACTTTAACCCCAAAAGTGGCTGACTCCAGTACTGCAGTCCTGACATTGAACTGGACATTTCCCAATTATGCAACGGACTCATCCAACATGAAGTATATTGTTGAGATTGATTCAACCGGCAGAAATTTTTCACGGGAAGTAACCAGGACCATATTAAAAACCCTGAACACTTCATACACGGGCAGGGATTTAAATGCCATTTTGCTTAACTACGGATATGCTGTCGGTGTACCTGTAAAACTGGATATCAGAGTTACATCTTCTTATGCGAACAATAATGAAAGGTATTTCTCAAATATTTTACAGATTTCCATAACACCTTATAGCGACCCTTCAAAATTAACCACGGAAAATACCAGTGTAACCGGTACAGCATCCACTTCGGCAAATCATTCCAATACTTTTTCATGGTCTCCTTCTTTTCCGGGATATACCGGAAACATCACTTACAGCTTGCAATATGATTCAGCAGGAAAAAATTTCACAGCACCTCAAGTGATTGCCGGCGGTGTTTCTGTTTTTAGCCTGTCATTGACACAAGACGATATGAACACCACTGCCCTGACATCAGGTATCCCTATAGGAAATACCGGAACAGTGGAATATCGTGTGAAAGCAACTACTGCCAGCGGTGCCATTGCTTATTCAAATGTGGTTACTGTATCCATCGGCACTTTCTCTCCCGTACCTGCTAACCTTTTCATTGTGGGTGATGCCACCCCGGGCGGATGGAATAACCCGGTACCTCTTCCCTCCCAGCAATTCACCAAAGTCGGTGCCTATTCCTTTAGTATTACCATCGGCCTCACTGCAGGAAAAAGTTATGTCTTCCTGCCTGTAAATGGCGATTGGTCACATAAATTTGGCGGAGCAACTGACGGAACAGCACCTGGAGGAGGTGCATTACTGAAAGACGGTGCAGTACCGGGATCCAATACACCGGCCCCGGCTGCAACGGGTGTGTATAAGATCGTTGTCAATTTCCAGGCAAATACTTACACCGTAACTCAGCAAACATTGCCTGCAAACTTATACATAGTGGGCGACGCTACACCCGGCGGATGGAGCAACCCCGTCCCTACCCCATCACAACAATTTACCCAAATAGATAATTTCACTTTCGCTATCGCTGTCAATCTCACCGCAGGCAAATCATATTTATTCCTGCCGGTAAATGGCGACTGGAGCCATAAGTATGGCGGCGCAACAGATGGAACTCAGTCTGGTGGCGGTGTATTATTAGCTGATAATGATGTGCCGGGATCAAACACTCCATCTCCCGGTACTACAGGCCTGTACAGCATAGTTGTAAATTTTGCAACTAACTCATATACGGTAAAGCCATTACCTTCGAATCTGTACATTGTTGGTGATGCAACACCCGGCGGATGGAATAACCCCGTTCCCACTCCAGCTCAACAATTCACAAAAATCAATGACTTCACTTACGGAATAGTGCTTAATCTTACGGCAGGAGGTTCTTATTTATTACTTCCCGTAAATGGTGACTGGTCGCATAAGTATGGAGGTACGCAAGCCGGGGGAGGAACGTTACTGGCAGACGGTGATGTACCGGGTTCAAACACTCCGGCCCCCGCTACAACCGGGCTATACAGTATCGTAGTAAACTTTGCAACCAATACATACACTGTTACGCCTGTACCTGCCAACCTGTTCATTGTTGGCGATGCTACCCCTGGTGGATGGGCCAATCCTGTACCTACACCATCACAGCAGTTCACACAAGCTACGCCGGGAGTCTTCCAATTAACGCTTCCATTAACAGGCGGAGGCAGTTATTTATTCCTTCCGGTAAATGGTGATTGGTCACATAAATATGGCGGTGCAACAAATGGAATGTCACCAAACGGCAGCTCACTGCTGATAGATGGTGCCGTGCCGGGATCCAATACGCCTGCTCCATCCACGAACGGTACATATACCATTACTGTAAGTTTTGTAAGTATGACTTATAAAGTCCAGTAATTTTAGATATCAATTTTTTAAAAAGAGGCTGTCTCAAAAGGGCAGCCTTTTTTCACACTATGTGGAAACAAAAAGCGATGTTTTGAGGCATCGCTTTTTTCATAGACAATGTCTATGAAGTACATGTGTAAATCAAAGATAGTCTT
>WBZR01001055.1_pt1 | contig 37730 bp, 28 predicted proteins | sample 5204231 | NCBI WGS metagenome assembly WBZR01 (sample SAMN12412403, study PRJNA552823) | activated sludge metagenome | isolation source: activated sludge from anammox sidestream of wastewater treatment plant... | place: USA: Virginia | collected 2017-08 | reverse complement strand
GGTACGGGATGAATCTGGCGCCGATCGAAGGTAAACCGACGATCATCTATGAAATCAACGTGCATCGACCGGCGCCATATCGGGCCGCCTTCCCGATGGTGGTGTCGGCGTATACGCAGTCGCAGGATTGGGACGCGGTCTTCTGGTATTACTGGATGGATGGTGGCCCCTTGACGCCGTCGCCGCTGAACTATCAGGAAATCCAGAAGGATGGGTATCTGAGATACGATTCGATGAGCGATCAGTGGTCGGGGGTGAATATCAGTTGCGATGAAATTGAGCTGGCATCATTGCACCTGGCGGGGCAGATGTTCCGCCAGGGGTTGCTGCGTCCTTCGCCGAATCCGGCGCGGGTGGTGTTGAACCGGGAAGACCTGATCTGGTCGTTCAATTTCATGGAAGCGTGGATGAATCTGACGGCATCGTTCGGGGGTCAGATCGGAAACCGGATCAAGTTTTTACCTGGTGGTGGCAAGGTGCGCGATGTTCCGACGAATTCGTTCGGGGCGGTGCAGAACGGTCGGTACGGGCCTGATGTGCGCATGGATTTTGGCAAGCGGCAGATGTTTTCCGATTCAGCCCGGGTGAAAATGTTCGCCGGTTGGCCGGGGGGCGACACGGTGGAATTTTCTGATGGGATTCGTCTTACCGGAATGCAACCGGGCAAGTTTATCGCCTTTGCCCTGATCAGCACCGATGATCAACCGATCGCCACCAGCAAAAACCTGAAGCTCACGCTGCTGGGCACCTCGGATAATACGGGATATGTCTACGATCCGGCGGCCTCCAAGGACAAGGGGTTCATCGGCATGATCGAAGGGATTGTCAATAAAGGCGCCAATCCAGTGATCATTGATTGGCCGGCAGCGACGGTGGATCTGGGAGCGGGTCGGACGGGAACCTGCACCTGGTACAACGCGTTTCCGGCGGCGTTTGAGACCCAGAAAATTTCCGGACAGGTTGTGTTTGATGGAAAACGTCCGGCTGCGTGGGCGCAGATTACCCTGGATGCCGAGAGTGTGGTAGAATGACCTCCTTAATGTCATCTACGTTATCAATTCCGTATGCGGGTGCTGAACGGGGTCAAAATCTGGCTGCCGGGGTGAAACTGTTGGAACGTTGGGCGATTCTCGAATCGGATGACGATCTGGCGTTCCCGTTTCTCAGCCAATTCAGCGATGGGCGGCTGCTGCTGCAGGGGACACGGGGCGTGCATTGCACGCGGGCGGAGCAGACCTTTCACCTGATCTCATCCGATGCCGGTCAGACATGGAAGGAAGTAGCCATGCCGACGCGCATCGATTCGTTGAACCAGTGGGGACTGATCACGTTTCAATGTGGGTCAACGATTTACACGTATGAACAGCGCTGGCAGAGTCGCGGCGGGCCGATGATCGGGTATCGGTGGGCGCGCGACGCCGGTTCGCGTGTGTGGAAGAACCAGAGTGATGTGGAGCGGGACGGGGACCCGTTCTGGACGCCCGGGCCGTGGAGCGACGAGCAGCAGGTTCGCTATGAGTGTCCGAAGGATTACCGGAACTACAACCTGCATCTACCACCGATTTCGGTGGGCGACGGGCGGTTGGTGGCGCTGGTGCACGGGTCGAAAACGACCACGAGCAACACCACCGTGCAGAAGGAAATGGAGTACAACAATGTGCTGGCGATTGAATCGCTCGACACCGGTCTGACATGGCGTGTGTGCGGGCGGGTGTCGGATTTTGATGCGCCGCCGGCGGATGGTCGGATCGGATATGAAGGACCTTGCGAACCGGCGGCCATGCAGTTGGACGATGGCCGGATTCTCGTGATTATGCGCACGGGCAACATCAATTTCGACCGGTCGTCTGAACGTGGTTTCATGCACCGCTCGTTTTCCAGCGACGGGGGGCGGACATGGTCGCCGCTGGAATCGCTGGGCATGCACGGCGTTCGGCCCGAGCTTCGCCGTCTGTCCGATGGGCGGATTTTCCTGATTTGCGGCCGGCCGGGGAATCTGCTGGTTCCCGTCGATCCGGAAACCGGCGACCTGGGTGAGGTGTCGGATATTTTCCGGGGTGATCCGGCCCTGCATTACGAAAGCTGCTGCAATCCCTCATGCGTGGAAGTGGCGCCGGGACGACTGCTGTTTGTCTATTCCCATAGCAAGCTGTGCAACGGCGGTGTCACCGGTACAGACAAGAACCGCATGATGGCGGCGCTGATCCAGGTTTGATCAGTCAGGGCACGCTTTTCCGATCATCCAACCACGTTAATTTAATCGATTCACCACGGCAATCCGTTGGTCGAAGGTGAATCGTGAGAAAATATAAATTTTAGTGGCGTGCCTGTTACGGCAGCGCCCGTGTTGTCTTACGCCAGCTCGATACATATAACTGACTGGCATGGCCGACAAAATCGTGGAACAGTTTTCTTCGCTATCTGAACACCACCCCGTGCTTTGCCGCGATGCGGAGTTCTTTGACCGTGAATTACGATCATTTGTTCCTCCCGGTGCCTTTGATGCCCATGCCCACCTCTATACATTCCCCGGCACTTTCCCCCCCTCTGAGTACAAGGTGGCGAATGCGCAGGATGGCATTATGAGTGTCCAAGCCTACCAGCAATTTACTTCGGCTTGGATGGGTGATCGTTATCCACGCAATGGCCTGTTTTTCGGCGTGCCCACGCCCACCACCGATCGCCCCAATGAAAATAAGTTCGTAGCCGACCAGGTGCGCAAACTTCCGGGATCGCGCGCCTTGATGGTGGTACATCCCAAGGATGACCCAGCCCAGATTGAGCGCACCGTCCGCGAAGAGGGCTTTGTGGGATTCAAGGTTTATCACTGCTATGCGGATCGCCCCGATTCGTTTAACGCCGCCACCGGTGAATTTCTTTCCGAGTGGATGTGGGAACTAGCCAACAAACATGGGCTGGGCATTATGTTGCATATGGTGCGCCCGCGGGCATTGTCGGATGAGGACAATCAAAAATACATTCAGTCCCACTGCCGTAAGTATCCCAATGCCAGGCTCATTCTAGCCCACGCTGCCCGCGGCTTTTGCGCCCGCCATACCGTCTTTGGCATCGAATCGCTGCGCGGTTTGGACAATGTCTTTTTTGACAGCTCCGCCATTTGTGAACCCGAGGCCTTCCAAGCCATTATCCAGACCATGGGCACGCAAAGACTCATGTTTGCCATGGATTTCCCCGTGTGCAATATGCGTGGGCGCTGCGTTAGCGTGGGCGATTCATTTTTCTGGATGTACCAGGACAATGTTGATTGGAAATCCGAGCGTAAAGGGGAAGTCCTGCCCATGCTGATTGGTATTGAATCGCTGCTGGCCCTGCAGGTCGCTTGTCAGCAGCTTCGGCTAAGCGATCCTGATATCGAACGTCTCTTCGGGGGTAACGCCAGGCAGCTACTTGGTTTGGCGTGAGCAGTGTGATCTTCCTCACATGGCGTTGCGCGTTTGGGATCATACCTTGACGCACCTGGGTGTTCGCGCAACTGATCGACGTTGAGGGGAAGAACAGGGGTACTAGGATTCGAACCTAGACAAAGCGCTCCAGAGGCGCTTGTGCTACCGTTACACCATACCCCTATCAAGGGAACCTATCATAAAAGCGGGGTTGAAAGTGTCAAGGTTCGCTGGGGCGGGCGTTATCGGATAAAATTTTTTATCAGCGGGAAGAAAATGCGCGTTTAATGCAACCATATCTTACGAAGGGAATGCTCCAGCGCATGGGCCAGACGACGCCGGATGATCAACTCCTGCAGCGTAGCCAGTGCGGCGACGAGCGGTCGTTTGGTGAACTGGTCGATCGTCATGCCCCTTATTTGCTGAGCATTGCCCGGGCTTCGCTGCGGTCGGTGCATGATGCGGAAGATGTCGTGCAGGAATGTCTGGCAGCAGCGCTGAAGGCGCGGTTTGATGGTTCATCGGCGGTGCGGACATGGCTGGTGGGCATTTTGCTGCGGCAGATTGCCCTGTCACGCCGGCGCTGGCGGCGCTGGCGGCGCGAGAAGGATCAGCCGCCGCCCCAGCCCGTGTCCGATGCCACAGCTGCGGTGGATGCGCGTCTGGACCTAGCGGAACTGCTTTCCAGGCTGGATGAAGATCAGCGCCAGGTCATCATTCTGCGCGAGCTGGAGCAGATGAGTTATGACCAGATTGCCGAAGTGTTGAATGTGCCGCGCGGTACGGTTGAGTCGCGGCTGCACCGGGCGCGGCAGCAGTTGAAGCAGATGTTGAAAAAACAATGAATGTCAAACGACAGCGGATCTGAATCACAGGCAACAGACCATGACATGCGATCAGCATAATTTCGTTCAGCTTCATCATGACGGCGAACTGACGCCGCGGGAAGAACTGGAATTTCAGTCGCATTTGCGCACGTGCAGCCAATGCACCCAGGAATTGGCGCAGTTGCAGGGTGTTTCGCGCCTGTTGGATGAGGCGCCGCTCGTTCAGCCGTTGCCGATGACGATCCAGCGGCTACGGCGTGTCCTGCGAAACAATCGCGAACAATCGGTGCGCCGGCTTAGTGGTTGGTTGACGGCGGCAGCGGCGGCGGTGCTGGCGTTGAGTTTTGCCGTACCGGATTTGACTCCGGCGCAGTCCAATTCATCGGCGGCAGCAACTGATTTTTCGCCGGTGGATCAGTTTGTGATGCTCAGCGGCGGTGATGGCAGCGTGCCTGATTCGCTGGTGGTGGCCGACTGGATGGCCAGCGATCTGGCGGAAATGTCGAGGGTGCAACCATGACACGCCTGATGGTGACAATCGGTTTTGTCGTGGCGTTTCTAGCGGGTTTGATCGTCGGGCTGAACCGATTTGGTCAACGTCATGATCCGCCTGGAGCTGCCAGTGGGCAACCTTGGGCGCGCCGTGGCGAAGCCCCGCCGGATCGGGGCGGATTCCTGGCGTCGCAGTTGTCGCTCAGCCCCGACCAGCAGCAACAGATGCGTGAAATCTGGTCGCAGGCAGTGGGGGCGGGGCGGGGCCTGATGGATGAGCGTCGTCGGGAACTGCGTCAGCAGCGGGAGGAGGCGATTGCAGCGCTGATCCGCCCGGAAGACAAGGCATCGTATGAGGCGATTGTCAATGATTATGCCCGGCGTTCAGTGGAGCAGGATCAGCAGTGGCGCCGCGCCTATGACGAAGCGATGCAAAAGACGCGGCAGATTCTGACGCCGCAGCAGTTGGAAAAATATGAACAGCTCACCCAGCGCTGGGAACAGCGCGATCGCGAGCATCGCCGCATGGGGCCGCGCGGCGGGCCATCGAGCCGGCCGACCAACCGGATGATGCCCGGCCATGACGCGCCGGATGAAGCAAGGCCGTAAACGATGAATGGGCTGGCGCTGGTTGATAAAAAAACGGATAACGTGGAGTTTTTCCCAACCCTCTTTAATTGAGCCGCGATTGGCTCGGAAAGTGAGTGACTTATGAAACGGCAGTTGTTGACGCTGGTGCTGGCAGGAAGCACGCTGGTTGGAACATTGGCCTGGGCGCAGAATGACGCGCCACCCCGTGGCGACCGAAACGAACGCAATGAGCGTGGCAATCGTGGTGAACGCGGTGACCGGCCGCGCATGGACCCCGAGCAGATGCGCCAGATGATGATGAATCGTCTGAAAGAGCAACTTAAAACGACCGACGAGGAATGGACGGTGATTCAGCCGCGAATCGAGAAAGTGGCTGAAATCCAGCGGTCTCTGCGTGGTTTTGGCGGCGCTTTCGGTCGGGGCGACCGGATGCGCGACGATGACCAGCCGCAAAACGATGTGCAGCGTACCCATGACGAATTGCGCCAGACGGTGCGCGATGAGGCCAGCACGGAGGAGGCGATCCAGGAAAAACTGGTTGCCTATCGAGCCGCCCGTGAGAAGGCTGAAGGTGATCTGGATACCGCCCGCAAGGAGCTGTCTGAAGTGTTGACCCCGCGTCAGGAAGCGGTCCTGGTGATGGTGGGGATGCTTGAATAGTCCGGCGCGAAATCAGCACAAGCCGATACCGGTGACGGTGTTGTCGGTTCGATGCGCACTGGCCAGTGGCTGGTGTGGCGGACAGGCAAAATCGTCACCGGTTGAGGCGTTTGGTCATCGCTGTGATGGTTGATGGATCATGAGTCATTTAATTGAAATTATCGGTCAGCGCGGGCTGCTGGATGCGGCGGGGATGAGCCGCGCGCGTCAGTTGCTGAATGAAGGAAAAACACTGGAGGACGCGGTGCTGGCCGCCGATGGGTTCAGTGAGCAGACGCTGCTGCAGGTGCTGGCGGATATTTACGATGTTCCGTATGTCGATGTGGAAAAGGTCGAACCGGATCGTGAATTTCTCAGCCAGTTTCCCGTGCGCGTTCTGGTGGAGCACAATGTGCTGCCGCTGGAGCTGCGCAGCGGGCGCACACTGGTGGCGGTTTCGCGGTTGAGTGACAGTGGCGGGGCGCTGGATCAGTTGCGTCTGGCGACCGGACGTGATTGCACGCCGGCACTGGCGCCGGCGGGGGAAATTGGCCGTGCCCTCAAACGTCTGCTGGGCGTGGGCGCCGATACGCTGCAATCACTCGATGCGGCGGCGGGCATTGAAGTCATCAGTGAAGATGAAAATGATCTGGATGTCAGCTCGGCGGCGCATGATGCGTCAATCATCAAGTTCGTCAACCAGGTGTTGATCGAGGCAATCGAGAGCCGGGCCACCGACGTGCACGTCGAACCTTTTGAGGACCAGCTTCGTCTGCGTTACCGCATTGACGGCGTGTTGCAGGAAGCCAATGTTCCGCCCAGCATCCGGCGGTTTCATGCAGCCATCGTGTCGCGCATCAAGATTCTGGCGCATCTGGACATTGCCGAAAAACGCCTGCCCCAGGACGGGCGCATCAAGCTCAAGCTGGCGGGCAGGGAAATCGACGTGCGCGTGTCGATCATTCCCATGATTCATGGTGAAGCGGTGGTGATGCGCCTTTTGCAACGCAGCGACGCGCTGCTGGGGCCAGAGCATCTGGGGATGGCGCAGCGTGACCGCGACATTTTCGACCGGGTGCTGGATATGCCTCATGGCATTGTGCTGGTCACCGGCCCGACGGGTTCGGGTAAAACCACCACGCTGTACGCCGGGCTGAGTCGGATCAATGATGTGCAGCGCAAGATCATCACCATTGAAGACCCGGTGGAATATCAATTGCGCGGGGTGAATCAGATTCAGGTTTCCACCAAAACCGGTTTGACGTTTGCAGCCGGTTTGCGTTCGATTCTTCGCCACGATCCTGATGTGGTGCTGGTGGGGGAAATTCGTGATCTGGAAACAGCGGAAATTGCGGTGCAGGCATCGTTGACGGGCCATCTGGTTTTCAGCACGCTGCATACGAATGATGCGCCCGGCGCCGCGACGCGGCTGGTGGACATGGGCGTGGAACCGTATCTGGTCTCCTCATCGCTGGAGGTGGTTCTGGCGCAGCGGCTCGTGCGGTTGATCTGCCCGCAGTGCAAACGGGAGATGGCCAGGCGTGAAGCGGACAAACTGCGCGCCACCTTTGGTGAGCTGGTGCCGGAACACCTGTATGAGGGGGCGGGTTGCCGCGCCTGTCAGAACACCGGTTTTTATGGGCGTCAGGGTGTTTTTGAAATGATGGAAGTGACGGATGAAATCCGCGCCTTGATTCTGGCGGGTGCGCCGTCGCATGAGCTGCGCAAAGTGGCGAGCAGGCAGGGTATGCGCAGTTTGCGTGATGATGGCTGGCGGATTGTGCGCGAGGGGCGAACGACGGTCGATGAAGTGATCCGCAATACCAAGGATGAGCAGGCGGATCAGCATCTGATGGGCGGTGCGCTATCGCCGGAGGTGAAGGGCTGATGGCTGTTTTTGCGTATGTGGCGATCGATCAGAGTGGGCGGCGTACCCAGGGTACGATGCCAGCGGACTCGCGCGCTGCGGCCATGGACAGCCTGGCAGGCAGGGGGTTGTCCCCGCTGTCGCTTGAGGAAAAGGCCAATGGCAACGGGGGGGCTGCTGCAATTACGGCCGTGCCGGCAGCGAGCGTGAAAGTTCATAAAAAAGCGGTGGAATCATTCACACGCGAACTGGCGAACCTGCTGGCTGGCGGGTTGTCGTTGTCACGTGGGCTGGCGTTGTTGCGGCGCGAGGCATCCAATGCAACCGCCCGCAGTGTGTGGTCAAAAATTCACGACGATGTGGTTGGGGGTCAGTCGCTGGGTGATGCAATGGCGGTCTGGCCGCGCGTCTTCAGCCCGGTTTATGTGGCGATGGTGCGGGCGGGTGAGGCCGGCGGATTTCTGCATGTGGTGCTGCAACAGATTGCGGATTTTCGCCAGCGTGAGCAGGATTTGACGGGCAAAGTCAAAACAGCGCTGATTTATCCTGTTGCCCTGGCGGTGGTGGCGACGGGGGTTCTGATCTTTTTGCTGACATTTTTTATTCCGCGTTTCAGCCGTATTTTCGCCCAGTTCGGTTCGGAGTTGCCGCTGTTGACGCGCGTGGTGGTGAACGTAAGCCGGTGGTTGCTGGAATATGGCGTGGTGATTGCGGCAGCGGGTGTTATTGCGGCGGTGGCGCTGCGACGGGCAGCGACAACCGACCAGGGTCGCCGGACGATTGAGCGCGCGATGTTGCGCACGCCAGCCCTGGGGACGGTGATTTCACGCTTTGCGCTGGTGCGGTTCTGCCGGATGCTCGGCACGCTGGTGGGGGCGGGGGTGCCGCTGGTGACATCGCTGCGCGTGGCCAGGCAGGCGATTGGCAATCAGACGTTGCAGGATACGGTTGAACACGCGATTAATGAAGTGCAGCGCGGGACGCCACTGAACCGGGCGCTGGCCGACAGCACGCTGCTGTTTCCAGCCAGCGTGGTCGAGACGATCAGTGTGGCGGAGGAAACAGGCCGGTTGGACAGTGAACTGCAGCGTCTGGCCAGTGCGTACGAGAGCGACCTGGATCGCAATTTGCGCATTCTGGTTGGCCTGGCTGAACCGCTGCTGCTTTTGATCATGGCTGCGCTCATTGGCACGGTGGTGGTGTCGATGCTGCTGCCGCTGTTCACCTTGCAGGACATGATCAAGTGAAAACAACCGGTGAAATGATGATGAATATGAATATGAGCGGATCAAAGACACAAAACAGGAGTTTGAACATGATGACGATGAACAATGGCAATAATCGCAGGCGGGTGCTTCGCCGGGGTTTTACCTTGATGGAGCTGTTGTTGGTGCTGGTGATTCTTGGTGTGCTGGCGGCGCTGGTGATTCCCAAGTTTACCGGCCGATCCGAGCAGGCGCGCGAAACGGCGGCCAAGGCGGATATTGCCAGTATCAAACTGGCGATCAACACGTTTGAGATTGATAACGGGCGTTACCCGACGACGGATGAAGGTCTGGGCGCACTGATCACCAAGCCGGCCAATGTCAGCGGGTGGCGTCAGCCGTATCTGGATGGGGGTATGCCCAAGGATCCGTGGGGCAACGAGTATCAGTATCGTTATCCCGGCCAGCGTAATGCGCAGGGGTTTGATTTGTGGTCGTTCGGGCCTGATGGGCGCGAAAGCGAAGATGACATTGGCAACTGGCAGTAACGGGCCGGTTGTTGCGGTGGGGCTGGGGTTGTGATGGAGATGATTGAATGGCGCATCGTCGCAGTCATTTTGCCTTTACGTTGATCGAGCTGGTGCTCGTCTTGGCGGTATTGGCGATGTTGATGGCGATGGCCGTTCCGAATCTGCGCGGATGGGGGCGTGGATCGAAGTTGCGCGATGCGACAGATCAGCTAATCGCGGCGACCCGCTTTGCGCGTAGTCGGGCGGTGGCGACGGCGAGGGTTTATCAACTGGAGGCCAGCGCCGATGGTACCGCGTATCAAGTGGTGGCGACGGGTGTGATGGGTAATAAGCCGGCGGACGGCGAATTCGATCATGCCATCGAGCTGCCGGTTAATTTTCGGGTGCAAATGCAGCCATTGAATCAAACGACGAACAAGCTGGAGTTTTATCCGGATGGGCGCGTGACGCCGGGTTCGATCCGGTTGATGGCGGATTGGGGCGAAGTGGTCGAGCTGCGGGCCAGTGCTCCAGCGGAGCTGTTTCAACTCGTGCCAACCGGGGCGATGTGATGAAGTTTTGTCATACAACTTCGTGGTTACATCATCAACGGCGCGAGACTGCGCGCGGGCATGAGGCTGTTGCACGGAGGCATGACGTTGTGGCAGCGCGCTGCAGTGGACAGCGGCGCAGCGGTATTACGCTGATTGAGACCCTGGCGACGCTGGTGCTGGTGGGTATTGCCCTGCCAGCGGTGATGCGCGGAATAACGCTGTCAGCGCAGGCGGCGAGTCGATCGCGGCATGAAGCAGAGGCGACTCATCTGGCTGAGGCGAAACTCAATGAGTTGCTCATTCAGCAGAATGTGGCGCTGCTCAGCGGTTCGGGTGATTTTGGGCAGTCGTGGCCTGAATATCGGTGGCAGGTGACAGCGGTCAGCCGCGACTGGGGTTTGTATGAAGCGCAGATGACGGTCAGTTGGCAGGAGCGCGGGCAGGAATACTCGGTGACTTTGGACGGCTGGATGTATCCGCCGGGGCAGGTGGTGCAATGAATATCAAAAAGGATCATTGCATCAGACGGGATCAGCAGTGTGGCGGGCGCTATTTGCGCCAGCGTGGTTCTGGCTGCCCAGGTCATCAGAGGCATTGGGGTATCAGCGGATTCACCCTGCTGGAGGTGATTCTGGCTACGGCGATGGTCGCGGTTATCGCCGCAGCGCTTTACACGGCGCTGGCGACGGCATTTCAGGCGCGCCGTCAGGCGAGCCGGCAGGTGGATGCGATGCGTCAGGCGTCGATTATCACCAATATCATCCGCCAGGATTTCGAGTCGATTCTGCCGCCGGATGGCACGTTGAGCAGTGCGTTTGTCGGGGATCGTGGCGGCGATGCCAATGCTGCCAGCGACTGGGTCGAGTTTTACGCGCTGCAGCGGGATGATGCAGCGGCGAGTGATGATCCTCTGGCCGAGGGAGCGCGACGCATTACGCTGCAGTTGCGCACGGATGTGCAGCCGGCGCAACTGGTGCGGCTGGTTGAACCGAATTTATTGTCGCCGGTTGAACGTGAGGCGATCACGGAAGTGCTGTCGGAGCATGTGCGTGCGCTGGCCTTGCGTTATTACAGCAGCACCGAGGGGTGGGTGGAGCAATGGGATTCTGATGTTGATGGCCAGGTGCTTCCGCGCGCGGTGGAGGTGACGTTGACATTCGACAGCCCGTCGCCGGTCGATGGGCAGCGGCCGTATCAGATTAGCCAGATATTCCCACTGAGTACGGCGGTTGACAGCCAATCGCAGGAGCAGAGCATTGCCCGGTAAGTGCCAGCCAATTTGCGATTGTCGTTATGTCAGCGCTGTTGAGCGTTTTGGTTCTTATGTGATTGCGCGCCGATGGACAGAGGGACGCAAGCGGCAGCGGCGGGCGATGGTGCTGATTGCGGCGATGGTCATTATTTTTGCGCTGGTGTCGATGGTGATTGTGCTGGGCCAGGCGATGCAGGTTGAATTATCGGCGTCAGCCAATGAGCGATCAGCGGCGCAGGCGCGGATGGTGGCGCGTTCGGCGGAGCAGTATGTGCTGGCGATGCTGAGTGAAAGCACCGATCCGATCGAATCATTACCCGAGGCGGATTTTGCGGCCGTGCCGGTGGGGAGCGGATATTTCTGGCTGGTGCGACCGGATTATGATGATCCGGGTTTGCCGGCGTTCGGATTGGTGGATGAATCATCCAAACTGGATATCAATCTGGCTCCTTTGGATGTATTGAAAAAATTGGAGGGGATGACGGACGAACTGGCTGACAGCATTGTCGATTGGCGCGACGAAGATGACAGCATCACCGGCCAGGGGGCGGAGAGCGAAAGCTATCTATCACGGCGTGATCCGTATCGCGCCAAGAACAGTCCGTTTGAGAGTGTGGAAGAATTGCTGATGGTCAAGGGGATGGATCGTCAACTGCTTTTCGGGGTGGAGGCGGATGGGGCGGGCAGTACATTGACCGGTCAGAGTCAGACTTTTGCGCCGCAGTGGTATCAGGCGCATGGGGTGTATGATCTGTTGACGGTCTGGGGCCGGGCAGCGCAGCAAAGCAGTGAAGGAACCGATCGGCTGAATCCGAATAATCAGCAGATGCGCAATGAATTTGCAGCGATGTTGCGGCAGCAACTGGGGCAGAGTCGTGGGGATGAAGTGGCGGGTTTGTTGGGTCGGGGCGATTTGCGAAATGTGCTGGATTTTGCCATTCGCACCCGGTTGAGCGCTGCGGAATTGCGGACGCTCGAACCCTATATCCGGGTTGAACCGTTGACGCAGGGGCAGAATGATCCAGCCGCGTTGCCCCCGCTGCGCGTCAATATCAATTCAGCCCCGCGCCAGGTACTGATGACGCTGGCGGGCTTGAGTGAGGCCGATGCGGACACGCTACTGGCACGGCGACCGGTGCAGGGTACCACGCTCAGCACGACCGATGCGGGATCAATCGCGTGGGTGCTGGATGCCTTTGGCGATCCACAGCGTGTCAGCCAGAAGCTGATCGACCTGGGTGATCAGATTACCGGTCAAGGCGCCATCTGGTCAGCCGATATTGTGGCAGTCAGTGGTGATGGCCGGGCATTTGAGCGTGTACGGCTGGTGGTGGCGCGGGAGACCAGCCCGCCGCGAATTTTGTTTCGGCGTGACATGACCGAACGCGGCTGGCCGCTGGATCAGGCGATACTGGACAACCTGCGCGCCGGTAGCGCGGTGGCGAGTTCAGCGCGGTTGAACTGAGTCTGGCGGAGAATCAGGTAATCAGCATTGGTGCTGATGGATGAAACAGCAGAACGAGGAACGCAACAGCATGAAGGCGATGAGGCATGGAGTTATTGGGCTGGCAGTGGATGAGCGCGGGATCAGCTGCGCTCAGCTGGCGCTGCGCAGCCGCGGGGCGGTTGTGCAGAAATTGGCGCGACTGGATTTTTCCCAAGGCATGACAGTCGATCAGCCCGAGGCGGCAGGTCAATTGCTGCGCGCGTTTCTCGACCAACACCATTTTGAAGGGCATGGCGTTTATGTCGGCGTACCGGCGAAGTGGGTGATTGCGCAATTGCGTCAATTGCCACCGATTGACGCGGGTGGGGCGGTGGCGATGTTGCAGTTGCAAAGCGAGCGCATGGCCGTCGAGGAGATGGTGTTTGATGTGGCCGGGGTGCTGGGCGGCAGTGCGGCGTCGCAGGTGTTGTTGGTGGGGATTCTCAAACGGCAGCAGAATCATATCGAACAGATCTGCCGGACGGCGCAACTGAAGCTGGTGGGTATTTGTCCGACGGCGCTGGCGATGGCGCAGCCACTATCGGCCGAGGGGCGGCCACTGGTGATGATGGGCCGGTTGGATGATGAGCTGGTGTGGCAGCAGCAGGGTGTACCGTTGTTGCTCAAGCATCTTGGCGGTGCGGATGACGGCGAGGCGCAAGGCGGAGCGCAATCATCGTCCGGGCGAATGACGACGATGCTGGGTGAGGTGCGGCGAACACTGATGATGAGCAGCCGGCCGGGCGATGTGCCGCGCGGACTGTTGGTGTGGAGCGAACAAGGGCCGGGCCAGTTTGCAGGGGCGTCATCCACTGTCCGGGATGGATTGCCGGTTGAATTTTTGCAGTTGCAAAATATGTCGGCGCTGCTGGGTTTGTCCGTTTCAGACGAGGCGGGTGACGCGAAGCAGTTGCAGGCTCTGTGGCCGGCGATTGCGGTGGGGATGCTGGCGGGGAGACCCAACAGCGGGAATGTCAATTTTGTTCAGCCACGTTTGGTGACTCCGAAATCGCGCCATCTGGAACGACCGATGCTGCTGGGCGGTGTGGCGATTGTAATTATTCTGCTTGGGCTGGCGGGTCTGTATTATTCGGTTGTCAGCCGCGAGGGGCAGGCGAAGGGGCTGCAAAGCCAGCTCGATGAATTAAAACCGCAGGTGAAACAGGCGGAGGCGAATCTGGACCGCTTCAGTTTCGGGCGTTCATTTTATCAGCAAAGGCCGCCTGCTTTGGATTGCCTGCGTGATATTGCCACGGCGTTTGGCACGGACAGCTCGATCTGGGCAACGGGGTTTTTATTGCGGGATAATCGCAAAGGCTCGCTCATGGGCAAGGCGGTCAGCCATCCTTCGGTGCTGGCGCTGCTGGATCGTTTGAAAACCAATGGGCGGCTGACCGACCTGCAATTAGGCCAGTCAACCGGCAGCAGCAGCGAGGTGACATTTTCAATCAACTTCATTTATATCGGAGGCGCTGATGCTCAGTAGTCTCAACAGTCGCGAGAAGCGCATTGGTTTGATCGCGGCGATTGCCCTGGGGCTTTTGGCGCTGGACCGGGTGCTGCTGTCGCCACTATTGACGCGCTGGTCTGAAGCGGGGGCGACGTTGAAGGCGGCGCGCAGCGAGTTGGACGCAGCCCGCCAGACCCTGACGAACGATCAACATGCCCAGGGTGTCTGGGATCAGATGAAAGGTGATACGCTCAAGAACAATGCGTCGGACAGCGAAAGTCAGCTTCTGAATGCAACGCGCAACTGGGCCGATGTCAGCCGGTTGTCGCTGCAGTCACTCAAACCCGAACGCAGCGAAAAGGAGCGGGGGTTTCAGAAAATCACCGTGCGGGCGGCGGCGGTGGGGACGATGCAGCAGGTGGCGCGGTTTCTCAGCCAGGTGCAGTCGGCCAGCATACCGGTGCGCATCAGCGATGTGCAGATCACCTCGCGCAAGGAGAACACGGATGATCTGTCGGTGGTGATCGGATTATCCACGATCCTGCTGGCTGATGAACCGGCCGGGATGGAGGCGAAGCGATGAACAACATGGCACGAACTACGATTTTGATGGCGCTGATGGCGGCGTTGTGCGGCACAGAGGTGTCGGGTCAGACACCGGAAAATCGCGATGAAACCGATCAGTTCAACCAGCGTTATGGCGTGGTGATTCAGGACAACATCTTTCTGCGCCAGCGCGGTCAGCGCACGGTTGAACCGACGACACGTCCGGCGGCACCACCGCGGACGATCGAGCAGTCGCTCATGCTGACGGGTGTGGTGTTTGAAGACGGGCAGGTGCGTGCATACTTTGAAAATCTGTCAGGTGGTGCGCCGGTGCGCGTGTCGCCGGGGGAAAGCATTGGCAAGGGGGTGGTGACGGAAATCGCCATTGACGCCGTTGCCTATCTGGACAGCCAGGGGCGCAGCCGCTGGGTGGAGATCGGTCATGATCTGACCGGCGCCAGTGTGGTGGTGGATGCCACGCCGGCGGGCGCGTCATCGTCACCGACGACGGCAACGGCCGGGGGTAAACCAGCCGAACAGGATCAGGCGGCAACGGACCCAGCAGCGCTCAGTACGCTGGAGCGGTTGCGGCAGAACCGTCAGCGTATCATCAACAGGAATCCGTAAACATGAAAAACAACAGCAATGTTCAAGATCGATGTGAGGCCTCCATGATGCAGCGATGGGTGATTTTTCTGGCGTGTGCCGGTGTGGGGGCAGGGCTTGGCGGACAATGGGCGCAGGGGCAGGCGTCGGGCGAGGCGACGGATGCCGCAGCGCAGGTTGATGAGGCCGCGCAGCACGAGCCAGCCCAGGCTGGGGCGGATGAACCGGAGGCGGGGCCGCCAATGCCCGATACAGTCATCATGCCGGATGGCACGGAGGGGCAGGCCCCGGCGCTGCCGCGGTCGCGCAATTATTATCAACCAGCGGTTCCGGCCAATGACAGTCCGGCTAGTGTGCCCGGTGCGGATACGACCCAGCCGGCGCGCAATGGCACCAATGGTGAGCATGTCACGCGGCAGGGTGGCGGGATGATGCTGAATTTCCGCGATGCCAGCATTGATGTTGTGCTGGACGAGTTGTCAGCGGCTGCAGGATATATTGTGGTCAAGGAAGCCAAACCGTCAGGGCGGGTGACGTTGACCAGTCGTCAGCCGGTCAATGAGGAAGAAGCGGTGACGCTTTTGAATACGGTGCTGCACAATGCCGGATATAGCGCGATCAAGCAGGGGCGGATTCTCAAGATCGTGGCGCGCGATCAGGCGAAACGGATGAATATACCGGTACACAGCGGATCTGATCCGCGCCTGATTGCGCCGACGGATGAAATGATTACGCAGGTTATTCCCCTGCGCTACGCCAGTGCCACGCAACTGCGCAGTGATCTGCAACCACTGGTCAACCCGCAGGCGGATTTTGCCAGCAATGAATCGAGCAATGCCCTGATCATCACCGATACTTCGGCCAATGTGCGGCGGGTGGTGGAGATTATCGCGGCGCTGGACACATCGCTGGCTGACGCGGTGTCGGTCAAGGTTTTTGCGCTGAAATATGCCAGTGCGACCGATGCGGCCCGGTTGATCAATGAAATCTTCGGTAATCTGATGACCGGTGCCGGCAGTACAAGCAGCAACCAGCAGGGAGGCAATCGCGGGCCGGGGGCGTTCATGCAGCGGATGCGCGAGGAGGCGCAGCGCGAGGCGCGCGGTTCGGCGCTGGGGAACAAGGTGACTGCATCAGCTGATACGCGCACCAACAGCGTGGTGATCAGTGGATCGGAAAATATCCTGCAATCGGTGGGTGAAGTTCTTAAACAACTGGATGCCAACCCGGTGTCGGATGAAACGGTGTTTGTCTTTCGCCTGCGCAATGCCCAGGCGCTGAATCTGGAATCCGTGTTGAATAATCTGTTTGGGGCGGGCACGGTTTCGCGCGGGAGTACCAGCACCCAGCAGCAGAATACGCTCAATAGCGCCCGCAGCAGCCGGGGGACATCCACCCGCGGTGGAACCAGCAGCCGCAGCAGTCGCGGGACAACAACACTGGGCAGCAGCGGCGGGACATTCGCCCAGGGTCAGACGCGGACGGGAACGTTCGGTCAGCAGTCTGGTTTTGCCTCGGCGCAGGCGCGTCTGTCGTCCACGGCGCAGCAGCAGGCAGGCGATCTGGCGGGGCAGGTGACCATCATTGCCGATCCTGATTCCAATTCGCTGCTGGTGCGCACTTCGCCGACCAATTATCAGAAGGTGAAGGAGATTCTGCAGGAGCTGGATAAACCGGTCGCCCAGGTGCTGATCAAGGTGTTGATTGCGGAGGTGACACATGAAAATGGTTCGGATATCGGGACGGAAATGTCGGTCTTGAATCTACGCGCCAATGGCAATGGTCAGACGGCGGGGACGAATTACAACATCCCCACGCAGGGAGCCAGCGCCACCGGTCTGGTGGTGCAGGTGCTGGAGTCCAACTTTTCAGCGGCGATTCGGGCGCTGGAGACCGAGGGGAAGCTGGATGTGTTGTCGCGGCCTTATATTCTGGCATCGGATAATCAACTGGCGAGCATTACGGTGGGGCAGGAAGTTCCGTTCATCACCAATTCGCGCATCACCGATCAGGGCGGGATCATCAACACGATTGAATATGGGGATATTGGCATCCTGCTGGATGTCGTGCCGCATATCAATCCCGATGGGCTGGTGATTCTGGATGTGGCGCCGGAAATCAGCGCGTTGACCGGCAGCAGTGTGCCGCTGAATGAACAGGTTTCCTCGCCGATCATCGCCAAGCGATCAGCCCAGTCGCGCGTGGGTGTGCGCAACGGGCAGACGATTGTGATCGGTGGTTTGATGGAGGATCGCAAGACGCAGACGGTCAATAAAGTGCCGATTCTGGGGGACATCCCGCTGCTCGGGATGTTGTTCCAGCGTAATGAAGTCAGCAAGGCCAAGACCGAGCTGCTCATTTTCCTGACGCCGCATGTGGCCAGCGACCCTGATCAACTTGGGGCGATGGGTCAGCAGGAGCAGGAAGGGGCGAAGATCGTGCCCAATGCGGTGACGCCGGGCGCATTTCAGGAGCATATGGACGGGCTGCAACGCGGGCGAACAGCGCCGGCGACCCAACCGGCAGAGGCCAGCCCGGTTCCTGTTCCTGCGGATCAGAATTGAATGGATCAGACCCGTGGCTTTGGCAAGTAGCCCGCGGTGATCGGCTCAAAAACCGCTCCCTGACGGTCGCGGCTCGTAAGAGATTGCCTGTCGGACGCCTACTTGCGTTTGCCCTGTGGGTAAAACCCCGTGGCGGATATTTTATCAGGATGAAATGGTCGAAATGGATTAACATGATTGGATGGTGTGACAAGTTCAATCAGGAGATGATGTGCTGATGCGAAGCGGGATCGTGATGATGGTCTTACTGGTTGGGTTGATGGTGGGAGGCTGCGCAGCGGATCGGGCGCACCCGGCTTCGCGGCAATCAGCCAGCCGGGTGTCAGGCCAGGGATCATTGGCTGCGCAACCGGCGAAGACCGCGCCGATTACCAACACCGATGCCTGTGCAGCGCAGATGCACGATCTTTGCGGCGCGTTTTTGCTCTATTTTGTTGATCATGGGGAGTTGCCACAGTCGCTGGACGAGCTGCAGGCCATGCCGGGCGGCGGGACGTTGCCGAGTCTGGTCTGCCCGGTTTCGCACTTGCCGTACATTTATAATCCCAGCGGTATTTATATGGCGCAGCGGCAGGCGCAATTGATTTTATATGATGCAGCGCCGTCGCACGGTGGTATGCGGTGGGGCATTATTGCTGAAGATGCGGGTGATGGCGGCGATGGCGTGCCGACGCTGAAAGTAATCGCGTTGCCGGAGTCGATGTTTCTGCTGCATCCACCGGCGCAGCCGTAAGGGGCTGGCGGATTGGCGCAATTTCAGACGATTCAGAGAGGGGCGGAATCAAACAACCGATCAACCGAGCAATTCGCGGACTTTGGCGCCGATGTCATTGGAGCGCATGAGGCTTTCGCCGACGAGGATGGCGCGGACACCGGCCTGGGCGAGTTTGTCCACATCATCGCGGGTGTGAATGCCGCTTTCACTGACGAGCACCTGGCGATCTTCGACCAGTTCAGCCATGCGCAGGGTGTTGCCCAGGCTGGTCTGAAACGTGCGCAGATCACGGTTGTTGATGCCGATGAGGCTGTAGCTTTTGTGGGGGAAGCCGATGATGCGATCGCGCACGCGCATGAGGTTGTCCATGTCGTGCACTTCGATGAGGCAGGTGAGGCTAAGCTCGGTGGCGAGAATCTGCAGATCGATCAGTTCGTTGGTGGGCAGACATTCAGCAATGAGCAGGATTGCATCGGCCCCGGCGGCGCGGCTTTCGTAGACCTGGTAGGGATCGATGATGAAATCCTTGCGCAATACGGGCAATTTCACCACGTCGCGCACTTGATGGATGTATTCGAGCCTGCCCTGGAAATAGTGTTCATCGGTCAGCACGCTCAGGGCATCAGCGCCGGCCTGGGCATATTGGCGGGCGATGTCCACCGGATCGAAATCAGGGCGGATCAAACCGGCGCTGGGTGAGGCTTTTTTGACTTCAGCGATGAGGTTCAGCGGTTTGTTTTTCGGGGGTTTGGTGACGGCCTGGAAAAAATTGCGCGGGCGGCCGAGCGTGGTGATGATCTCCTGCAGTTCTTCCAGCGGTTTGGCGACTTTGCGCTGGACGAGTTCCTGGCGTTTGGTCTGGACGATTTGCTGAAGAATATCACTCATGCGACAACCGGTGGCTGGGCGATTAAGATGCCGAAGGCTGGTTTGTACGGTTCGGATTCGGCGCGCCCGATCCGTAATAGGACAAGGCGCGCACGATAGTGCCAGCGTCACCTGGGGCGAGTTTAGACAGGATGGTCGGGATGTCAAACATCATTGCAGCGGCGGATCAGGGACAGCAGATCCATGTTGCCAGTGCGTGGGTTTTGCTCCTGCCGTGGCTGATTCTGGCGGTGATGCTGCTTTATGTTCTTAAATGTTTTCGGCGGGGGAAAATTGTCGGGCCGATGCGGACAGCCGAGCATGAGCGCGCGGGGCTTTTCGTTTTATTATTTTTGGCGTCTTTGCTGGGCGGATTGCTGGCAGCGATGATTGCAGCGCCGCTGATTCGTGATCCGGCCTGGCGGAGTTTTGCCGTTGGAGGGGTGTTCAATCTGGCTGGTGCGCTGGTGCTGGTGATGTTGAACCATCGGTTGCGTGGCGACGATGGAGGGCGGCTGGGGATGAGGGTTGGGCAAATTCCGCGGGGGCTGTGGCAGGGGGCGATTGGCTTGGTGGTGCTGCTGCCGCTGGTGATGGTTTGTGGCCAAGTGATCGAGGAGGTGGCGCGGTGGTGGAATTGGGCGTTGCCGACGCATGAAGTGCTGAGGGAAATGCGCAGCACCGATAGCTGGACGGAGGTCGTGGGGTTATGGGTGGTGGCGGTGGTGCTGGCACCGATTTTTGAGGAGATGATGTTCCGGGGGATGATGCAGAGTTTTTTGGTGAAGGTGCTGGATCGCAATCAGAGTCGGGGCAGCCTTCAGGTCGGGGAGGAAGTTTGGGCGGATCATTCGGTTGCAGCGTTGGCGGGTGGTCGGGCGATTGCAGCGCGGTGGGGCGCAATCGGGATCACGTCGCTGGCTTTTGCGGCGGTGCATGGGGAGTGGTTGTGGATGGCGCCGCTATTTTTATTGTCAGCCGGTCTGGGTTATGCCTACGAGCGGACGGGCAATTTGTGGGTCAGCATCATCATGCACGGTTTATTCAACGCCTTGCAGATTACGATTTTTATGACAGCGGCGTAGTGGCTGGGGCGTTGGTGATGGCAGCGGAGTTGAGTGGGGGAAAATTAGCCAGGTTTAATTGGCGGGATATTTCGCGCACAACCGGGTCGATGGTTAAAAGTGTGAGGCAGCTTTGATGGGAGCAGGTGCGCCGATAACAGGGGCTGCAGACAATGCTGTGGCGGACGACGGCATCGAGTCGGCCGTACGGGCCGGTACGAACCGGATTGGTCGGCCCGAACAGCGCCACCAGCGGTCGGCCGAGGGCAGCGGCGATGTGCATCGGCCCGGAATCATTGGCGATGACGATGGAGGCTTTTTCCAGAAGGGCAACGAGCTGGCGCAGGTTGGTCTGGCCGCAGAGATTGATATGGCCATGAACCTGTTGGGCCAGGTCATATTCAGCGGGTGAACCGGCCACGACGGTTTTCAACCCCCAGCGATCCAACAAGACCGGAACCAAGGCAGCAAAGCGATCGACAGGCCAGCGTTTGGTAGCCCAGTTGCTCCCCGGGAGGATGACCGCGTAGGGATCAGTGCCGACAAGATTGGAAATCATTTGGCGGTCGGCGGCATCGGTCGGAAAGCAAAAGTTGATGGGTTGGGTGGGGCAGCCGATGAAATCGAGCAGGCGACGGTAGCGATCAATGGCGTGCTGCTCGATGGGGCCGGCATCGACGCGGTGGGTGTAGAACAACGGCGCGCCTTCGCGGGCATTGGCAAAGCCGATGCGCACGGGGGCACGACTCATCCAGCCAAACCAGGCGGAACGAAAAAGACCCTGGAAATCGAGAACGAGATCAAACTTCCTTCGGCGTAAAGCCGAACAGAATCGCCAGAGGTTCGCGGCGGTGGGTGGGTGATGCCACCAGCGGGCCAGGGCTTTGCGATCAAAGGTGATCAATTCATCGAGCTGGGGATGCGCCTGAAGGATATTGGCGCAGGCGGGTGTGACCAGCCAGGAAATTTGCGCCTGGGGCCAGGTTTGGCGCAACAGGTTGAGCATGGGCAGGGTGTGGACGACATCGCCAATGGCACTGGGCTTGATGATGAGCAGGCGTTGGGGCGGGGTGGATAGCAACAGGGCCATGTTGTGTCACAGGATAGGCGCGCCGGTGCGGTGTTGCCAGAGTCGAATCAATAAAATATGCCGCAAGTCAAAACAGATGTGATGACCGGCCAGAAGAGGCGATGGGAGGCGCAGGGGGGGGGTGCCGTGCGTAGCCGGGAAGCGCCAGTAGTTGCGGATCAGCCCGGCGCTTCAGGCGGCGGCGGTCTGGGCATCGGGGCGCAGACCAGCCAGTGTGCAGGGGTTATCGGGATCGAAGGTGTTGTGCGTGGGGTTGATGGGAGGCAAATCCCACTTGGCGAAAAGTTTGGCGTTGTCATCGTGGCCACGGGGCATGTCGATGTAGCGGCGGCCATCGGGATGTTCGTCATGGTCGATCAGGGCGTCGTATGCCTGAACCACGCGCTTGCCGCTGTGCCAGACTTTCAGGGAGAGATCAGGATCAGCGCCGTTGATATAAAAGCGCTCGTCAAAGCCGCCCAGTGAGCGGAGATATTCTGTTTTGAGCATGCCAAAATTGGCGTAGAGTGTGCCGCGAATGTGCAGCAGGCGGTATGTTTTTCCGTTACGCCGGGTTTCATAAGCGACGTTGCGCGGGGATTGAAAATAGTGGTATAGCGCCATCATGCCAATATCGGCTGGCGCATGATCCAGTTGATACAGTGCGCTGTCGAGCGCGCCGGGAAGGGGGCGGGCATCATCGTTAAGCCAAATGACATTGCGTCCGGTCGCCTGGGCGAAGCCTTTGTTGACAGCACGGACAAAACCTTCGCGCTGTTCTTCGCGGATGATTTTCAAACGTTCCCCCATATCAACCTGCGCTTCGGTTAACACGCCGGTGGTGCGGTCGTAGCTGGCTCCGTCAACGACAATAATTTCGTAGCTGCAGGTGGTTCCGCTCCAGATGGCTGCCAGAGTTCGTTCCAGCAGACCGCCGCGGTTGCAGGTGGGCAGGATAATCGACAAATCGTACATGCCAATGCCTTTCATGGCCGCGCAAAAAAGGGCGGTCCTATAGTTTTCATCGGTTATGGGCTGACCGATGCTGTAGGTAATGTGGTGCGGGGATGGGCAGGAAGGGTTAATTGTCGAAAAACAGGGCGAAATAGCGGGTTTTTGCATTGCTTACAACGATGTGCCGATGCCAGCTTTAGCCGGGGGGAGGAGGAAAATTGAAGGAAATTTGCCTGAATGAAGGGTTGTTGTGATAGGATCATCACGTATGGCCAAGGATCTAGCGATTGTTCTGAATAATGGTGGTGTTAATAGCGCGGTTGTGACCGCAATGGCGGCACAGAAGTTCCGACCAATTTTGCTGTGCGCCGAGGCGGGCGGCAGTGAGGTGACGCGCTTACGCAAGGCGTATGAGCAGCAGGTGGAGTATTTCAAGCCCTATCGGGAGCATACGCTGGCGATTCCCTGGCAATTAACGCTGACCAATCCAGCGGCACCGGTGGCTGGTGCGGCGGGTGAAGCAAGACCCATTCAGCAGCAACTTCTGGAGTTAACGCCGCTGATTGGGATTGCAGTGCGTTTTGCGGCGTTTTATCAGGCATCGGCGGTTTATTTGGGGTTGCGGGTTGGCCCGGAGGCAGAGGATCTGGCAGCCGCGACGGAGTATGGCCAAATCTGGAACGAAATGCAGCAATTGCCGTGCAAATTAGGGGAATTGGAGCTGCGCATGCCGGTGCTGGAGCTGGAAGCGTGGCAGGTGGTGGATGCGGGATATCAGGTGGCAGCTCCGTTTGATCGGACGTGGAGTTGCCTGAATCAGGAGGATGAACCGTGCTGGAATTGCCGGGGTTGTCGCCAGCGGGAAGAGGCGTTTCAACAGGCAGGTCGGCCGGATCCGTTACGGATGAAAGTACCCGCCAATCGTAAATAAATTAGCAGCAATGGTTTGCAACTCATGTCGGGCAGAGATGGCGTCATTGAAATAAGTCAGGGTATTTTTACAAAAATCATAGTTAATTGCACTTTTTTCAAAGAAATGTCGTAATATTCAATAATTGACACGCGCTAAAGAGGTTAACTAAAATAGCGATTGCATTTTTGAGCGTGTCGGGATGATCAAGTGGGTGGTGCGGGGGTTGTTGTCTTTTGATTGAATGGGGGTTGCTTGGAACAGGCACCTCCCTTTGAATCAGGGCCAACGTTGTTGTGAAGTGGTCATCTTGACGAGGGGTTGAAATCAAGTGACTTTGAGGGTGCTTCCGTTGGGATGGCATCATCAATGAGTTGCTGAGCTGACTTGGAGTGAAAATAAGACCTTATGTGGTCCAACTTTTTGATTTATCTGATTGTAGCGATTTACGTAGGCACGCTGCTGCTGATAGCGCTGTATGGTCTGCATCGCTATATTCTGCTTTATCTTTATGTGAAGCACCGGGACAACATCTACAAGCTTCAGAAGCATTTTCATGATTTGCCGACAATCACCGTGCAGTTGCCAATGTTTAACGAAGGTGCGGTGGCCGAGCGAATCATTCGCGCGACGTGTTTGATTGATTATCCGAAAGATAAGCTGGAAATACAGGTTCTGGATGATTCGACGGATCAGTCGAAGGAAATTTGCCAGGAGTGTTGCGCGGACTGGGCAGCCAAGGGGTATGACATCAAGCATATCCACCGGGCGGATCGCGTGGGTTACAAGGCGGGGGCGCTGGCAGCGGGGTTGAAGCAAAGTCACGGCTCGTTGATTGCCATTTTTGATGCTGATTTTGTTCCGCCGCGCGATGTGCTGATGAATGTGGTGCATTACTTTGCCGATGACCAGGTGGGAATGGTTCAGGTGCGCTGGGATCATCTGAATCGTGATGCCTCGCTTTTGACCAAGAGCCAGGCGATCTTTCTCGATGGCCACTTCATGATTGAACATACCGCGCGCAATCGCAGCGGTCGGTTCATGCACTTCAACGGTACAGCCGGCCTGTGGCGGCGCTCGTGCATTGATGATGCCGGCGGGTGGGAACATGACACCCTGACGGAAGATCTGGATTTGAGTTATCGCGCCCAGATGAAGGGGTGGAAATTCGTTTATTTACCGCAGTTTTGCGCTCCGGCGGAGTTGCCACCGGAAATGGTGGCGTTCAAGCAGCAGGCCCATCGCTGGACCAAGGGCTCGGTGCAGACCGCCATTAAACTGTTGCCCAAAATCCTGCGCTCGCATCATCTGCCGTGGCGGGTCAAAATCGAGGCGTTTTTTCATTTGACCAATACGGTTGTTTACCCGTTGATGGTGCTGCTGACGGTGCTGATGTGGCCGACGTTTTTTAATATCGCCAGTCCGTTCAAGGATAATGACAACATCAGCCGGATCGTCTTTTCAGCCAGTCTGTTTGTGCTGGCAACCTGTTCGGCCAGTACGTTTTTTGTGTTTGGTCAACGGGAGCTTTTCGGCGCCAAAACGGGTTGGAAGACGATCCTGCATCTTCCGTTTTTGATGGGTTTGGGCGTTGGCATCTGTCTGAATAACGCCAAGGCGGTGCTGGAAGCGTGCTGGTCAGCCATACGCAAACAACCAAGCGAATTTGTGCGAACACCCAAATATGGTGTCACGGGGCACAGTCGTCGATCGCAGCAGATCAGCCAGTCCGCCACCTATTTTGCGGGTGAACTGACCAGCGGGCAGCCGGGGAAGGATGATGCAGTTTCAGAAGGAAATACAGCGGCGGGCGCAAACAGGACTAAGGCTGATTTTGCCGCAGAAGGTATGGATTGCCGAAAAAATTCAGCATCCAACCTTGAACTGCCGCCGGCGCGCAAGAGTTTTCTGTCGTTTAATCGACTGGTGTTGCCTATTCTGGAAATCGCCTTCGGTTGTTACATGAGCTGCTGCATTTTCATCAGCCTGTATTACCAGTGGGGCCGGGCCAGTGTGCCTTTTCTGGTGATTTTTGCGGGCGGTTATTTTTATGTTGGCGTCAACACCTTGTGGGTTTTGTGCCAGATGCAAGCCAGCCAGACAGCGGATGAGGCGCTGGCAGCAGCGGTTGACAACGAGCCGGTATCGTCGCTGTAGATGAGCCTGGCGAGGGTCAACCGGAGATTGATCTGACGGAAGAAAGTAAAAACAACCCACACGGGGCAAAAAATAATTTGTGATAAATTGTCGATATTCAGCGTAAATGGTCAGTTTATTTTTTTGAGCAAGAAATTTTTGTTGGTGGCGCTTGCATTCGCTGGGGGGGAGGATACATTTCGCAACTCGCTTGGCGTGGTTAACGCTGAGTGATGTGACTCAGTTTGCCAGCGGTCAACGGGCCACGCGACTGACAAAAAGAAAAATTTGAGTACCAGTGCTTGACGGGCCGAAAACCGTAGCTATACTTGGTGGCTCAACTGATCGAGCAAGTGTCTTCGGGATGCCTGCCTGATCAAAGAAGAGTGACTCAGGCCTCACAAGAAAGAACAGCCGTTTGAGCAAGATTTTATTCTCCATCCGCTAGCCTCCGGCTGACCCCCAGGAATAAAAGTGGAGTCGCTGGAGAACCGGCGACAGAAGATGAGAATGACCCAGTGTCATTCAGAGAGAATTTTTGTCGCACGGCGGAACCTTGAGAGGGGCTTGAGCGTAGTAAGGCTGGTATGACCGGCGAATGTTGCGGATGACGAAGAAATTTGTCACCGGCACTTGAAATCGAGAGAATTGAGTTCAAAGGCGATAAGCCTGCGAAAGCAAGTTTCTTGATGCTCTTTGACAAGTGAATAGTTGAGGTTCAAAGATATTAGGTAAATACTGCGGTGTCCACCCCTGCTTAGGGCGGATCCCCCGCCCAGCTTTCCGTCGGGTGGACATCGTCGAGCACCTTTTCGGTGAGATGATACGTTATCGATTTTGGTCAGGTCTGTAGGACTGGCCAGCGTCACGACTGCCCTGTCGAAGGTTTGGTCGATGCAAATCGGGTTTCGGTCAAACGGTAATACGGATGATCGGGATCAGATTGGTGTTGGTTGAACTTGAATGACGGTGATCGGTAAAAGTGATCAAACTACTAAGGGTGTATGGTGGATGTCTTGGCATCGAGAAGCGACGAAGGACGTGGGAACCTGCGTTAAGCCACGGGAAGCCGGTAACCAGGCGTTGATCCGTGGATGTCCGAATCGGGAAACCGGGCTGGTGTAACAGCCAGTCACTTCCGGTTGAATTCATAGACCGGAAAGAGCAAACCCAGGGAACTGAAACATCTAAGTACCTGGAGGAAAAGAAAGAGACATCGATTCCGTGAGTAGCGGCGAGCGAAATCGGAACAGCCCAAACCAGGCTTCGGCCTGGGGTTGTGGGTGCCTTGAGCTGAAATAGTCTAGCTGAAGCGTTTGGAAAGGCGCACCAGAGCGGGTGATAGTCCCGTAGGCGAAAGATGAAATAGGCGTTGATAGGCATACCAGAGTAGCGCGGGGCTCGTGGAACCCCGCGTGAAGCTGCCCGGACCACCGGGCAAGGCTAAATATTCCTCGATGACCGATAGTGAACAAGTAGGGCGATTGAACGATGAAAAGCACAGCTATAAGCTGAGTCAAAAGTACCTGAAACCATACACTTACAAGCGGTCGGAGTCCTATGTCCCGCAAGGGAAATGGATGACGGCGTACCTTTTGCATAATGGACCGGCGAGTGCATGTTTGTGGCAAGGCTAAGCTGTTACGCAGCGGAGCCGTAGCGAAAGCGAGTCTTAAGATGGCGTCAAGTCGCAGGCATGCGGCCCGAAACCCCGTGATCTACCCGTGGCCAGGTTGAATGTTCCGTAAAAGGAACAGAAGGACCGAAGTCGTGAACGTTGAAAAGTTCTGGCATGAGCTGCGGGGAGGAGTGAAAGTCTAATCAAACGGGGAGATATCTGGTTCTCTTCGAAATGCCTTTAGGGGCAGCCTCAAGTAATACCCTCTGGGGGTAGAGCTACTGAAAGGAGATGGGGGGCTACCCGCCTACCCACTCCTACCAAACTCCGAATACCAGAGGGCGTATCTTGGGAGTGAGTCCGCGAGGGATAATCTTCGCGGTCAAAAGGGAAACAACCCTGATCGTCTGCTAAGGTCCCTAAATATCACTTAGTTCGAAAGGAAGTTATTGTTCTGAGACAGCCAGGATGTTGGCTTAGAAGCAGCCACCATTTAAAAAGTGCGTAATAGCTTACTGGTCGAGAACAGTAGCGCCGTAAATGATCGGGAATAAGTGATATACCGAAGCAGCGAGCTGACGTAAGTCAGCGGTAGAAGAGCGCTGCACTCTGCGTTGAAGCCGTACCGTAAGGAGCGGTGGAGCGTGTGCAGGTGAGAATGCCGGTATGAGTAACGATAATGCAGGTGAAAATCCTGCACGCCGAAAGCCCAAGGTTTCCTGGGGAAGGTAAATCCGCCCAGGGTTAGTCGGTTCCTAAGTCCAGGCCGAAAGGCGTAGACGATGGATAGCGGTTTAATATTCCCGCACCGGCTGTGAAGGTTGAACTTCTGCATGCGGTTTCTTTAATTGCAGCCTCCGATTAGTCGTGGAGGTTCCCGAAAGGGCGAGCCATTTATGGCGTAAGTGCAGGGCGAGAGATCCGAGAAAAGTGCAGGAGGGACGACACAGTCGACCGTACCAAAACTGACACAGGTGGGCGAGGAGAATATCCTAAGGCGCTCGAGAGAACTGTGGTTAAGGAACTAGGCAAATTCACCCCGTAACTTCGGGATAAGGGGTCCCTCGCCATCGCAAGATGGAAGGGCGCAGAGAAAAGGCTCTGGCGACTGTTTATCAAAAACACAGCTCTGTGCTAACACGCAAGTGGATGTATACAGAGTGACGCCTGCTCGGTGCCGGAAGGTTAAGGAAGTCGGTTAGGTCTTCGGACCGAAGCTGGCAACCGAAGCCCCGGTAAACGGCGGCCGTAACTATGACGGTCCTAAGGTAGCGAAGTTCCTTGTCGGGTAAGTTCCGACGCGCATGAACGGCGTAACGACTGGAGCACTGTCTCAACCACAGACTCGGTGAAATTGAAGTGGCGGTGAAGATACCGCCTTCCCGCAGCAAGACGGAGAGACCCCATGCACCTTTACTATAGCCTGGTAGTGACGCCGGCTGTGGACTGCGTAGAATAGGTGGGAGGCGTTGATCCGCTGGTTCTGGCCAGCGGGGAGTCATCTGTGAAATACCACCCTGTTTGCAGTCGTCGTCTCACCCGAATTCCGTGAATCCGGATCGGGAACATTGCTAGGTGGTTAGTTTGACTGGGGCGGTCTCCTCCAAAAGAGTAACGGAGGAGTGCAAAGGCCCGCTCAGGACGGTTGGCAATCGTCCGTCGAGCGTAAAGGTAGAAGCGGGCTTGACTGCGAGTGCGACAGCACGAGCAGAGATGAAAGTCGGCCTTAGTGATCCTGTGGTTCCGTGTGGAAGGGCCATAGCTCAACGGATAAAAGGTACGCTGGGGATAACAGGCTGATCGCATCCGAGCGTCCATAGCGGCGATGCGGTTTGGCACCTCGATGTCGGCTCATCACATCCTGGGGCTGAAGGCGGTCCCAAGGGTTTGGCTGTTCGCCAATTAAAGTGGTACGCGAGCTGGGTTCAGACCGGCGTGAGCCAGGTCGGTCCCTATCTGCTGTGGGCGTAGGAACCTTGACGGCGATTCTTCCATAGTACGAGAGGATTTGGAAGGACTGACCCCTGGTGTACCAGTTGTCCTGCTAAGGGCACGGCTGGGTAGCTATGTCAGGAACGGATAAACGCTGAAAGCATCTAAGCGTGAAGCCAGCGTCAAGACGAGGGTTCCATGAGGTTTAACCTCGAGAGACCCCGGGTAGACCACCCGGTTGATAGGCCGGAGCTGTAAGAGCTGAAAGGCTTTAAGGTTACCGTGTACTAAAGGTCTATTGTTTGATCACTTTTATCGATTACCGTCGTGGGTTGTTCGATGGCTGATCTGGGCATCGTAAGATGAACAGGTTGATGTTGAACAGGCTGCGATGTACGAAAAGTGTGTTCGGCGACCGCGTGTTTGCCTGAACGATCTTTGAATTTTAATTATTCACGAATCTAGCTGCGTTGATGCTTAATCGTTTCAACGCAGATTTGTCGGTGGCTATACCTGGAGGGTCACACCCGTTCCCATTCCGAACACGGTCGTTAAGCCTTCAGGGCCGATGATACTGCTTCCGCGGGAAAGTAGGTTACTGCCGGCATTTATATTTAAGACCCTGGTCAAGTTGATCAGGGTCTTTTTTTTGCGCCAATATTTTCCTGCGTTGAAAATATCCCGCGATTTTCCGGATGATAAATGCTCAGCAGCACTGGTCAGGTTGCGTTGATGGGTCTATAGTCGCGTCGATACTATTTTCAGGAGTTGATCGATGAATGTGCTCGTTGCCGGAGGTGCTGGTTACATTGGTTCACATACCGCCAAACGGTTGCTGGAAAGTGGGCACACGCCGGTCATTTACGACAATGCTTCGCGCGGTCACAAGATTGTGGCGGGCATTCTGAACGTGCCAGCCGTCTGGGCTGATCTGAAAGACCGATCGGTTTTGTTGTCGGCATTGCGCGATTACCGCATTGACTGTGTCATGCACTTTGCCGCCTATACTGCGGTGGGTGAAAGTGTTGAGCAGCCATTGATGTACTATCGGAATAACGTGGCGACCACGATCAGCGTGCTGCAGGCGATGGCTGAAGCGGGCGTCAGGCGTTTTGTTTTTTCCAGCACCTGCGCGACATACGGCGACCCGGATCAGGTTCCCATTACGGAAAACGAGAAGCAGGCACCGGTTTCGCCGTATGGCCGCTCCAAGTTGATGGTGGAACAGATTCTAAAGGATCAGGCGGTCGCCGATCCGCAATTCAAATTTGCAGCGCTGCGCTATTTCAATGCCAGCGGGTGCGCGTCCGATGGGAGTCTGGGTGAAGACCATGACCCCGAAACACATTTGATTCCGGTGGTGTTGCAGGCAGCGCTGGGTAAACGTGCGGGAATCACGGTTTTTGGAACCGATTACCCCACGCCCGATGGCACGAATGTGCGCGATTACATACACGTTGATGATCTGGCCGATGCGCATATTGCGGCGATGGGAAAACTGGATGACCTTGGGCAGATTTTCTGCAACCTGGGAACGGGAAACGGATTCAGCGTCAAACAGGTCATTGCGGCAGCGGAAAAGGTGACGGGTAAAACAATCCCGGTGACCTATGGCCCGCGACGGGCGGGCGATGCGATCACCCTGTATGCCGACCCCAGCCGCGCCCGCGAACTACTGGGCTGGCAGGCGCAGCATACCGATCCGCAAAGCATTATTGCCTCGGCGTGGAACTGGTTCAGCCGTCATCCGGATGGTTACGCCAGAAAAGGATAACCATCGGCGCACGGTTCATCCTTGTTGTTCACCTGTCGATTCGTCAGCGTTCTATTTTGCCCGTTGGAAGCGATGGAACAATCGGCCAAACCATCATGCGACGAGCCTGATTTTTGGATGAATAAGAGCGCGCGGATCGGGCGGGAGGGCAGGGGTGGGTGGTTGCAGATCGGCCGGCCGAAAAATTTGCTTTGGAAGCGGACTGTTTTACCGGTATCGGGGCTGGATCGGCGGTTGGATGGTCTGCGTCTGGTGCATCTGAGTGATCTGCATCTGCGCCGTGGCTGGGCCGCCAGTTACGATCAGCTCATTAACCGATTACGGGATGATCCGCCGGATTTGATCTGTTTTACCGGTGATTTTGTTGAAGATAAGCGTGATTGTCGTCCGGCAGTGGCGGCGATGCAGCGGTTGATGGGGGCGCTACCTTCGCGGCTGGGCACGTTTGCGGTGCTCGGTAATCATGACAATCGGTTGCCGCTGGATTGTCTGGCGCGGTTGAATATCTGCAACATAACCAATCAACGAAAAGAGCTGGGATCAATCGAGCTGGTGGGTTTTGGCGGCGTGCAGCGCAGCGATCTTGATTTGACGATGCTTGAAAATCTGCCGCCCAGGACGCCTGGGCAAATTCGCATTGTGCTATGTCATTATCCAGATCTGTTTGAACGCATTAACCGGTGCAACCCTGATCTGTATTTATGCGGGCATTGTCACGGTGGGCAGATTTGTCTGCCCGGCGGCGTGGCGTTGTTGAAACATGATCGATCACCGCGGCGGTTTGTCAGCGGTGTGCATCGGCGCGGTTCGTGCTGGTATGTGGCCAATCGTGGTGTGGGGGCGGGCAAGATCATGTTGCGGTTGTTTTGCCCGGCGGAGGTGCTGGAGATTACGCTGCGCGCGGTCGAGCAATAGATCGTGGCCATAAATGGCAGCACGAACAGGCGGCGGGGCGGTCGTAATGGGTTGATTCAAGGCAGGGGGACTGTTTGTACGCGCCGGCCGTCAATGTGCAGGCGACCCTGTTGAAAGAGCCTGATCGCCTGCGGATAAGCCAGCAGTTCCTGTTGAAATACGCGGTCAGCCAGGGTGTCGGGGGTGTCATCATCCAGAACGGGGCAGGTGTTTTGCAGGATGATGGGGCCGGCATCATATTCGTTATCGACAAAATGAACCGTGCAGCCGCTGACCTTGCAGCCGTGCGCCAGTACCGCTTCGTGTACATGGTGTCCATACATGCCCTTGCCGCCGAAGGAAGGCAGCAAGGCGGGATGGATGTTCATAACACGTCCGCTATAGCGCAAGGGTATTTGAAGCAATGACAACCAGCCGGCCAGGCAGACCAGCTCGGCGCCGCTGTCGTCACAAAGCTGAAAAATCTGCCTGCTGAACAACTCCAGATCAGGGTTTTGTCGGCGATCGACAATGAAATTGGGAATCACCGCATCGGCTGCCCGTTGCAGACCGCCCAGACCGGGGCGCGAAGCGATGACGGCGGTTATCTTGACGGGCAGTTGATTAGTGGCGGCCAAATCGATGAAGTTCTGCAGGGTTCGACCGGAACCACTGACCAGTACGGCGATGGATAGAGGTTGGCCAACGCTGTTGTTCATGCGCCGTGGTTTTCCGGGTTTGTCTGACTGGATCGAATCGCCTGGGCATCGCGCAGCGACAGATCGGGATAATGTTTGTCCTGGCCGACATCCGGGCGGCGTTTCCAACTGCGGGCGCAGGCGTGATAGTCGCTGCGACGATCAATCACCCTGACACTGGCTGCCGGTTCGCTGGTGGGTGCTTCAGCAAAACTATGATGGCCCGCGCCGACCAGGTCTTCCAGATCGGCGCCGTAGCTTTGCAGATGCTGGCGCAGATTGTCATCGTCAATGTGGTAGACGATTTCAGCATCGATGGCTTTATTCAAACCAGCCTCTTTTTTCAGCGCATCCAACTGAAGCAGGGCACTGTCGCGCAGTTCCATGAGCAACTGCCACTGGTGGCGCTGTTCGGGGCTGACGATCTGGCCGGATGGTTGAGGCACCAGCGCCAGATGGACGCTGGGCAGATCAGCCTCATCGCCGCAGCGGGCCAGATGTTCCCATGCTTCATCGGCGGTAAAGACGAGCATGGGCGAAAGCAGTTTGATCAGAACGGTTGCCATGCGGTGCATGACACTCTGGCAGCGGCGGCGCAGCGGTGAATCAGCCGCGTCGCAGTAGAGGCGGTCCTTCATGGCGTTGCCGTAAATCGAGCTGAGTTGAACCGCGCAGAAATCATACAGCAGGCGAAAGGCGCGATGTGTCTGAAAGGCGTTGTACGCATTGGCCACCTGGACGATCAGCGTATCGAGTTGATCCAGCGCCCAACCATCGAGGCTTTGCAGGGGAATGTCGTTGACGGTGTGGCGCGACGGGTCGAAATCGTACAAATTGCTGAGCAGATAACGAAGCGAGTTGCGGATTTTGCGGTACTTGTCGCCGAATTCCTTGATGATTTGCGGGCTGGTGGGAATATCGCCTTCGTAATCGACGCTGCACGCCCAGAGGCGCAGCAGATCAGCGCCGTGGGTATTGATCTCCTTGGTGGCTGTGACATATTCCGGATCGCTCTTGGATACTTTCCGGCCATCGGGTTTGACGACAAAGCCGTGCGTCAACACCTGTTTGAATGGCGGTTGATTGGTTGCGCCCAGTGCTGGTAAAAGCGAAAGCTGGAACCAGCCGCGATGTTGATCGGATCCTTCCAGGTAAAGATCGGCTGGGTAGTGCAGCCCTTTGCGCGTCATCAGCACATCATGCCATGAGCTGCCGGATTCAAACCAGACATCAAAAATATCGCGCTCTTTGCGCAGTTTGTCCTTGGGGAAATCAGGCCCGGTGTCGCAGCCTTCCAGAAGCTGGGCTGGCGTTTGGGTGAACCAGGCATCGGATCCCTTTTCAGCAAAGCGACGGGCAACGGCGCGAACGCTCTGCGGGGTGAGCAGCGCCTGATCTTTTTCATTGTAAAAGACAGGGATGGGCAGGCCCCAGGCGCGCTGGCGCGAGATACACCAGTCCGGGCGCGAATCAAGCATTCCGCGCAGGCGCGACTGGCCCCAGCGCGGGATGAAGGTGATTTCCTTTTCGGCTGCGTGCTGGGCGCGGCTGCGCAGCGACTGGTCGATGCCATCAACCGCCAGTTGATTGACCGGTCGATCCATGGCGATGAACCATTGTTCGGTGGCGCGAAAAATGGTCGGGGTTTTGCTGCGCCAGTCGTGCGGATAGCTATGGCGGATGATCTGCTGATGAAATAATTGACCGAGTTCCTTCAGGTGCGGGGTGATCAGATTGTTGGCATCCCAGACCAACTGCCCGCGCAACCACGGAGGTACGCTGTCATCAAAGCGACCATTGCCCATGACGGGCGAATAAATGTCCAGCCCGCAACGAATACCGGTCTGGTAGTCGTCTTCACCATGACTGGGGGCGGTATGAACCAGACCCGTCCCATCTTCAAACGTCACGTAATCCGCCGTCAATACCGGCGAAACGCGGTCCATGAACGGATGGCGATAACGCAGACGGGTTAATTCCTCACCGCTGGCTTGACCCAGAACGGTGATATTTTGGGCACCGCCGGCCTGCAGGACGCGCTGAACGAGCGAATCGGCCAGAATGGTGTGACAGGTCTGGCCCTGTTTTTCAAAGCGTACCAGTTGATATTGCCCGCGCGGCGCAACAGCAATCGCCATATTCGCTGGCAGCGTCCAGGGCGTGGTGGTCCAGATCATGAGGCTGATGGTCTGGCCAGCTGGGGCGTTGAGTGAAGCGGGCAGGTCCTGCGGGTTGTCCAAGTTGAACAGGACATAAACGCTCAGGTCATCGCGATCCTCATATTCAATTTCGGCATCGGCCAGGGCGGTCTGATTGGCGATGGACCAGGAGACGGGTTTGAGCTGCTTGTACACCAGACCCGCCTGCACGAACTGCGCGAAGACCTCCAGCGTTCCCGCCTCGTAGGCGGGTTTCATGGTGATGTAGGGATCAGACCATTCACCCATGATGCCCAGACGCTGAAACTGCTGGCTTTGCAGGTTGACGTATTTTTCCGCGTAGTCGTGACAATGCTGACGGACCGCAACGGTTTCCATCTGGCGCAATTTAGGGCCAAGCTGCTGCTGGATTTTGTGTTCGATGGGCAGGCCGTGGCAGTCCCAACCGGGGATATAGGGCGTACGCTGACCGCACAGGCTATGCCAGCGCAGAAAAACGTCCTTGAGTGTTTTGTTGATCACATGCCCGATGTGAATATCGCCGTTGGCAAAGGGAGGGCCATCATGCAAAACCCAGAGTGGGGCATCGGCGCGGGCGTTGAGAATCTGGTGATACAGATCCATCTGCTGCCATTTGGCCAGACGTTTTGGCTCGTTTTCGACGAGTTTGGCGGTCATGGCGAAATCTGTCCTGGGCAGATTCAGCGTCTCTTTATAACTAACTTTTTGCGGATCACTGCTCATAACAAGCTCACTAACGCCGATCAATTTTTAATTGCGGCCAACGGACGAATCATCAAAACAATAAATTTACCGCAAGCGTGCGACGATGGCGAGATGTGGTGTTGATTGTCGCGTCATTTCCCAGCTATTTTTTCGCAGGCGCTGAGTGATTGACCGGGGTTGTTCACGGGGGTTGTTTGACCGGTATTTTCAGCGGTTGTATAGTATTTTCATGCCCAAACAGCCAATCGGTGTCACGATGATGCGTGCCACAATGAGGACTGTCACAACCCCTGTACCATATACGGTGGCTGGTGGGCGATAAGGCGTTGGTACGATCGAACAACGCGAACGAATTTTTCGCCCGGTCATGAGCGGCCGGGCATTTTCATTCGATCAATTCATCGAAGCCGGGCCAGCATCAACAGCGCAGCAGGCGCGGTTGGATCGGACGGGCTGACGATACATGGCAGGAGTCAACATGGCGGTGGCGATACTTCCCGATGGCAGTCGCAAGGAAATTCCCGATGGCAGCACCATCAAGGCGCTGGCGGATGGGATTGGCAAGCGTCTGGGGCAGGCAGCGGTCGCAGGCGAAATCGACGGAACCGTGGTCGATCTGACGACCAGGCTGACCGGCGAAAAACAGGTGAAGATTCTGACCGATCGTGATCCGCAGGCGCTGCTGGTGCTGCGCCATAGTGCTGCCCATGTGATGGCCGAGGCGATTCAGCGTATTTGGCCTGGTGCGCTGCTGGCGTATGGGCCGGCGCTGGATAACGGGTTCTATTATGACATTGCGTTGGATCAGCCGATCAGTTCGAGCGATTTTGCCCGGATCGAAAAAGAAATGGCCAGCATCATCGCGGAGGATCGGCCCTTCGTGCGTTATGAATTACCCTTTGCCGAGGGGTTGAAACGTCTGGAAGCCGAAGGAAATCGCTACAAGGTTGATAACGCGCAACGAGCACAGCAGGCGGGATCAGCCTGTTTAAGCTGGTACGTTACGGGAGAAAAGGGGCGCAACTGGGAGGATTTGTGCATGGGGCCGCACATTCCATCGACCGGGCGCATCAAGGGGTTCAAGGTGATGAGCGTGGCCCAGTCGCACTGGCATGGCGATGTGACCTCCGACCGGTTTCAGCGTGTTTATGGAACGGCATTTTTCGACAAGAAGCAGTTGGATGAATACCTGCATCTGCTGGAGGAGGCGCGCAAGCGCGATCATCGCGTTTTAGGCCCGCAGCTTGGGTTGTTTGCCATTGATGATGCGGTGGGGCAGGGTCTGGTGTTGTGGAAGCCCAAGGGAGCGGTGGTGCGTCAGGAGTTGCAGAACTTCATCAGTGAACATCTGCGCCGCCAGGGGTATCACCAGGTCTTTACGCCGCATATCGGCCGGTTGGGTTTGTATAAGACCAGCGGGCATTTTCCGTATTACCGGGAAAGCCAGTTTCCGCCGCTGGTGGATCGGGAGTTTATCAGCCAGAAGGCGGCTGAGGGCTGCTCGTGCGCGCAACTGTCGAACCTGATGGAAGCGGGCGAGATCGATGGTTATCTGCTCAAGCCGATGAACTGCCCGCATCATATCCGTATTTACGCCAGTGAACCGCACAGCTACCGCGATTTGCCGATTCGTCTGGCGGAGTTTGGCACGGTTTATCGCTGGGAAAAAAGCGGCGAATTGGGGGGAATGACGCGCGTGCGCGGTTTTACCCAGGATGATGCCCATCTGTTCTGCATGGAAGAGCAGGTTCCGGCTGAAGTGCTGGGTTGTCTGGAGCTGGTGAAGATCGTGCTGGGTACGCTGGGAATGAACAACTACCGGGTGCGTGTGGGGTTGCGCGATCCGGACAGTGCCAAGTATGTCGGCGATCCCGCCCAGTGGGATCGGGCGGAGGCTGCGTGCCTTGCTGCGGCGCAAAGTCTGGGCGTTGCGTTTACCAAGGAGCCGGGCGAAGCGGCGTTTTACGGGCCGAAGATCGATTTTGTCGTCAAGGATGTGATTGGCCGCGAGTGGCAACTGGGAACGGTACAGGTGGACTATCAACTGCCGCAGCGCTTCGACCTGAGTTATATCGGGGCGGATAATAAATCACATCGACCGGTAATGATTCATCGTGCGCCGTTTGGATCCATGGAGCGCTTCATCGGCGTGTTGATCGAACATTTCAACGGCAGTTTTCCGTTGTGGTTAAGCCCGGTGCAGGCGATTGTGCTGCCCATCA
>WBZR01001054.1_pt1 | contig 37779 bp, 40 predicted proteins | sample 5204231 | NCBI WGS metagenome assembly WBZR01 (sample SAMN12412403, study PRJNA552823) | activated sludge metagenome | isolation source: activated sludge from anammox sidestream of wastewater treatment plant... | place: USA: Virginia | collected 2017-08 | reverse complement strand
TGAACGAACTCAACACCACCGCCCGCAGCAAGCTCAAGAGCGCCCAGCGCCGCCCTTCGATCATCGCCGCCTGCTGGATGCAGGCTGAGCTCTGGTAGTGTCGTCCTTTACGGAAAACTCAATAGGAGCGTGGGCGGCAGAAATCCAGCCCCGCGTCGGCCCCGGCTGAAGGCCCAGGCAAGACGCCGCGCGCAGCCCGGGCTGGACGCCCGGGCCAGCGGCGCAACGCCGCATGGGCCCTTAGCTGAGGCCGACCCTTCGGGCCGCGGCGATTCGCGGCGCCGGGCGCTGTTGCACGCTCGTTGCGCGGCACGCACCACGCGCCTCGCGCGCGCCTTGCCCGGCACCGCGACTCGCCACGGCGTGGGGCCGGATTTCTGCCGCCCACACTCCTAGTACTTTGGCGCAGGGGTTTCGGAACATGATGAAAGCGATGGATTCGGGTCGAGCGCAAGGCGCCGAGCGCAGCGATACCGGGCGCTGTCGCGAGCATCGGCAACGCCGCCATCGGCCCGAAGACGCGCTTTCATGTTTCGAAATGCCTGTGTCGGAGTACTAGGGCGGCGCGCACGCCGATCGAGAACGTCCACGGCAACGCGCTGCACGCCTGGCACCACCGCATGGACAAGCAGATGAGCAAGACCATCGGCACGCGGCTGCGCACCCGCCTTGCGCTCGGCAGCCCCCGGCGCGGGTCGATGCAGCCGCTGCCGCTGCAACGCGCGCGGCCGGACGCGGTGACCGGGCGCGAGCCTGCGCGCGCCAAGCGTGCGTGCCGCGTGCCGATCGACGGTGCGGCCGAGGGCATCGAGCAGGTGCCCGCGTCGCGCCGGCGCCTGCCTTCGGTGAGCAAGCCGCCGGCACCGCTTGCAGGCAGGGCACGCGTCCATGCCGCGCCCGCACGCCGGGGTCCGGGCCGCCGGCAAGCCCGGGAGCATCTGCCGTGCGAGTCCTGATCACCGGAGGCGCAGGCTTCGTCGGCGCGCGTCTGGCGCGCGCCCTGCTCGCCCGCGGCATGCTCGCCGGGCGCCGCATCGAACGCATCGTGCTCGCCGACCAGGCTGCGGCCGCGCCCTGGCTGCTGGCCGACGCGCGTGTCGAGGCCCGCGTCGGCACGCTGCTCGCACAGATCGAGCGGCTGGCGGGTGAGCCCTTGGACGCCGTGTTCCACCTCGCGTCGGCGGTGTCGGGCGAATGCGAACTCGATTTCGACCTGGGCCTGCGCTCCAACCTCGACAGCACGCGCGCGCTGCTCGACGCGCTGCGCCGGCGCGTGCAGCAGCACGGGGCGGCGCCGGTGCGGCTCGTGTTCGCCAGCTCGATCGCGGTGTTCGGCCCCGATCCGGCCTATCCGTTCCCGGACCTCGTGGGCGACGATACGCTGCCGACGCCGCAGACGAGCTACGGCACACACAAGCTCGTCTGCGAGCAGCTCGTCGCCGACTACACGCGCAAGGGCTTCGTCGACGGGCGGGCGGCACGCCTGGTCACCGTGACCGTTCGTCCGGGGCGGCCCAACGGCGCGGCGAGCTCGTTCTTCAGCGGCATCATCCGCGAGCCGCTGGCCGGCCAAAGGGCGTCGCTGCCGGTCGACCCCGGGGTGGCGCATCCGGTGGCTTCGGTCGGGCGCATGGTCGACGGCCTGATCGCGGTCGGCGAGGCCAGCCGCGCGGCTTTCGTCGGCCGTACGGCGATGACTTTGCCAGGGCTCAACGTGACCGTGCAGCAGATGCTCGACGCGCTCGAGCGCGTGGCCGGGCCGGCGGTGCGCGCGCGCGTCGTGCGCGAGCGCGACGAACGCATCGCCGCCATCGTGGCCAACTGGCCGCGCGCTGTGACGACGCCGCGCGCGGCCGCGCTGGGCCTTCGCTGCGATGCCTCGTTCGACGACATCATCCGCAGCTACATCGCCGACTGCCGCGACCCGGTGCTGGGCGACCCGGCGGCCTTGAAGGGCATGGCGTGACCCGCGCATCGATCTCGACAGCCGCGCCGCGCCCTTTGCCGGCGCGCAGGGCGGCCGCGCGCGGCCCGCGCTCGAGGGCGTCGACGTCGCCCGGCCAGGGCTCCGGATCGAATCGACCCCTGGGCGCGCGCCGCGCTCAGCGTGCTTCGCGGAAAGCCTGCACGGCGTCGCCCAGCACGGTGGCCTGCGTGCGCAGGCAGCCGGCCGCCGCGGCGCTCTGCTCGACGAGGGCGGCGTTCTGCTGCGTCACGCGGTCGAGTTCGCCGACGGCGGCGTTCACCTGGCCGAGGCCCTGGCTCTGCTCCGACGCCGCGTGGCTGATCTCGGCGATCAGCTCGCCGACGCGCCGCACCTGCTGCACGATGCGCTCCATCGCCGCGCCGGCGCTCTCGACCTGCCGGCTGCCGGCCTGCACGCTCTGCGCCGAGGCGCCGACCAGGCCCTTGATCTCGCGCGCCGCACCGGCGGCGCGCTGCGCCAGCGCCCGCACTTCGCCGGCGACGACGGCGAAGCCGCGTCCGTGCTCGCCGGCGCGTGCCGCCTCCACCGCGGCGTTGAGCGCCAGCAGGTTGGTCTGGAAGGCGATCGCGTCGATCTGCGACGTGATGTCCGCAATGCGCTGCGAGCTGCGGCTGATCTCGTCCATCGTCGCGACGAAGCCGCCCACCACCTGTCCGCCCTCGGCCGCCGCCGTGCAGGCGCCGCTGGCGATCTCGGATGCAGCACGCGCGCTGTCGGCGCTCTGGCGCACGCTGCCGGTCATCTGCTCCATCGAGGCCGCCGTCTGCTCGAGGCTGGCGGCGGCCTGCTCGGTGCGCGAGGACAGATGGTCGCTGCCGGCGGCGATCTCGCCGCTCGCGCTGCTGAGGCCGCCGACCTGACTGCTGACGTCGTCGAGCAGCGAGCGCAGGTTGAGGCCGGCCTGGTTCACCGAGCGCAGCAGCATGCCGATGTCGTCCAGGCGGCCGAGTTCGAACTGCTGCGACGTATCGCCGCTGGCCACTTCCTGCGCCTTGCGCGCCACCAGCCGCAGCGGCGCGACGATCTGGCGCTGCAGCAGCCAGCCGCCGGCGAGCCAGCCTGCGAGCGCCGCACCGCCGAGCGCGGCGGCGGCAGGCAGCGAGGGCGCCAGCGCCAGGGCCGCGGCCGCCGCAGGCAGAGCCGCCAGCGCGCAGCCCAGCCAGGTGCGCGTCGCCACCGAGGCCGTGGCGAAGAACGAGCGCCAGGCCCACAGGCCCTTGTAGACGGCGATGCCGCGCCGCAGCCCGATGCCGCGCGCCCGACCTTCGCGCATGCGGCGATACAGCGCCTCGGCTGCGTCCGTGTCCTGCGCGCTGGGCCGCGTGCGCACCGAGATGTAGGCGACATGCTGGCCGCCGCGCACCACCGGCGTGACGTTGGCGCGGACCCAGTAGTGGTCGCCGTCCTTGCGCCGGTTCTTGACCAGAGCGGTCCAGGAATGGCCGTCCTTCAGCGTCTGCCACAGGTCGGCGTAGGCCTCGGGCGGCATGTCGGGGTGGCGCACGATGTTGTGCGCCTTGCCGAACAGCTCGTCGCGCGTGAAGCCGCTCACATCGATGAAAGCCGCGTTGGCGTACTGGATGCGGCCCTTGGGGTCGGTCTTCGACATCAGTGTCGCGTCGGCCGCGAACGCGTATTCCTTGCCGGTAACGGGCAGGTTGAGGCGCATGGGGTTCCTTTGCTTCTTGCTCTTGTGGCGGGGGTGGGCGCGACGGACGGCGCCTCGACGTGCAAGCCCAGGCCTGCCGGACTTGCACGGCCAGGATATCGGCGGGCAACGCTCTCGCCTTGAGCTGCGCTCCGCTGCGTTGTGCCAAGCGAAGCCCATTGCCCCATGCGAAGCGGCCCCGCGACGACTGTCGCGGGGCCGCTTCAGGCACGATCGGCGCCCGGCCCGCCGCCTCGGCGCGTGCGGCCGGGCGCGGCGGACGCGAGCAGCAGGCTTCAGCTCACCTGCACCTGCACGCGGCGCGGCTGGGCGTGGGCGGCCTTGGGGATGCGCACGCGCAGCACGCCCTGGCTCATCTCGGCGCCGATCTTGTCGGCGTCGAGTTCCTTGCTGAGCGTGAAGGCGCGCCGGTAGCGCGCGCGCTGCACCTCGGCGTGCGTGGGCTGCATGTCGGGCGGCAGTGCCAGCTTCATCTCGCCTTCGATGAGCAGCTGATCATCCTCGACGCGCAACGTCACGCGTTCCTTGGCGACGCCGGGCATGTCGGCATACAGCGTGATGCCGCCGGCGTCCTCGATCACGTCGACCGGCGGCAGCAATGCGGCCTCGCTGCGCGTGCCGCTCGGCTCGACCCGAGTCTCGTCGCGGGGGGTGGTCACGGTGTTCATGGTGTCGCTCCTTTGGGCTTCATTGCACGGTGATGCGGCGCGGCTCGGCGGCGGCGCGGCGCTTGATGCGCACGTGCAGCACGCCGTCCGTGTAGCTCGCGCTCACGCTCTCGGGGTCGATGTCCTCGGGCAGGCTGAGCACGCGGCGGAAGCGCCCGGCGAAGCGCTCGTCCAGATGCACGGTGGTCTTGGCGTCGCTGGGCGGGGCCTCGGCCTTGCGCTCGCCGGCCAGCGTCAGCACGCCGCGTTCGAGGTTGACCTCGATGGCCGCCGGGTCGAGCCCGGGCGCGAAGGCGAACACGTCGACGGATCCGGGCGCGCTGCCCACGTTGAGCGCCGGATAGCCGCCGCGGCCCAGGCCGCGGATGCTGGGAATGCCCTGGAACAGGCCGGACATCTCATGCTGCAGGCGATCGAATTCGGCGAACAGATCGCGCGGGAAGAAGGTTCGGTACATGGGAATCCTCCGATGAGTCAAACTCCGCTTTCGGCTGCCGCGCCAACCTTGGCGCGCGCCGACAAGAGTCCAGTTAGGGCCTGGCGCGGCAGCTTTCAAGGGTCTTGAAGTCGCGGCCGCGGCCCGCAGATGGAAGGGCAGGCGCCGCCAACGGCGCATGGGTCGTCGTGGAGTTCAAGGACTACTACCAGGTGCTCGGCGTGGCGCGTGATGCAAGCGCCGACGACATCAAGAAGGCGTACCGACGTCTGGCGCGCAAGTACCACCCGGACGTGTCGAAGGAGGCCGACGCCGCCGCGCGCATGGCCGAGGTGAACGAAGCCAACGCCGTGCTCGGCGACACCGAGCGGCGTGCCGCCTACGACGCGCTCGGCCGTGGACGCCGCGGCGGCGAGAGCTTCACGCCGCCGCCGGACTGGGACGCCGGCTTCGAGTTCAGCGGGCGCGGCTTCGAAGAGGCCGATCTGGGCGAGTTCAGCGACTTCTTCGCGCAGCTGTTCGGTCGCGGCGCCGCCCGGCGCGGCGGCCCGCGCGGACGGACGCCGGGGGCGGGTTTCGAGGCCGCCGGCGAGGCGCACCACGCCAAGATCGTGCTCGATCTCGAGGATGCGGTGCGCGGCGCGACGCGACAGATCACGCTGCGCGCGCCGCAGCTCGACGCCGGTGGACGCGTCACGCTGGCCGAACGCACGCTCGAAGTGCGCATCCCTCCCGGCGTGCGGCCCGGGCAGATGATCCGCCTGGCGGGCCAGGGCGGCGGCGGTCAGGGCGGCGCGCCGGCCGGCGACCTGTTCCTCGAGGTGCAGTTGCGGCCGCATCCACGCTTCCGGGTCGAAGGCGGCAATCTGATCGCCGAGTTGCCGGTGGCGCCCTGGGAGGCCGCGCTCGGCGCCGTGGTGCCGGTGGCGATGCCCGACGGCAGCACCTTGCAGGTGCGCGTGCCGGCCGATGCCCAGAGCGGCCGCATCCTCAGCGTGCGCGGCCGCGGCCTGCCGGGGCGCACGCCCGGCGACCTGGAACTCGTCGTGCGCGTGCTGCTGCCCAGCGCACACGACCCGCGCGCACGCCACCACTACGAGACGATGGCGCGCGAACTGCCCGACTTCGATGCGCGCAAGGTGGCCGCCGCGGCGGCCGAACGCGGAGAATGACGCGATGCCGCCCTTGGACGACCCCGAGCTGCTGACGCTGCAGGAACTGAGCCGCGCGCTGGCCCTCGCGCCCGACTGGGTGGCCGAACGCGTGCGCGCGGGCTTGATCGAGGTGTCGGGTCCGGCCGGCGACGCCGGCGCTTGGCGCTTCGACGCGCTGCTCGTGCGACGGGTGCGCTCGATGCGGCAGACGGAACGCTGCTATGGTGCCGTCCCCGAGCTCGCTGCGCTGGTGGCCGATCTCGAGGAGGAGATCTCCGCGCTGCGCCGCCGCGTTGCCAGGATGCCGCGCTGAGCGGCCGCGAGGGAGCCGACGATGCCGATGCCGCTCAAGCCCGACCCGAAGACGCAGTGGAACGTCGGCTACTGGCTGCTGGCGCTGTTCGCGCTGTTTACGCTGCAGACGCTGTGGCAGGCGCGCACGGTCGAGCCGGTGCCGTACAGCGAGTTCGAGAAGGCGCTCGCCGCCGGCCGCGTCTCCGAAGTCGTGGTCGGCGACAGCACGATCACCGGCAAGCTCAAGACGCCCGACGGCGGCAAGACCGTCATCGTCGCCACGCGCGTCGACCCCGCGCTGGCCGACCGGCTGGCCAAGTACAACGTCGAGTACTCGCGCGTCGTCGAGAGCACCTGGCTGCGCGACCTGATGTCGTGGGTGCTGCCCGCGCTCGTCTTCTTCGGCCTGTGGTTCTTCTTCATCCGGCGCTTCGCCGACAAGGCCGGAGGGCTGGGCGGCTTCATGAGCATCGGCAAGAGCCGCGCCAAGGTCTACGTCGAGAAGGACACCGGCGTCACCTTCGCCGACGTGGCCGGCGTCGACGAGGCCAAGGCCGAGCTGCAGGAGATCGTCTCGTTCCTGAAGGACCCGCAGGGCTACGGGCGGCTCGGTGCGCGCATGCCCAAGGGCATCCTGCTCGTCGGGCCGCCGGGCACCGGCAAGACGCTGCTGGCCAAGGCGGTGGCGGGCGAGGCCGGCGTGCCCTTCTTCAGCATCAGCGGCAGCGAGTTCGTCGAGATGTTCGTCGGTGTCGGCGCGGCGCGCGTGCGCGACCTGTTCGAGCAGGCGCGGGCCAAGGCGCCCGCCATCATCTTCATCGACGAGCTCGACGCGCTGGGCCGCGCGCGCGGCGTCTCGGGCGCGGTCGGCGGCCACGACGAGCGCGAACAGACGCTGCAGCAGCTGCTGGTCGAGCTCGACGGCTTCGACAGCTCCTCGGGCCTGGTGCTGCTGTCGGCGACGAACCGCCCCGAGATCCTCGACCCGGCGCTGCTGCGCGCCGGACGCTTCGACCGCCAGGTGCTGGTCGATCGCCCCGACAAGAGCGGACGCGTGCAGATCCTGCAGGTGCACATCAAGAAGATCCGGCTCGCTGCCGGCGTCGACCTGGCCCAGGTGGCGGCGCTGACGGCCGGCTTCTCGGGCGCCGACCTGGCCAACCTGTGCAACGAGGCGGCGCTGGCGGCGACGCGGCGCGGCGCGCAGGAAGTGAGCCTGCAGGACTTCACCACCGCCATCGAGCGCATCGTCGCCGGCCTCGAGAAGAAGAACCGCATCCTCAACCCGCGCGAGCGCGAGGTCGTCGCCTTTCACGAAATGGGGCACACGCTGGTGGCGCTGGCGCTGCCGGGCAGCGACCCGGTGCACAAGGTGTCGATCATCCCGCGCGGCATCGGCGCGCTCGGCTACACCATCCAGCGCCCGACCGAAGACCGCTTCCTGATGACGCGCGAGGAGCTCGAGCGCAAGATCATGGTGCTGCTCGGCGGCCGCGCCGCCGAGAAGCTCGTCTTCGGGCACCTGTCCACGGGCGCGGCCGACGACCTGGCCAAGGCCACCGACATCGCGCGCGACATGGTCATGCGCTACGGCATGGACGAGGCGCTGGGCTATGTCGCCTACGAGGCGCAGCAGCCGCGCTTCCTCGACGTGCCCGGCATCGCCCAGCCCGGCGGCTGCGGCGTGAGCCCGCAGACGCAGCAGCACATCGACAGCTCGGTGCGCGGCATCGTGATGGACGCCTTCGACGGCGCCACGCGCGTCCTCGAGCAGCACCGCGAGGTGCTCGATCGCGCCGCGCGCGAACTGTTGGCGCGCGAGACGCTGGATGAGGCGGCGCTGGCGGCGCTCACCGCCGGGGTGCGGCCGGCCGCAGCCTGAAGTCCGGCGCGTCGGCGTCCGCACACGCGCCTGCAGCGGCTGCTGCTGCCGCCGCCGAGGCTCACCCGATGCGCCCGAGCAGCAGGTATTCCATCAGCGCCTTCTGCACGTGCATCCGGTTTTCGGCTTCGTCCCAGACGACGCTCTGCGGGCCGTCGATGACCTCGGCCGTGACTTCCTCGCCGCGGTGCGCCGGCAGGCAGTGCATGAACAGCGCGTCGGGCTGCGCCACCGCCATCATGTCGTCGTCGACGCACCATTCGACGAAGGCCTTGCGGCGCTCCTCGTTCTCGGCCTCGTAACCCATGCTCGTCCACACGTCGGTGGTGACGAGGTGGGCGCCGCGACAGGCGTCCATCGGGTGGTCGAACACCCTGTAGCAGCCCGGGTCGCGCACGCCCGCGACTTCGGGCCGCACCTGGTAGCCCTCGGGCGTGCTCACGTGCACCGTGAAGCCGAGCACCTCGGCCGCCTGCAGCCAGGTGTTGGCCATGTTGTTGCCGTCACCGACCCAGGCCACGACCTTGCCGCGCAGGCACTCGAGCGCGTCGGCGCCGCGCCGGCCGCGATGCTCGATGAGGGTGAACAGGTCGGCCAGGATCTGGCAGGGGTGGTACTCGTTGGTCAGGCCGTTGATCACCGGCACGCGCGCGTTTGCGGCGAAGAGTTCGAGCTTGGCCTGCTCGTAGGTGCGGATCATCACCAGGTCGACCATGCGGCTGATGACGCGCGCCGTGTCCTCCACCGGCTCGGCGCGGCCGAGCTGGCTGCCCTCGCTGGTGAGGTGCACCACCGAGCCGCCCATCTGGTACATGCCGGCCTCGAAGCTCACGCGCGTGCGCGTGCTCGCCTTCTCGAAGATCATGGCCAGCGTGCGGTCGGCCAGCGGCTGGTACTTCTCGTAGTTCTTGAAACGCGCCTTGATGATGCGCGCGCGCTCGAACAGGTAGGCGTACTCCTCGGCGCGCAGGTCCTTGAACTGGAGGAAATGCTTCATCAGGCCGGGCCCGGGCTTGATCATGGCGCCGGTTCGGCAAGGAACTGCCTAACCAGCGGCACCAGGATGGCGGCGATCTGGCGTGCCTCGTCGGCCGACAGCACCAGTGCCGGCAGCAGCCGGATCACGCGCTCGGCGGTGATGCTGATCAGCAGCCCGGCTTCGGCCGCGCGTGCCAGCAGCACGGCACAGGGCCGGTCGAGCTCGATGCCGATCATCAGACCCTGGCCGCGGAACTCGACCACGCCCTTCGCGCCGGCCAGGCCCTCGCGCAGCGCACGGTCGAGCACTTCACCCATCGCGGCGGCGTGGGCCACGAGGCCGTCCTCCTGCATGATGCGCAGCGTCTCGACGCCCGCGCGCATGGCCAGCGGGTTGCCGCCGAAGGTGCTGCCGTGGTTGCCGGGGCCGAGCACGTTCACGGCCCGCGGGCCGCAGACGATGGCGCCCACCGGCACGCCCGAGCCCAGGCCCTTGGCCAGCGGCATCACGTCGGGGCGGATGTCGGCCCACTGGTGCGCGAACCACTTGCCGGTGCGCCCGATGCCGCATTGCACCTCGTCGAGCATCAGCAGCCAGCCCTCGTCGTCGCAGAGCTGGCGCAACCGACGCAGGTACTCGACGCGCGTGCGGTTGATGCCGCCTTCGCCCTGGATGACCTCGAGGAAGACGGCGACGACGTTGCGATTCGTGTGCGCCACTTCCTGCACGGCGGCGAAGTCGTTCAGCGGCACGCGCACGAAGCCCTCGACGAGCGGCTCGAAGCCCTTCTGCACCTTGGCGTTGCCGGTGGCCGACAAGGTCGCGATCGAGCGGCCGTGGAAGGCCTTGTCGTAGACGATGACCTCGGGCCGCGCGATGCCCCTGTCGTGTCCGTACTTGCGCGCGATCTTGAGGGCACCCTCGTTGGCCTCGAGGCCGCTGTTGCAGAAGAAGACGCCGGACAGGCCCGAGATCTCGCAGAGCCTGGCGGCAAGCTGCTCCTGCAGCGGCACTTCGTAATAGTTGCTGCAGTGGATCAGGCGCGCCACCTGGTCCTGCAGCGCCGGCACCAGCTTGGGGTGGCCGTGGCCGAGCGTATTGACGGCGATGCCGCCCAGGGCGTCGAGATAGCGTCGGCCCGCCGTGTCCCATACCCAGCAGCCGCGGCCGTGCGTGAGTGCGATCGGCAGGCGGCCGTAGGTGTCGAGCACATGCGGCATCGGGCCGCTGGCGTGGGCGGGGTCCGGAGCATTCATCGACGGCCTCCAGATGCGCCGGGCGGAGCGGGCGCTGCAGTGAAAGAAAGAAACGCCGGCACGCGACGCTGCGGTCACGTTCCGGCCCGGGGCGATTCTACGGGTGCCCTGCGCCGTCGGCAGCGGCTCGGCGCGGCGCGGGCGGCAAGGCAACGGCCCGCATGCGACGCGGGCCCTGTCAGTAGAAAGGCCCGCACGCCGCGGGCCCTGACAGTGCCAAGGCCCGCATGCGGCGGGCCCTGTCGTGGTACGACCCGCATGCTCGGCGGGCCCTGCGCGGCGTCGACGCCGCAGGCCTCAGGCGAGCGCCAGCGCCTTGACCTTGGCCGCCAGCCGGCTCTTGGTGCGCGCGGCCTTGTTCTTGTGGAACAGACCCTTGTCGGCCACGGAGTCGATCACGCTCTGCGCCGACTTGAAGACTTCAGCCGCCTTGCCCTTGTCGCCGCCGCTGACCGCCTTGTGCACGTCCTTGACGACGCTGCGAAAACGCGAGCGCAGCGAACGGTTGTGGGCATTGAGCGCCACGTTCTGGCGCGCGCGCTTGCGCCCCGAGGCGATGCGGACGGTGCGTTTCTTGGCTTTGGCGGAAGTGGCCATACGGTGGATGTGCGACGGGATGCAAAGACGTTCAAGTATAGCAGGTCGACTGCGCATCGCGCGCCTCGCCGGACCTGCCGGTGGCGCCGCTGGCTACAATCCGCCCCGCGCGTGAATCTGCTGAAGGCCGCCTCCACCGTCTCGCTGCTGACGCTCGCCTCGCGCGTCACCGGCCTCGTGCGCGAGCAGCTCGTCGCCGCCCTCTTCGGCGCCAGTGCCGCCACCGACGCCTTCAACGTCGCTTTCCGCATTCCCAACCTGTTCCGGCGCCTGTTCGCGGAAGGGGCTTTCTCGCAGGCCTTCGTGCCGCTGCTGGGCGCCACGCGCGAGCGCGAGGGCGAGGGCGCGACGCGCGCGCTCGTCGACGCCATCGCCACCGTGCTGGCCTGGGTGCTGCTGGCCACCTGCATTGCCGGCGTCGTGCTGGCGCCGGCACTGGTATGGGTGATCGGCTCCGGGCTCGAGGCGTTCGACACCGGCGTGCTGCTCACGCGCTTCATGTTCCCCTACATCGGGCTGATGTCGCTGGTGGCGCTGTCGGCCGGCATCCTCAACACCTGGAAGCGCTTCGCGGTGCCGGCCGCGACGCCGGTGCTGCTCAATCTGGCGGTGATCGCCGCGGCTGTGGGCCTGGTGCCGTGGCTGCGTGCGCGCGGCATCGAGCCGATCCATGCGCTGGCCGCCGGCGTGATGGCGGGCGGCTTGTTGCAGGCCGCGGTGCAGGTGCCGGCGCTGGCCGCCATCGGCATGCTGCCGCGCATCGGGCTCGTGCCGGCAGCGCTCGCACGCGCCTGGCGTCACCCGGGCACGATGCGCGTGCTCAAGTTGATGGCGCCGGCTCTGCTGGGCGTGTCGGTGGCGCAACTGTCGCTCGTCATCAACACGCAGATCGCCTCGCACGTGGCGGTGGGCGCGGTGTCGTGGCTGTCGTACGCCGATCGACTGATGGAGTTCCCGACCGCGCTGCTCGGCGTCGCCCTCGGTGTGGTGCTGCTGCCGCAACTGAGCGCCGCGCAGGCGCGCGCCGACGGCGCCGCCGAGTATTCCGGCCTGCTCGACTGGGGCCTGCGCCTGGCGCTGCTGCTGGCGCTGCCGTGCGCGCTGGCGTTGCTGGTGTTTCCGGTCGGCCTCGTTGCCGTGCTGTTCCACTACGGGCACTTCGGCGGCGACGACGTCCTCATGACCGCGGCGGCGCTGCGCGGCTATGGCGTCGGGCTGCTCGGGCTGGTCGGCGTCAAGGTGCTGGCGCCGGCCTTCTTCGCGCGCGCCGACATCGCCACGCCGGTGCGCATCGCGATCTTCGTGCTGGTTGCGACGCAGGCCATGAACGTGCTGCTCGTGCCCTGGCTCGGCCATGCCGGGCTGGCGCTCGCGATCGGCCTGGCTGCGCTCGTCAATGCCGGCCTGCTCCTGTCCGGCTTGCTGCGCAGGGGCCTGTTCCGGCCGGCCCCCGGCTGGGGCCGCTTCGCGTTCAAGCTGCTGCTGGCCAACGCCGCGCTCGGCGCCGCGCTCGGCTGGGCGGCGCGCGGCGTCGACTGGATCGGGCTGCGCACCCATTGGGCCGAGCGCGCGCTCGCCGTCGCCGGCGTGCTCGGCGGCGCCGCGCTGCTGTACTTTGCGGTCCTCGCGGCCTGCGGCATGCGACCGCGCGACTTCGCGCGGCGCGGCTGACCTACACTGAACGCGATGCCTGCCCACCCCAACTTCGAGACGCCGAGCGCGCTCGAGTACTTCGCCAGCCTCGTCGCCGACGACGCGCAGTTCCCGGTCCTCGAGGCAGCACTCGCCGTGGCGCAGGACGAGGTGCCCGACCTCGACGTGCAGGGCGTGCTGGCCGAGATCGATGCGCTGGGCGAGCGGCTGCGGCGGCGCATTCCGGCCGACGCGATGCCCTTGGCGCGCGTGCGCCTGCTCAACCACTTCTACTTCCGCGAGCTCGGCTTCGCCGGCAACGTCAACGACTATTACGACCGCCGCAACAGCTATCTGCACGAGGTGCTGCGCACGCGCCGCGGCATCCCGATCACGCTGGCGCTGCTGTACGTCGAGTTCGCCGGCCAGCTCGGCCTGCACGCGAGCGGCCTGGCGTTCCCGGGGCATTTCCTGGTCAAGCTGCACCTCGAGGGCGGCAGTTGTCCGGGCGACGTCGTGATCGATCCGTTCGACGGGCGCTCGCTGTCGCGCGCCGACCTCGAAGAGCGGCTGGCGCCGTACCGCCGGCAGCAAGGCAGCGGCGCGCCGCCATGGCCGCTCGGCGTGTACCTGCAGGGTGCTGCACCGCGTGCCGTGATCGCGCGGCTGCTGCGCAACTTGAAGGAGATCCACCGCGCTGCGCGCGACTGGCCGCGCCTGCTCGCGGTGATGCACCGGCTCGTGACGCTGCTGCCGCAGGATTGGGACGAGCGGCGCGACCGCGCCCTGGTGCTGGCCGAGCTCGGTCGCGCCGATCTGGCCTGCGCCGATCTGAACGCCTACCTCGCGCACGCGCCGCGCGCGCCGGACCTCGCCGCGATGCGCGAGCTGCTGGAGCGGTGGCGCAGCCTGCCCGGCACGCTTTCGCCGTAGAGCGCCCGTGTACGACGCCGACCACGCCGCCGCGCGACCGCTTGCGATGAGGCAACTGCCGCTGCCGATCGGCTCCGGGGCGGAGCCGAGCTTCGAGAACTTCGTCGCCGGCCGCAACGCCGCTGCGCTCGCACATCTGGCGGCGCTGCGCGCGCCGGCGGCTCCGGTCTATCTCTGGGGCCCGGCCGCTTCGGGCAAGACCCACCTGCTGCGCGCGCTCGCGCGCCGCTTGGCCGCCGCCGGGCAGCAGGCGCTCTGGTTCGACGGACGGCCCGATGCGCCCGACCTGCTGCCCGCCGGCTGCGCCTTGCTGGCCGTCGACCGCTGCGAGGCGCTGGACGCGTCGGCGCAGCGCAGCGTCTTCGCGCTGTTCGAGCAGGCCAGCGCCGAGGGGGTGGCCTTCGCCGCCGCTGGTCGCCTGCCGCCGGTGGACCTGCCGCTGCGCGAGGACCTGCGCACGCGCCTGGCGTGGGGCCACGTGTTCGCGCTCGAGCCGCTGGGCGAAGCCGAGACACGCGCCGCGCTGCGCCGCGAGGCCGATCGCCGCGGCATCTTCCTCTCGGACGACGTGATGGGCCACCTGCTGACGCGCTTTCCGCGCGATCTGGCGCACCTGATGGCGCTGCTCGACCGACTCGACGAGTTCGCGCTGGCCAAGGCGCGCCCGGTCACCGTGCCGCTGTTGCGCCTGATGCTGACCGAGGAGGGCTCCGTGCCGGCCGCGCAGCGCCGCGGAGACGCTGCGCCATGAGGCTCGCGCTGTTCGACCTCGACGGCACCTTGCTGCCCGGTGACTCGGATCACGCATTCGGCGAGTTCCTGGTGGCCAGCGGCATCGCCGACGGCGAGGCCTTCCGCCGCCGCAACGACGCCTTCTATGCCGCGTACCAGATCGGTCGCCTCGACATCGCCGCCTACATCGCGTTCATCACCGCCGACTGGCGCGAGCGGCCGGCGGCCGAAGTCGACGCGCTGCGGGCGGCCTACCTCGAGCGCGTGATCCGCCCGATGCTGCGCGCGAGCGCCCAGGCGCTGGTCGAAACGCACCGCGCAGCCGGCGACATGCTGGCCATCGTCACCGCCACCAACGACTTCGTCACGCGGCCGATCGCGGCGCTGTTCGGCGTCGAGGCGCTGATCGCCACCGAGCTCGAACGCGACGCCGCGGGCCGCGTCAGCGGCGCCATCCGCGGCCTGCCGGCCTTTCGCGAGGGCAAGGTCGCGCGCGTCGACGCCTGGCTGGCGGCGCAGGGCCTGACGCTGGCCGACTTCGAGCGCAGCATCTTCTACAGCGATTCGGCCAACGACCTGCCGCTGCTCACGCACGTGAGCCACCCGGTGGCCACCAACCCCGGTCCAGCTCTCGAGCGCATCGCGCGCGAACGCGGCTGGCCCGTGCTGCACCTGTTCACATGATCAAGAGATTCATCAAGCGCCTGCTCGGCCACCCGCCGCCGGCGGTCGCAGCGGCGGCGCCGGCTGCCGCGCCTACGCCCGTCATCACGCTCGGGCGGCGCGTCGATCTGACGCCCGAGCAGCACGGCATCGACCCCAGGCTGCTCGACGCCAACGCCGTGCGCGTGGTGCGCACGCTCAAGGAGACCGGCTACGAGGCCTACATCGTGGGCGGCGCGGTGCGCGATCTCATCGTCGGCCAGCGGCCGAAGGATTTCGACGTCGCCACCGACGCCACGCCCGAGCAGGTGAAGGGCCTGTTCCGGCGTGCCTTCATCGTCGGGCGGCGCTTTCGCATCGTGCACGTGGTGTTCGGGCGCGGGCGCGAGCACGAGACGATCGAGGTCTCGACCTTCCGCGCCTACCTCGACAACGCCGCCGCCGAGCCGGTGGCGGGCAACGAGAAGACGAGCAAGGCCGAACTCGCCGACAAGCAGCACGCGGTGGACGCCAGCGGCCGCGTGCTGCGCGACAACGTCTGGGGGCCGCAGATCGAGGACGCGGCGCGGCGCGACTTCACGATCAACGCCATGTACTACGACCCGCTGACGCAGACCGTGGTCGACTACCACGGCGGCCTGGCCGACGCGCGCGCACGCGTCATCCGCATGATCGGCGACGCACCGACGCGCTACCGCGAGGACCCGGTGCGCATCGTGCGCGTGGTGCGCTTCGCGGCCAAGCTCGGCTTCACGATCGACGCGGCCACCGAGCGTCCGATCCGCGGCGCCAAGGCGCTGCTGGCCAACGTGCCCGCATCGCGCCTGTTCGACGAGACGGTCAAGCTGCTGCAGACCGGCCACGCGGTGGCCAGTGTCGCGCAGATCCGCCGCTTCGGCCTCGAGCGCGGCGTGTTCCCGATTCTCGAGCCGGTGCTGGCGCCTGCGCATCCGCACGCAGCACGCGACACCTTCGTACGGCTGGCGCTCGAGGACACCGACCGCCGCGTGGCCGAGGGCCGCACGGTGGCACCGAGCTTCATGCTGGCCTGCCTGCTGTGGCACGAGGTGCAGGAGCGCTGGAGCGCGCAGCGCCAGGCCGGTGCGGCGCCGTTCCCCGCGCTGCAGCAGGCGGTGGACGCGGTGTTCGAGGCGCGTATCGGCGACATCTCGGGCCGCGGCAAGCTGGCCGCCGACATGCGCGAGATCTGGCTGATGCAGCCGCGCTTCGAGCGCCGCACGCCGGGTGCGGCGATGGCGCTGCTGAAGCAGCCGCGCTTCCGCGCCGGCTACGACTTCCTGCGCCTGCGCGCCGATGCCGGCGAAGTGGCGGGCGAACTGGCCGACTGGTGGGAGGACTTCCACCTCGGCAGCGACGACGAGCGCGAGGCGATGCTTGCCGAGCGACGCGCGGCCTCCGTCACGCGTGTGCGCAAGGGCGGCGAGCGGGCCGCGGCGGACGCGCGCGCGCCGGGCCCGCCGGCTTCGGCCGGCGTCGATCTGGTGCTGCCCGACGCCCCAGCCGAGCCGGGCCGGCGCGCGGCGCGGTCGGCGCCGGTCGGTGCGGCGCTCGGCGAGGCCGACGCGGCCCAGGCAACCGAAGGGGACGCAGCCCAGGCAGCCGTCGGGGCCGCAGCGCAAGAGGTCGACGGCGCGGCACCGCGCCGGCGCCGCCGTCGGCGGCGACGGCCCGCGGCCGCGTCGACCGACGGGGCCGAGGGAGCTGACCGGGCCGACGCCGCGCCGTCGGACCGCTGACGCGACCGGCGCCGATACCCGAGTCGACCCGAGGCCGATCCGCATGATCCCGTCGCTGGCCGACCTTCCGCTGCCGGTGAAGACCTTCGGCCTGCTGGTGCTGTCCAACCTCTTCATGACCTGGGCCTGGTACGGGCACCTGAAGACCCTGGGCGCCAGGCCCTGGCTCGTGGCGGCGCTGGCCAGCTGGGGCGTGGCGCTGTTCGAGTACCTGCTGCAGGTGCCGGCCAACCGCATCGGCTTTGCCGGCGGCTACACGCTCGCGCAGCTGAAGATCGGGCAGGAGGTGATCACGCTCGCCGTATTCGTGCCCTTCGCGGTGCTGGTGATGAACCAGCCGTTGAAGTGGGACTACCTCTGGGCCGGGCTCTGTCTGGTGGGAGCCGTCTATTTCATCTTCCGGTCCTGACGCCGACGACACCTAGAATCTTCCGCAGATCGCCTCGCACGGGCCGAGGCGTTCGACGACGAGCACGAGGCGGGAGCATTCATGGTCTTCGGCAAGCTGCTGCCGCGCGAAGGCAATTTCTTCGAGCTGTTCAACGAGCACGGTGCCCATGTCGCCGAGGGCGCACGCTCGTTTCTCGCGCTCGTGCAGCATTACGGCGACGCCGCGCTGCGCGAGCGCCACGCCCGGGCCGTCGGCGACGCCGAGCATGCGGCCGACCGCGTCACGGCCTCGGTGCACCGGCTGCTGCACAAGAGCTTCATCACGCCGCTCGACCGCGACCAGATTCTGCGCCTGATCGACGCCATGGACGACGTGCTCGACTTGCTGCAGGACACGAGCGAGGTGATGTCGCTGTACGACCTGCAGAAGGTGTCGCCGGAGGTCCTGCGCCTGACGCAGATCTCGGTGCGCTGCTGCGAACGCGTGCAGGAGATCGTGGCGCTGCTGGCGCGTCTGCGCGACGCCGCCGTCGCCGAGCGCGTGCTCGCGGCCTGCGAGGAGATCGACCAGCTCGAGTCCGAGGCCGACGGCGTGATGCGCGCGGCCATGTCGCGCCTGTTCCGCGAGGAGCCCGACACGCGTGAGCTGATCAAGCTCAAGGCGGTCTACGAACACCTCGAGTCGATCTCCGACTGCTGCGAGGACGTGGCCAACATCGTCGAAGGCATCGTGCTCGAGAATTCCTGAGGAGAGGGCTGGTGCAGTCGGTGCAGATGGCCCTGTGGGTCGTGGTGCTGCTCGTGGCGCTCGCGCTCGTCTTCGACTTCATGAACGGCTTCCACGATGCCGCGAACTCGATCGCGACCGTGGTCTCCACCGGCGTGCTCAAGCCCTATCAGGCGGTGGTGTTCGCGGCGCTGTTCAACGTCGTGGCGGTGTTCGTGTTCCACCTCAGCGTGGCCGCCACCGTGGGCAAGGGCATCGTCGCGCCCGGCGTCGTCGACCAGCATGTCGTCTTCGGCGCACTCATCGGCGCCATCGTCTGGAACGTGCTCACCTGGTGGTACGGCATCCCGAGCTCGAGCTCGCACGCGCTGATCGGCGGCATCGTCGGCGCTGCCATGGTCCGCGCCGGCACCGCACCCCTCGTGGCTTCGGGCCTGATCAAGACCGTGGCCTTCATCGTCATCTCGCCGCTGCTCGGCTTCCTGTGCGGATCGCTGCTGATGGTCGCCGTGTCGTGGATCTTCGCGCGCAGTACGCCGCGCCGCGTGGACCGCCTGTTCCGACGCGCCCAGCTGCTGTCGGCCGGGTTGTATTCGCTCGGCCACGGCGGCAACGACGCGCAGAAGACGATCGGCATCATCTGGATGCTGCTGATCGCCTCGGGCCTGGCCGGCGCGGCGGACAAGGCCCCGCCGACCTGGGTCATCTGGAGCTGTTATCTGGCGATCGGCCTGGGCACGATGTTCGGCGGCTGGCGCATCGTCAAGACGATGGGCCAGCGCATCACCAAGCTCAAGCCGGTGGGCGGCTTCTGCGCCGAGGCCGGCGGCGCGATCACGCTGTTCACCGCCACCGCGCTCGGCGTGCCGGTGTCGACGACGCACACCATCACCGGCGCCATCTACGGCGTGGGCTCGGTGCGCAACCCGTCGGCGGTGCGCTGGGGGCTGGCCGGCAACATCGTCGTCGCCTGGATCGTCACCATCCCGGCCACAGCGCTGATCGCGGCGCTGTTCTGCGCCCTCAGCAACCGGCTCTTCTAGGAGCGTGGACGGCGGAAATCCGGCCCCACGCCGTGGCGAGTCGCGGTGCCGGGCAAGGCGCGCACGAGGCGCGTGGTTCGTGGTGCGTGCCACGCAACGAGCGTGCAACAGCGCCCGGCGCCGCGAATCGCCGCGGCCCGAAGGGTCGGACCCGGCTGAAGGCCCATGCGGCGTTGCGGCGCTGGCCCGGGCGTCCGGCCCGGGCTGCGCGCCGCGCCTTGCCCGGGCCTTCAGCCGGGGCCGACGCGGGGCTGGATTTCTGCCGCCCACGATCCTGGGCGCGACGGCGCCCGGCCGGCCGGGGCACCGGGCCTTGCGGGGCGGATGCCTATAATGCGCGGTTCGCGTCGCCGGCCCGCACTGCCATTCACGGCAACCTGCGGGCGTATCTACGGCGGCGGCAAACCCAAGGCAACGGCCGGCGGCACGAGCGATGCGCTGCCGGGCGTCAGGAAAGCCGGTCCGGCGTGTCTCCCGTGGCCTGGCGTTCGATTCGATCGACAGAGGTTTCCCATGGTCGTGATCCGTCTGGCCCGTGGCGGCGCCAAGAAGCGCCCCTTCTACAACATCGTCGTCGCCGACGCGCGCGAGCGCCGCGACGGCCGCTTCATCGAGCGCGTCGGTTTCTACAACCCGATGGCCGCAGGCGCCGAGCAGGGCCTGCGTGTGGCGCTGGACCGCATCACGCACTGGCACGGCGTCGGCGCCCAGCTCTCGCCCACCGTCGCGCGGCTGGTGCAGCAGGCGAAGAAGGCGGCCTGAGCGCGAGGCGCGGCACCGGGTGGGCCGCTCCGTTCGCCCCGTGCCCGCGCGGCGCATGCCGCGCGCGCTGACCGAGTCGGCTGCGTCGGCGTCCTTTCCCGACGATGCGGTCGAGCTCGGCCGCATCGCCGGCGCCTGGGGCGTGCGCGGCGGCGTCCGCGTCAAGCCGTTCGCGGCGCGCCCGCTGGCGCTGCTGCACGCGACACAGTGGTTCCTGCGCGCGGGCGACGACCCGGGCGCGGCGCCGCCGCTGCCCGCGGTGCTGCAGGTCACGGCCGCGCGCATGCAAGCCGGCACCGTCGTCGCGGTCTGCGACACGCTGCACGACCGCGACGCCGCCGAGGCGCTGCGCGGTGCGCGCGTGTTCGTCTCGCGCGCGCAGTTCCCGAACGCCGATGCCGACGAGTACTACTGGGTCGACCTGATCGGCCTCGAGGTGCGCAACCGTCGGGGTGAGCGGCTCGGCGTCGTCGGCGGCCTGCTCGAGACCGGGCCGCAATGCGTGCTGTGCGTCACGGCGCCCGATGCGGCGGCCGAGGAACTGCTGATCCCCTTCGTGGCCGCACATGTCGACCGGGTCGACCTGGCTGCACGCCTGATCGAGGTCGACTGGCAACGCGAAGGCTGAAGCCGCGCCGGGTACCGTTCGCGCCGCCATGCGCTTCGATGTCGTCACGCTGTTCCCCGAACTCTTCGCGCCGCACCTGACGCAGGGCGTCACGCGACGCGCGTTCGGCACCGGCGGCGTCACGGTGCGCCTGTGGCAGCTGCGCGACTTCGCCGACGACGCCTGCGGCCGCGTCGACGATCGGCCTTTCGGCGGCGGCCCCGGCATGGTGCTGTGCGCCGAGCCGCTGCTGCGCGCGCTCGGCGCCGTGACGGCCGAACGCGGCGCGCCGGCCCCGGTCGTGCACTTCACGCCCACCGGCAGGCGGCTCGACCAGGCGCTCGTGCGCGCGTTCGCGGCCGGACCCGGCGCGGTGCTGATCTGCGGGCGCTACGAGGGCGTGGACGAGCGCTTCGTCGCGCGACGCGTCACGCACCAGATCAGCCTGGGCGACTTCGTGCTTTCCGGCGGCGAGTTGCCCGCGCTCGCGCTGCTCGACGCGGTGGCGCGGCTGCAACCGGGCGTGCTGAACACGCCCTCGCACGAGCAGGACAGCTTCGCCGACGGGCTGCTCGAAGGGCCGCGCTACACGCGGCCCGAGCGCCTGGTCGTCGACGGCGAGACGCTCGCGGTGCCGGCGGTGCTGCTGTCCGGGCACCACGCGCAGATCGCGCGCTGGCAGCGCGAGCGTTCGCTCGAGGCGACGGCGCGCCGCCGCCCCGATCTGCTGGCCGCGGCGCGCGCCGCCGGGCTGCTCACCGCGGCGGACGAGCGGTTCATCGCCGGCCTGTCGCTATAATCCGCCGCTTTTCGATCCTCTGCCGGGCTCCTACAGCGCCGCGCGCCGCGGCCGCCCGCCACAACCCCGGGCACGATCGATCTGGAGCGCATCTTGGACCTCATCGCCACGCTCGAGCGCGAAGAAATCGCGCGCCTCGGCAAGACCCTGCCCGAATTCGCCCCGGGCGACACGGTGGTCGTCAACGTCAATGTCGTCGAGGGTACGCGCAAGCGCGTGCAGGCCTACGAAGGCGTCGTCATCGCCAAACGCAACCGCGGACTCAACAGCAGCTTCATCGTGCGCAAGATCTCCAGCGGCGAAGGCGTCGAGCGCACGTTCCAGCTCTACAGCCCGCTCATCGCCGGCATCGAGGTCAAGCGCCGCGGCGACGTGCGCCGCGCCAAGCTGTACTTCCTGCGCGAGCGCAGCGGCAAGTCGGCCCGCATCAAGGCCAAGCTCTGACCCGGGCGGGGAGATGCCCGCGACGCCCGACCATCCTGCATCCGGTCCGGCCGCGCGCACGCGCGGGCCGAGGATCTTCGACCCGCACCAGGTGCCGGTGGTCGGGACCGACGCGCACCTGCCTGCGCTGGGCGCCGAGCGGCTGGGTGAGGGTGCCCTGCGCGCGCGCTTCGCCGCGCTGCGCGCGGGCGCCGGCTGGACGCCCGAACTGCCCGGCGATGGCCGCCTGATCGTCGACAGCGAGCCGGCGCCGGCGGCCGTGCTCGTGCCGCTGGTGCGGCGCGAAGCCGGGCTGCAGGTGCTGCTCACGCGCCGCACCCAGCATCTGCGCGACCACGCCGGCCAGATCAGCTTTCCGGGCGGCCGCAGCGAGCCCGCCGACCACGGCGCCGCCGGCACCGCGCTGCGCGAGACCGAGGAGGAGGTGGGCCTCGGGCGCCGGCACATCGAGATCGTCGGCGAACTGCCGCGCTACGTCACGATCACCGGCTACGACGTGACCCCGGTCGTGGCGCTGATTTCGACGCCGTTCGCGCTCCACCCGGACCGGCACGAGGTGGCCGAGGTGTTCGAGGTGCCGCTTGCCTTCCTGATGACGCCGGCGCACCACCGGCGCCACCAGTTCGTCTGGGAAGGCGGCCCGCGCCAGTTCCTGTCGATGCCCTGGCAGGGCCGCGGCGCCGACGGGCTCGAGCACGAGTACTTCATCTGGGGCGCCACGGCGGCGATGTTGCGCAACCTGTACCGCTTCCTGGCCGACTGACTTGCTGCGCGCCCTATGGCACCCCGGCGCGGGCACGATTCATGTCTTCACAAGCTGCGGGCCGGCCCTCGGGCGCCGGCGCGGAGCCCGGCGCGCGCCGCCTATCATCGGGCTCGATGAGCTTCTTCGCGGTTCTCCTCGCCCTCGTCATCGAGCAGCTCAAGCCGCTGCCGCGCGACAACCGCGTGCACGAACGGGTGGTCGGCTGGGTCGGCTGGTGCGGACGCAACTTCGACGCCGGCCGCCCGCACCACGCCTGGGTGGTGTGGTGCGTGTCGGTGCTGCTGCCGGGCCTGGCGGTGGCGGCGGTGTATCTGTCGATCCGGCACTGGAGCCTGCTGCTCGCGCTCGCCTTCGACGTGCTGCTGCTGTATCTCACGCTGGGCTTTCGCCAGTTCAGCCACTACTTCACCGACATCCGCGACGCGCTCGAGCGCGGCGACGAGAACGAGGCGCGCCGCCTGCTCGCCGAGTGGCGCCACCTCGACACGAGCGAGCTGCCGCGCACCGAAGTGCTGCGCCATGTCATCGAACACGCTCTGCTGGCGGCGCATCGGCATGTGTTCGGCGTCTTCTTCTGGTTCGTCGCGCTGTCCGCACTCGGCCTCGGGCCGATGGGCGCGGTGGTCTACCGCCTGGCCGAGTTCTCGAGCCGCTACTGGGGCTTCCGCCACCGCACGCTCGACGCGCCGGTGAACGACGCGCTGCGCCTGCTGTCGCAACGCCTGTTCAAGGCGATCGAGCATTTGCCGGCGCGTCTGACGGCATTCGGCTTCGCGGTGGTGGGCAACTTCGAGGAGGCGGTGGCCGGCTGGCGCCGCGACGCGCCGCTGTGGCAGCACGCCAACGAGGGCATCATCCTGGCCGCCGCCGCCGGCGCCGTGGGCGTGCAGCTGGGCGGGGCCGCGCCGCCGGGCGTCACGCCCGATCGCTCCAAGACCCTGAGCGCAGGTGTCGAGCCCGGCACGGCCGACGCCGCCGGCTCCACCGCCGGCGTGCCGCCGCAGCTCGGTCACCTGCACAGCGTGGTCGGCCTCGTCTGGCGCTCGGTGGTGCTTTGGATGCTGCTGCTGGCGCTGCTGACGCTGGCCAACATCGTCGGCTGAGCCTGCGGCGGCATGAGGCGCGGGCACGATGCAGGTGTTCACAGGTCCCGTGTCGCGTCTTCGCGCGCGCTGAGCACCCCACGGGCCCGCGTGGCGCCCGGCTCGCAGCCGCACGGGATCAAGCCAGGCGGCGCAGCCGCCTGGGCCTGAGCCGGCGCGTCACCAACTGGCCTGAGCGAGTTCCGCGTACAGATCGTCGTAGATCCGCAGCCGCGCGGCACTGATCGCGCCGCGCGCGGCTGCGGCGCGCACGCCGCAGCCGGGCTCCTGCCGGTGCGTGCAGTTGTAGAAGCGGCACTGGCCGAGCGCGGCTTCGATGTCGGGCATGAGGTGCGCGAGTTCGGCCGCGTCGATCTGGCGCAGGCCGAACTCCTGGAAGCCCGGCGAGTCGATCAGCGCCGTGCTGCGCGCCGCGTCGAGCCAGTACCAGGTGGTGGCGCTCGTCGTGTGGCGCCCGGCGTTGAGCGCGCGCGAGATCGCGCCCACCTGCGCTGCTGCCGTCGGCACGAAGCAGTTGACGAGCGTGCTCTTGCCCATGCCGCTCGGGCCCAGCACGAGCGTCGCGCGGCCGGCCAGGCGCGGCCCGAGCAGCGCGCGCGCGCCCGGCGCATCGACGGCGAGCGCGAGCTCGAGCAGTTCCACGCCCATGGCGCGATAGGGCGCGAGCCGCGCGCGCGCCTGTGCGGCGCCCGGCAGGTCGATCTTGTTCAGCACGACGAAGGCGGGGATCTGCGCCGCGCGCGCGGCGATGAGCGCGCGCGCGAGCTGTGTCTCGGCGAACGGCGGCGCGACGGCCACCAGCACGAGCAGTTGGTCGAGGTTGGCGGCGAAGGACTTGCTGCGCCAGGCGTCGCGGCGCAGCAGCAGGTTGCGCCGCGGCTCGACGCGCTCGATCACGCCCTCGTCGCCGCTGGCCTGCCAGAGCACGCGATCGCCGACCACGACCTCGCTCCTCTTGCCGCGCGCGTGGCCATGCACGCGCCTGCCCTCGGGCGTTTCGACGACGGCGTGGCGCCCGTGTGCGGCCACCACGAGCCCGGCCTCCAGGCCGACCTCGGGCTCGGCGGCGGCCAGTGCGGCCAGATCGGCCCGGCGGCTCACGTCGGCGCGGCCGGCTGCAAGGTCGCTGCCGGCTCGGGCAGGGCGGCCAGGCGCTCGCCCGTGGGCGGATGCGAGTAGTGGAAGCGCGCGTACAGCGGATCGGGCGTCAGCGTGCTCGCGTTGTCCTCGTGCAGCTTGAGCAGCGCGCTGGCCAGATCGCGTCCGTCGGCCTGCCGGCAGGCGTAGGCGTCGGCCTCGAACTCGTGGCGCCGCGACGTCAGTGCGAGCAGCGGCGAGACGAAGAAGCCGAAGGGCGGCAGCGCCAGCGCGAACAGCAGCAGCGCCAGCGCGTCGTTGGGCGCGCCCAGGTTGGGCTCGACGCCCAGGCCGCGGTAGAAGCCCGGCTGCGCCGCCAGCCAGCCGAGCAGGGCCAGCGCGCCCAGGCTGAGCGCGAACAGCGCCGCCATGCGCTGGTGCACATGGCGGCGCTTGTAGTGGCCGAGCTCGTGCGCGAGCACCGCCTCCACCTCGCCCGGCGTCAGGCGCGCCAGCAGGGTGTCGAAGAAGACAACGCGCCTGGCCGCGCCCAGGCCGGTGAAATAGGCGTTGGCGTGCGCCGAGCGCCGGCTGCCGTCCATCACGAACAGGCCGCGTGCGGCGAAGCCGGTGCGGCGCATCAGTTCCGTGATGCGCGCGCGCAGCGCTTCGTCGTCGAGGGGGCGGAACTCGTTGAACAGCGGCGCGATGAGGGTGGGGTAGACGACCAGCAGCAGCAGGTTGAAGCCGACCCAGGCGGCCCAGGCCCAGAGCCACCACAGGCCGCCCGAAGCGCCCATGATCCACAGCACGAGCACGGCGAGGGGTCCGCCGACGATCGCGGCGACCAGCGCGCCCTTGAGCAGGTCGGCGAGCCACAGGCCGAGGCTCATGCGGTTGAAGCCGTACCGCTGCTCGATGCGGAAGGTCTCGTACCAGGCGAGCGGCAGCTCGAGCAGTGCGCCGACCAGGGCGAACGCGCCCAGCAGCGCGAGCTGGTAGGCCAGCGCGCCCCAGCGCGGCGCGATGGCGTCGCGCAGCGCGCTGTTGAGCGCATCCAGGCCGCCCAGCAGCGTCCAGCCGAGCAGCAGCGCGGCGGCGAAGGCCGTGGCGACGATGCCGAGCCGGACCTGCGCGAGCGTGTATGCGGCCGCCTTGCGGTGAGCATCGAGCGTGACGGTGCGCGCGAACGCCGCCGGCACGCGCTCGCGGTGCGCCGCCACGTGCCGCATCTGGCGCAGCGCGAGCCACAGCCTTACGGCGTAGGCGGCGAGCAGCGCCGCGACGAAGATCCAGGTCACCACCGAAGCCGGCATGGCGCGAGTTTAGGCGGCCGCCGCCGCAGCCTGCCGTGTCGCGTTCGCGGGGCAAGCCGGCCCCGATGCGCGCGATCGTCGCCGGCAACGGCTGCCCGAGCGCGGCGCCGGCTGGCGCGGGTGCCGGCAAGCGCGATGCCGGCAAACGCCGCCCCGGCTCACGGCCGAGCGCCGGGCATCCGCGACAATCGCGCGCCATGGACACGCCGACCCTCGCCGCGAGCGAGCACAACCTGATCTGGATCGACCTCGAGATGACGGGCCTGTCGCCCGAACGCGACCGCATCATCGAGATCGCCGTCGTCGTGACCGACCCGCAGGTCACGCTGCGGGTCGAAGGTCCGGTGCTGGCGGTGCACCAGAGCGACGGCGTGCTCGACGGCATGGACGCCTGGAACAAGGGCACGCATGGCCGCAGCGGCCTCACGGAGCGCGTGCGCGCCTCCGCGGTCGACGAGGCCGAGGCGGCGCGGCGCGTGATCGCCTTCCTCGAGCGCCATGTCCCGCGCGGCAAGAGCCCGATGTGCGGCAACAGCATCTGCCAGGACCGGCGCTTCCTCGCCATCCACATGCCCGTGCTGGAGGCCTACTTCCACTACCGCAACATCGACGTCAGCACGCTCAAGGAGCTGGCCCGGCGCTGGAAGCCGGCGGCACTGGCCGGCTTCGCAAAGGCCCAGGCGCACACGGCGCTGGCCGACGTGCACGAGTCGATCGACGAGTTGCTGCACTACCGGCGCACGCTGCTCGCCGCCTGAGCGCCCGTGACGATGCGAATCGCGCTCGTGATTCACATCGTCACAGGCTCCGAGCCCGCGCAGGCACGAGCCGCGCCCGCGTCGGGTGGCCGCCAAGGGCCCGAGCCGCAGACCGAGCACGCCGCATGGACCTGATCCTGTGGCGCCACGCCGAGGCCGCCCGCGCGGAGGCCGGGGGCGACGACCTCGCGCGTGCGCTCACGCCCGAGGGCGAGCGGCAGGCGGCGCGGATGGCGGTCTGGCTCGGGGCGCGGCTGCCCGCCCGCGCGCGCGTGTTGGCGAGCCCGGCGCGGCGCGCGCAGCAGACCGCCGTCGCGCTCGGGCGGCGCTTCGCGACGGCGGACGCGCTCGCGCCGGGCGGCACGGTCGAGGCGCTGCTGGCCGCGGCCGGCTGGCCCGACGCGCCGCACCCGGTGCTGGTGGTCGGCCACCAGCCGACCCTCGGCCTGGCGCTGGCCGGTCTGATGGCGCAGCAGGCGCGCTCCTGGGCGTTGCGCAAGGGCAGCCTGTGCTGGCTGCGCTGCCGGGCGCGCGACGCCACGCGCGAGACCGTGCTGCGCGCGCTGATCGGCCTTGATCTACTCTGAGCGCAGCGGCACTCCCGGCGCGGCGCCAGGCAAGGCGCGCGCGCCCGCCGCGAGGCGTGCGTGCAGTTCGGCGATGACGCCGTGGCGCAGCGCCCCGCGCGCCGGCAGCAGCGTCTCGATACCCAGGCGCGTGACGAGCGTGAGCAGGATCGCTAGCCCGCCGGGGAGCACGGCGCGGCGTTCGGGCGGCAGGCCGCCGAGCGCGAGGGCATCGACCCGGCCCGCGTCGAGACAGCGCGCGACGCACCAGCGCAGCCCCGACGCCGTGACGCGGCCATCGCTCACGCCGTTGGCGGCGAGCACGGCCGACAGCGCGCCGATCGTGCCCGAGGCGCCCAGCGCCTCGTCCCAGCGCTGGAGCCTGAAGACTCCGAGCACCGGCTCGAGCGCGGCCTCGGCGGCGGCCTGCGCGTCGCCCAGCGCCCGCTCGGTGATGCGGCCATCGGCGAAGAAGCGTCGACTCAGGTCGACGCAGCCCAGCGCACAGGATTCGGCGCGCTGCAGGCGCCGGCCGCGACCGACGACGAGCTCGGTGCTGCGCCCGCCGATGTCGACGACGAGCCGGCGCGCGCGTGTGGGTTGCAGCCAGCCCACGCCGGCGTAGATCAGCCGTGCCTCCTCGCGCCCGGAGATGATCTCGACGGGCAGGCCCAGCGCCTGCTGCGCGCGCTGCACGAAGGCGTCGCGGTTGGCTGCCTCGCGCAGGGTCTGCGTTGCGACGGCGCGCACGCGCCGCGCGTCGAAGCCGGCCAGGCGCTGCGCGAAGCGCTGCAGGCAGGCCAGGCCCTGCTCGGCCGCCTGCTCGCCGAGCAGGCCTGCGGCGTCGAGGCCCGCGCCGAGCCGCACCGTCTCCCTGAGGTAGGCGATGCGCCGGTAGCGTCCGCGCTCGACCCGTCCGATCTCCAGCCGCATGCTGTTGGAGCCGATGTCGACCGCGGCCAGGGGTGCGTCGGACTCTCGTGCCGCTGCCATCGGGCGATCGTAGCGAAGGGGTACGGCACCGTTCCTACAATCGCCACGGTCATCGTCCCCGGAGTCCACGCATGATGCAGGAGCAGTTCGACGCCCTCACGCCGCCGGCCAAGGCCGGCCCGTACTCGCGGCGCGACTTCGTGCACACGACGGTCGGCACCGGGTTCGCTGCGGCCGTGCTGCCGGCACTCGCCGACACCACGATCAGGACCGACAGCCAGGGCCTGGTCGTGGGCGAGGTGACGATCCCGGTCGGGGCGTTCAGGATGCCGGCCTACCGCGCCGTGCCGCAGGGGGCGACCCGACCGCCGCTGGTGCTGCTGGTCAGCGAGATCTTCGGCGTGCACGAATACATCGCCGACGTCGCGCGCCGCCTGGCCAAGAAGGGCTGCATGGCGATCGCGCCCGAACTCTTCGTGCGCCAGGGCGACGCGCAGCGCTACGGCGAGATCGGAAAGCTGCTCGCCGAAGTCATCGCCAAGGTGCCCGACCGCCAGGTGATGGGCGACCTCGACGCCTGCGTCGCCTGGGCCCAGGGCGAGGGCGCCGACACCGCGCGGCTGGGCATCACGGGCTTTTGCTGGGGCGGGCGCATCGTGTGGCTTTACTGCGCGCACAACCCGGCGGTCAAGGCCGGCGTCGCCTGGTACGGGCAGCTCGCGGGGCAGACCGACGCGCTGCGGCCGCAGCACCCGATCGATGTCGTCGGCTCGCTCCACGGCGCGGTGCTGGGCCTCTACGGCGAAGCCGACAGCGGCATCCCGCCCGCGCAGGTGCGACGCATGGAACAGGCGCTCGCGCAGGGCAGCACCGCGGCCCGGGCCAGCCGCATCGTCGTCTACCCCGGCGCGCCGCACGCCTTCCACGCCGACTACAGGCCAAGCTATCGCAAGGAGGCGGCCGAAGACGGCTGGAAGCGCTGCCTCGAGTGGCTCGAGGGGCACGGCGTGGCCTGAAGGCCCGCCCGCGCGCCCGGACCGATCCGCGCGCCGCAGCGCGCCTGCGCTGCCGCGGCGCCGGCAACCCGACATGGTTCTGCTCTACATCGTGCTGGCCACCGCCGCCGGCGGCATCCTCTCGGTGCTGCTGGCGGCGACGCTCACGCTCGCGCTGCTCGGACGCGTCGTCAAGAGCCTGGTCAGCCTGTCGGCCGGCGTGCTGCTCGGCACGTCGCTGCTGCACGCCTTGCCCGAGGCCTTCGAGAGCGGGGTCGCACCGGGCGCGCTGTTCGCCACCTTGCTCGGCGGGCTGTTGTTCTTCTGGCTGCTCGAGAAAGCCGACCTGTACCGGCACATGCACCATCACGAGGGCGACGGGCATGTGCACGGGCACGACTTCGACGCCCGCCAGGCCGGGCGCGGCGGCGTCGCGGTGCTGGTCGGCGACGGCGTGCACAACTTCTGCGACGGCGTCATCATCGCTGCCGCCTTCCTCGTGCAGCCGGCGCTGGGCGTCGCCACCGCGCTCGCGGTGGCCGCCCACGAGATCCCGCAGGAGGCGGGCGACTACATCGTGCTGCTCAACGCCGGCTTCACGCGCCGGCGCGCGCTCGCGTTCAACATGCTGTCGGGCGCGGCGGCGGTGGCCGGCGGCGTGGCCGGCTACTTCCTGGTGCGGCCCTGGCAGGCCGCGCTGCCCTATCTGCTCGTGGTGGCGTCGAGCAGCTTCATCTACGTTGCGGTGGCCGACCTGCTGCCGCAGCTGCAGCAGCGCCTGAACTGGCGTGCCACCGTGGCCCAGCTCACCTGGCTGGCTGCGGGCCTGCTGCTCGTGACCGGCGCCCGGGCCCTGCTGCACGCGCACTGAAGGCGCCGCGCGCCGGGCGCCCGGCGCACCACACTAGCGCACCACCAGCACCGGCAGCTTGGCGTGCAGCAGCACGCGCTGCGTCTCGCTGCCCAGCAGCAACGCCGCCACGCCGCGCCGGCCGTGCGAAGCCATGACGATGAGGTCGCAATTCTGCGCGGCAGCGTGGTCGACGATCGCCTCCCAGGGGTGCAGCGCTTCGACGGTGTGGCCGTGGCAGGCGACGCCGGCGGCGCTCGCCAGATCGACCGCGCTCTTGACGCGCTGCGCCGCGATGCGCTCCTGCGCGTCGTAGAACTCCTGCGGCGGCACCGGCTGCATCTCGCTGATCGCGCTGTACGGGAAGGGCTCCTTCACCGACAGGACGAACAACTCGCCGCCGCTCAGCTTGGCCAGGTCGACCGCCTGCTGCACGGCCTTGACGGTGATTTCGGAGCCGTCGGTCGGAATCAGGATTCGCTTGTACATGATGCCTCCGCTCGGTTGGCGCGCAACGCCTGTGCTGCGCCTCGTTCCCCCAGTGTCGGCCGACACTGCAGGCGGATCTTGAGCCCGGTCAAGCGCGTGCCACGGGCCGGGTGGGGTCGCTGCACCACTCGCTCCACGAGCCGGGATACAGGCGCGAGCCGGGCAACCCCGCATGTTCCATTGCCAGCAGATTGTGGCAGGCGGTGACGCCCGAGCCGCATTGATGCACCACGGCCCCGGGCGCCGCCGCGCAGGCCGCGAACTCGCGCCGCAGCTGCGCTGCGGGCTTGAAGCAGCCGTCGGCCTGCAGGTTCTCCTGGAAGAAGCGGTGCCGCGCGCCGGGAATGTGGCCGGCCACCGGGTCCAGCGGCTCGACGTCGCCGCGAAAGCGTTCGCCGGCGCGCGCGTCGAGCAGCGTCGTCGCGGCCAGTTGGGCCAGCAGTTCGGTGCTGCCGATGGTCGGCATGGCCGGCGCAAACACGGGATAAGGCGGCTCGGGCCGTACCCGCGGCGGCTGCGTGACGAGCTGCCCGCCCGCCGCCACGAAGGCGGCGACGCCGCCGTCGAGCACGGCTGCCGCCTCGTGCCCGAGCCAGCGCAGCAGCCACCAGGCGCGCGCCGCATAGGGCCCGCCCTGCCGGTCGTAGGCCACCACCTGAACGCCGGGCGCGATACCCCATTCGCCCGCGCGTCGGGCGAAGGCGGCGCGTTCGGGCAGCGGATGGCGGCCGTTGTGTCCGTTCCTGGTGCCGGCCAGGTCGCGATCGAGGTGCGCGTACTGCGCGTCCGGCAGATGGCCCGCGTGGTAGGTGCGCTCGCCGGCCGCCGTGTCGGTGAGGTCGAAGCTGCACTCCAGCAGCACCAAGGGCTCGCCTGCCGTGCGGGCGGCCAGCAGCGTCGCGGCGTCGATCAGCGTGCGGTGGGTCATGGGGTCCTGGCAGATGGACGGGCGCGGGTCAGCGGGTCACGCCGCCGGCAGACGGCGCGGCGCCGCCGCCCAGCAGCGTGGCGCTCAGGCCGGCACCGGCAATGAGGACGAGGCCGGCAAGCGCGCTCCAGGTGAACGGATCGCCCAGCCAGCCGACGCCGAGCGCGAACGAAAAGGCGATGCCCAGATACTGCAGCGCCGCGTTGCCCAGCGTGGCGCCGCGACCGAAGGCGCGCGTCATCGCCCACTGCCCGCCCGCGGCGAGCAGGCCGATGGCCAGCAGCAACACGGCACCAGTTGCCGTATGCGCGGCGAAGCCGCTTGCGGCCAGGGCGACGGCGGCACCGGCGACGATGCCGCCGAGCGAGAAGTACAGGACGACGCGCTCCTCGGGCTCGCCGGCGCGTCCGAGCGTGGCCAGCTGCAGGTAGGCGACGGCGGCGAGCAGCCCCGACAGCAGCGCCGCGAAACCATGCCAGGCCTGCCGCTGCTCGAAGGTCGGTTGCAGCACGAGCACGACACCGGCAAAGCCCGCCAGCACGGCCGCCACGAGTCGCCGGTCCACGGCCGCGGGCGCGGCCGAAGCCAACGCCGCGCCGCCGAGCAGCGCCAGCGCGATCCACACCGAGGACATCGCGTTCAACGCCGTCGCCGCAGCCAGCGGCAGCCCGCCGAGGGCGTAGAACCACAGCACGAGCGCCACGACGCCGCTGCCGCTGCGCCACAGGTGCATCGCCGGCACCGGCGTCGCCAGGCTCTGGCCGCGCCGACGCAGCAGTGCCGCCATCGCCGCCGCGCCGACGACCGAGCGGTACATGACGATCTCGCCGGCGCCGTAGCGCGCCGACGCGAGCTTGACGCAGGCGCCCATCAGCGAGAACAGCAGCGCGGCAACGACCATCAGCACCGGCGCGGACAGCGCGGCCGAGCGCACCGCCCGGCGCAGCGCGCGCAGCGGCTGCACCGTCGGGCCGCAGGCGGGCATCAATCGATCGCGCCCTGCGGCGGCAGGCCCATCTCGCGCCGGTACCACTCGTGGAAGTGCAGCATGCCGTCCTCCAACGGGCTCTGGTAGGGGCCGACCTCGTTGTCGCCGCGTTCCATCAGCGCGCGTCGGCCGCCGTCCTCGCGCAGCGCGATCTCGTCGTCCTCGACGCAAGTCTCCATGTAGGCGGCCTGTTGCGCTTCGACGAACTCGCGCTCGAAGGCCGCGATCTCCTCCGGGTAGAAGAACTCGACCAGGTTGAGCGTCTTCTGCGGGCTCTTGGGGAACAGCGTGGAGACGACGAGCACATGCGGATACCACTCGACCATCGTCGTCGGGTAGTAGGTGAGCCAGATCGCGCCATGTTCGGGCGGCCGTCCCTCGCGGTAGGCCAGCAGCGCACGGTGCCAGCGCTCGTAGACCGGCGAGCCGGACCGGGCGAGCCGATCGAGCACGCCCACGGTCTGCACCGACCAGTGCGGCCCGAACTGCCAGCGCAGATCGTCGCAGGTGACGAAATGTCCGAGGCCGGGGTGGAAGGGCCCGACGTGGTAGTCCTCGAGATAGACCTCGATGAAGGTCTTCCAGTTGTAGTCGCACTCGTGCATGACGGCGCGGTCGAAGACGTAGCCGTCGAAAGCGAGTTCGGGCGCGGCCGCCATGCCCGCCAGATCGGCGTCGAGCCGGCGCCCGGTGGCGTCGAACAGCAGTCCGTTCCAGTTCTGCAGCGCGTCGTTGCGCAGGTGCAGGCAGGGGTCGTCGGCGAAATGCGGCGCACCCACGAGCCGGCCGTCCAGGCCGTAGGTCCAGCGGTGCACGGGGCAGACGATAGGGCCGTCGGTGCGGCCGCGTCCTTTCAGGATGAGGGCCTGGCGATGCCGGCAGACGTTGGAGATGAGCTCGATGCCGCGCTCGCTGCGCACGAGCGCTCGGCCGTCGCCTTCCTGGGCCAGCACGTGGTAGCTGCCGACCTCGGGCAGCAGCAGCTCGTGCCCGACGTAGCGCGGCGAGCGCTGGAAGATGCGTTCGACTTCGCGGCGGAACAGGCCCGCGTCGAAGTAGGCGTGAACCGGAAGCTGCGCGCGGCTGCGCGCGTCGAGCGCGATGCTGAGGTCCGACATGATCCGAACCCGTCCTCCATGGCTGCGGGAAACCCGCCGACCTCGTCTCGCGCACGGGCGCCCGGCGGGGGCGGCGCCTGCGCTCGGACCATTCTATGGGCGACCCGGCGCACCGGCCGCACGCCGCGCGGGCCGGCCGGCGGCGCGCGTGCCGCGTGGGGATCGCGCGAGGCGACGGCCCCATTGTCTAGAATTCGTCCTTCGATCTCATGTTCCGCAATGGCCAAGAGCTCCGCGACCTCCGCGCCCCGACCTGCCGCGTCGGAGCCCGCCAGCTTCGAGCAGGCTCTGTCCGAGCTGGACCGCCTCGTCGAGCGGATGGAGGGCGGACAGATGCCGCTCGACCAGCTGCTCGACGGCTACCGGCGCGGCGCCGAGTTGCTGGCCTTTTGCCGCGTGCGTCTGCAAAGCGTGGAGGACCAGGTCAAGCTGCTCGAAGGCGGCCAGCTCGAGCCGTTCAGCGGCAGCGCCGACGCATGACGGAGCGGGATTTCGACGCCTGGGCCGGAGTCGAGTTGGCCGCCGTGGAGACGGCGCTCGACACCTGGGTGCCGGCCGACGCCCCCGCCGGCCTGGGCGAGGCAATGCGTTACGGCGTGCTCGACGGCGGCAAGAGGCTGCGCGCGCTGCTCGTGCTGGCCGCGGCGCAGGCCGTCGGCGGCGTGCGCGAAGGCGCCCTGCGCGCCGCGGTCGCGGTCGAACTGATCCACGCCTACTCCCTGGTGCACGACGACATGCCCTGCATGGACAACGACGTGCTGCGCCGCGGCAAGCCGACGGTGCACGTGCAGTACGGCGAGGCGCAGGCGATGCTTGCCGGCGACGCGATGCAGGCGCTGGCCTTCGACGTGCTGACGCCCGACACCGGCGTCGACATCGCGCTGCAGGCGCGCCTGGTGGCGCTGCTGGCGCGCTCGGCCGGACACGCCGGCATGGCCGGCGGCCAGGCGATCGACCTGGCCAGCATCGGCCGCACGCTCGACGAGCCGGCGCTGCGCGACATGCACCGGCGCAAGACCGGCGCGCTGCTGCAGGCCAGCGTGCTGATGGGCGCAGCCTGCGGCCGCGTCGATGCCGCAGCACAGGCGGCGCTCGAGGAATACGGCGCGGCCGTTGGCCTGGCGTTCCAGGTCGTCGACGACATCCTCGACGTCACGCAGCTCTCGGCGCAGCTGGGCAAGACCGCCGGCAAGGACATCGACGACAACAAGCCGACCTACGTCTCGGTGCTGGGGCTGGACGCCGCGCGCGCGCATGCGCAGCAGCTGCGCGCACAGGCCCACGCGGCGCTGGCGCGCAGCGGCCTGGCCGAGCGCGGATGGGCGCTGGCGGCGCTGGCCGACCGGGTGGTGGAGCGCGAACACTGATGGATTCACTTCTGAACAAGATCGACAGCCCGGCGGACTTGCGGCGCCTGTCGCGCGCCGAGCTGGGCGCGCTGGCCGCCGAGTTGCGCCAGTTCGTGCTGCACACCGTGAGCCAGACCGGCGGCCATCTGGGCAGCAACCTCGGCACGGTCGAGCTCACGATCGCGCTGCACTACGTCTTCGACACGCCACGCGACCGCATCGTCTGGGACGTCGGCCACCAGACGTATCCGCACAAGATCCTCACCGGGCGGCGCGCACGCATGCACACGCTGCGCCAGCTCGGCGGCGTAGCGGGCTTTCCCAAGCGCGACGAGAGCGAGTACGACGCCTTCGGCACCGCGCACAGCAGCACCTCGATCTCGGCGGCCTTCGGCATGGCGGTGGCCGCGCGCCTCAAGGGCGAGCCGCGGCGCGCGGTCGCCGTGATCGGCGACGGCGCGATGACCGCCGGCATGGCCTTCGAGGCGCTCAACAACGCCGGCTTCGGCCACAGCGGCCAGCCCGTCGACATGCTGGTGGTACTCAACGACAACGACATGTCGATCAGCCCGCCGGTGGGCGCGCTCAACCGCTACCTGGCGCGGCTGATGAGCGGGCAGTTCTATGCCGCGGCGCGCGAAGGCGTCAAAGGCATGCTCAAGGCCGCACCGCCTTTGCTCGAGCTGGCGCGCCGGCTCGAGGAACACGCCAAGGGCATGGTCGCGCCGGGCACGATCTTCGAGGAGTTCGGCTTCAACTACGTCGGCCCGATCGACGGCCACGACCTCGATTCGCTGATCCCCACGCTCGAGAACCTGCGCGACAAGAAGGGCCCGCAGTTCCTGCACGTGGTCACGCGCAAGGGCTACGGCTACAAGCTCGCCGAGGCCGACCCGGTGAAGTATCACGCGGCGAGCGGCCGCTTCGACCCGGCCGAGGGCTTCCCCAAGCCGAGCGGCAACGCCAAGCCGAGCTTCACGCAGGTGTTCGGCCAGTGGCTGTGCGACATGGCCGAGGCCGACGACAAGCTGGTCGGCATCACGCCGGCGATGCGCGAGGGCTCGGGCATGGTCGAGTTCCACAAGCGCTTCCCGCGCCGCTACTTCGACGTCGGCATCGCCGAGCAGCACGCCGTCACCTTTGCCGCGGCGCTGGCCTGCGAGGGCCTGCGGCCGGTGCTGGCGATCTACTCCACGTTCCTGCAGCGCGGCTACGACCAGCTCATCCACGACGTGGCGCTGCAGAACCTGCCGGTCGTCTTCGCGCTCGACCGCGCCGGCGTCGTCGGCGGCGACGGGCCCACGCATGCCGGCGCCTACGACATCGCCTTCCTGCGCTGCGTGCCCAATTGCAGCGTGCTCGTGCCCAGCGACGAGAACGAGTGCCGCCAGGCACTCACCACCGCCTATCGCCACGACCAGGCGGCAGCGGTGCGCTATCCGCGCGGCAGCGGTATCGGCGCCGCCGTCGACCGCACGTTCTCGACCTGGGAATGGGGCAGGGGCGTGCTGCGCCGCGAGTCGCGCCCGGCCGAGGCGCGGCCCGGCACGCTGCGCCTGGCGATCCTCGCCTTCGGCACCTTGCTGCACGCGGCGCTGCCCGCCGCCGAGCGGCTCGACGCCACGCTGGCCGACATGCGTTTCGTCAAGCCGCTGGACGAAGCGCTGGTGCTCGAGCTGGCGCGCACGCACGACGGCCTGGTGACGATCGAGGAAGGCTGCATCGCCGGCGGGGCCGGCGCCGCCGTGGCCGAATGCCTGGCCGCCGCCGGCGTGCGCGCGCCGCTGCTGATGCTGGGTCTGCCGGACGAGTTCACCGGCCACGGCGATCCGGTCAAGCTGCTCGCGGGCCTCGGGCTGGACGCCGCGGGCATCGAGCAGAGCATCCGGCAGCGTTTCGGCCTGCGGCCGGCGCTTGCAGCCGTTGCGTCCTGAGCACGCCGGGGCGCCGCGCCGGCGCCGCGCCCGACCCGGCGCCGATCGGCTGGTCCGCGCTGCGGCCCCGGTCTTGCGAAAGCTGTCATCCTCGTGCCGCGCATGAACCACCTCACCGACGTCCTGCACATCCCCGACACGCAGAGCGCGCGCGACGATCGCCGCCTCGCGATCCAGCGCGTGGGAATCAAGGGCCTGCGCTACCCGCTGCGGCTGCTGGTGGCCGGCGCCGAACAGGGCACGAGCGCCGAGTGGACGCTCGACGTCGCGCTGCCCGCCGAGCGCAAGGGCACGCACATGTCGCGCTTCGTCGCCTGGCTGAACGAGGGCGCGGCGCTGCCGCCGTGGACGGCGGCCACGTTGCGCGAGCGCCACGCGCAGATGCTGCAGCGTCTGGGCGCCGACGAGGGCCGCTGCGAGGCGGCGTTCACGTTCTTCCTGAGCAAGCGCGCGCCGGTCTCCGGCCTGGCCAGCCTGCTCGACTACGCCGGACGCTGGATCGCCGAGACGCGCGCGGGCACCACGGCGCTGTGGGCCGAAGTCGCAGTGCCGGTCAAGAGCCTTTGCCCCTGCTCCAAGGAAATCAGCGACTACGGCGCGCACAACCAGCGCGCGCGCGTCACGCTGCGTGTCGAGCTGCTCGGCGCGCTCGACTGGCACGAACTGGTGCGCTGCGCCGAGGACGAGGCGTCCAGCGAGATCTGGCCGATGCTCAAGCGCGCCGACGAGAAGTGGGTCACCGAGCGCGCCTACGACAACCCGAAGTTCGTCGAGGACCTGGTGCGCGACGTCGCGCTGCGCCTCGGTGCCGACGCGCGCATCGGCCGCTACGTCGCCGAGGTCGAGAACTTCGAATCGATCCACAACCACAGCGCTTACGCGCGCATCGAGCGCGCGTGAGCCCGCGCCCGAGGGCGCTGCCGGCACGCCGGCATGGCCGCCCCGGCGCGCGCGCCGCCGGGGCGCCGGCTGCCGCGGCGTGTAGGAATTTCTCCGACACGGCGGCTGGAAGAAACTGGACTCGAGCCACCGACGCAGGCCGATCGCAGGAGGCCGTGCCGCTGCCTACAGTGCAGCGCATCGACTCACCTTCCTTACGCATCGGAACACTGCATGACTCCCGACCAGATCCTCGCCGAGATCCGCGAAGCCAATCTGTCGTACCTGATGCTCGCGCAGAGCCTGGTGCGCCAGGACA
>WBZR01001053.1_pt1 | contig 37838 bp, 22 predicted proteins | sample 5204231 | NCBI WGS metagenome assembly WBZR01 (sample SAMN12412403, study PRJNA552823) | activated sludge metagenome | isolation source: activated sludge from anammox sidestream of wastewater treatment plant... | place: USA: Virginia | collected 2017-08 | reverse complement strand
CATATTTGATTTGCCTGATTTTATACATCTTTGACTCTTAGGTCAGCAAAATACAAAAAATGAAAAATTAATACCTACAAGCTCAACGAATTACGTTTTAGAAACATTTGAGGCGGACAAGTCAGGAAAAATTCGGCGTTCCCAATGATTTGAAAGGAGCTTTGATTTATTTACTAAGCGACGCATCATCTTTCGTAACCGGTATCGAGCTTGTTGTGGACGGTGGGTTTACAAAATTCAGCGGGGTGTAATTTTAGTTTCTGCTCTTCCGGGTTGTACCTTGCTATAATGTTGAATTAAATTTTCAGGATTCAAAATTCCAAAGCAGGAACCCGTTCCTTCACCTAATAATTTTTTTCCCGTACATTTTTTTATTGATAATAAGATAAAATTTCGCCTTGAATACCGGTACTACTTTGGTTTACAAAAAAGAGGATTCATGCATAACGCAAACTATTAACTACAGAGCTTTAAGCTTACTATTCTTTTAATTTAAGAAATCAGAATCTTACTTCCCTGCTCAACCCCATTGATCAGCGTGCCGATCTCATCAATGCTGATACGGATCTCATCACCTGATTGTAAAGTAAAATCATTGGGAGGAACAATTCCGGTTCCCGTCATGATCAGGCTCCCGTGAGGAAAAGAACATTCACGATAAACAAAAGAAACCAGCTCTTCGTGTGTTCTTTTCATCTGGTCCATTCCGATCTTTCCTTCAAACACTTTTTTATCATCACGAAAAATATCAAGACAAATAGAGCCATGAATACCCTGATTGTTCTCGTTGACATAAATACAGGGGCCCAGTGCAGCGCAGCCGTCATAGGTTTTTGCCTGCGGCAGGTACAACGGGTTTTCTCCTTCAATACTGCGGCTGCTCATGTCATTGCCGATAGTATAACCAATGATCTTCCCTGAGGAAGTGACCACCAGGGTCAGTTCCGGCTCCGGCACATTCCAGGTTGAGTCTTTCCGGATCCTTACCTTGCCGCCATGGCCCACCACCCGGTGCGGCGTGCATTTAAAAAAAACTTCAGGACGTTCGGCTTCATATACCCTTGCATAAAAATCACCGCCGCCGGCCTCTTTGGATTCTTCCTGCCTCCCGATTTTACTCCGTAAATATGTGACGCCGCATGCCCATAGTTCCTGGCTGCCGACCGGCGCTGCCAACCCCGTACTGAGTACCTGTTCACCATTATCTACCGGGACAGAACTTTGAATGCTCCTTTGTAATTTACCGGGCAGGTCATCATCATTGATAAAAGTATCCCAATCATGATCTTTTACCGGGTAATACTTACCGTCCGATTCAACGATGATGCCGGACAATGTTTTATAAATTTTCATTCTGCCTGATTTTTTCAATTAAATCCAAACTTAAAATTGAGCTTGTTTTCTTCCGGATGAAGTTAGAAGATTATTTTCAGAATATTTCCCGGGCTTTTCTCAGATACATTTCATGAATCAATAAAACTACCGCTCTTCCTGGACATAGTACACCCGAAAAATTTCAAATAGACCCGTCAGACAGGAGGCTATGAACCGGATTTAAAAACTATTTATGCCTTTCCTTGTAGGCAAACAGATGTTTTTTAATTTCCAAACAGAAGCAGGAAAGCCGTGCCCTCTCCTTCCACACTTTGCACATGGATATTTCCTTTGTGCAGCAGCATGATCTGCTTGCATAAACTCAAGCCGATACCGCTGCCGTTTTTCCGGGTGCTGAAAAATGGTATGAATATTTTATCCATCAGGTCAGCAGGTATTCCATAACCGTTGTCGGCTACTTTGATGATCGTTTTATGATTGCCGGAAGTATAAGCAGATAAAGTAATTCTTGGTTCCGGTTTTTCTTTTACAGCTTCGATTGCATTCAGCACCAGGTTGATCAATACCTGCTCCAGCAGGTCGGTATCCACTTCCAGCGAAATATCCGTGTCTTTTAAAATTGTCTCCAGCTCAATATGCTTCTGCTCCAGGGTAGGCTGCATCAGTTGCGTCAGGTTTTCAAAAATATCCCTGACATACACTCTCTTCAGGTTCAGCCTGGTGATCTTATTCAGGTTACGGTATGTCTCGGCAAATTTCAATAAGCCATCACTTCTTCTTTTAATAGTTTCAATTCCCAGTTCAAGGTCATCTACAGAACCGGATTCATTACTCAGCATCGCAGCAGATTGCTGCAGGCGATGTTTCAATGTTTCTGCCAACGACGAAATCGGAGCTACCGAATTCATGATCTCATGGGTCAGCACACTCAGCAATTTTTGCCATGCTTTTGATTCGGTTTCATCCAGCGCTTCACTTACATTCTGAAAGGCGATCAGCTTGAACTTATTACCTTCCGTTTGAAAAGCCGTAGCAGACAATAATACCCGGAATGAATTTCTTTCCTGGTGGGCCGTAGCCACCTTACTTTCCCCGGGCCTTAACGTAATGACTTCATCATACAATTCCGGATCTCTTTTACTCAAAGAGTGAATGGTTTTAAGATAGGGCAGCTGCAGCATCCTTTTCAATGATTCATTCATCCAGATCACTTCGCCGGTTGACTCCATATAAGATAGAATACCGGTATCTACCAACTCGAGTATCTTTTGCACATACTGGTATTGCGTTTCTTTTTCTTTACTCATCACTTTGAACGTAGTATTGATCTCATTAAAACCTTTTCGCAGCGGTTGTACTTCAGCAGGTGCATGCTTCACATCAAAATGACGGGAGAAATCCCTGTAATGAATTGAATCTACAAACTGATCCAGTTCTTCTTTTATTTTACGCTGAAAACGAAACATCTCAATAACCAGGTAAACAACCACCGGAAGAATAATCAGCAGATAAATGTATTGGCCTTTCACCAACAGCAATGCAGCAGCAAAAAGTGTTGCAAACATGAGCAACACCCTGATCAGTATCCTCCATTCAAAATTTCTAAATGTCATATTTGCTTAATCTCCTGTACAAAGCAGTTCGTGTCAGTCCCAGCTCTTTGGCTGCCCTGGTGATATTACCATTGTGTTTTTCGATCACTTTGAGTATGGTGCTCTTTTCAATAACGCTTAGTTTGAATCCGGCAGATTCTGTATCCAATGAGGATTGGGATTCAATAGGAGAAAAGATCAGGTCACTGTCTTTTAATATATCATTATCAGACATGATCACCGCCCGTTCCACAGTGTATTGCAACTCCCGCACATTGCCGGGATAATGATAGCTCATCAGTTTCTCCAATGCTTTCGGTCCAAACTCTTTTAAGGGCTTCATGTATTTGCCACTATAGATCCTGCTGAAATGTTTTGCCAGTAAAATTATATCGTTCCCCCTTTTTCTCAACGGGGGCATGACAATCTCCACCGTGTTGATCCGGTAGATCAGGTCTTTTCTAAATCGGCTTTCATTGGCCAATTCCTGTAACGGAAGGTTGGTGGCGCAGATCAGCCGGATATCAATAGGAACGGGTTCATTACTCCCCAATCTAATCACCTGCCGGTTTTGCAATACACTCAGCAGCTTTGCCTGCAGGTGCAGGGGAATATTCCCGATCTCATCTAAAAACAATGTTCCGCCATTGGCCGATTCAAACCGTCCGACACGGTCTTCTCTTGCATCGGTGAACGCTCCTTTCTTATGCCCGAACAGTTCACTCTCAAACAAAGTTTCAGTCAATGCACCCACATCCACTTTCACAAACGGTTTATGAGCACGCAATGACTGCTGATGAATGGCTTTTGCGATCAGGTCTTTACCCGTTCCGTTTTCTCCAAGAATTAAAATGTTCGCATCCGTAGGTGCGATCTTTTCAATTTTCAAAAATATTTCCTGCATCGCTTCCGATTCACCGATCAGTTCTTTTCCAATGACAGAACCTGCCTGAAGAGAAGGCCGGACAGCCGTCTTATCACTTTTTCTCCTCAATGTTTCCCTGATGATGGCAAGCAATTTTTCATTGTGCCAGGGCTTTACTACAAAATCAGCAGCGCCTTCTTTCAGGGATCGTACGGCAAGATCAATATCACCATAGGCAGTGATCATGACCACCGAAGCATCTGACTTCATTTTTTTGATCTCGTTCAGCCAGAAAATACCTTCATTGCCCGTATTGACCGGGCTGGTAAAATTCATATCCAGCAATACCAGGTCAAACTTGTCTTTTGATAAATGCCAGCGAAGATTCTCCGGGTTTTTCTCCGTCATCACTTCTTTTGCTTCGGTCTTCAATAAAAGGCGCACAGCAGTGAGTACATCCGGATCATCATCCACCACCAATATGGAAGCATTTTTCAGCAGCATATTCTTTTATCATTTGATTTTCTTCCTGTATGGCTGCAATTATACCATAATTACAAAGTTGTGGCAACTAATTTTTTATAAAAACAACAATTAGAAAAGTGTATCAAAACCGAACACTATTCGTTCGGTTACGGTCATTGCAATAAAGATATTTTATGCAAATGGCTGTTAATCAGAGAGCAGGACTTTGGCATATTCTTCTAATGAAAGTACCGATATCTTGTGTAAATAAAAAAAACGACCCGTAACCTTAGCCATGTTCGGGTCGTTTAATTAAAGGGCAAAAAATTAAACATCAACACTGTGGACAGAGTAATTGCAAAAAAGAAATGGAACAGAAAAAGAATATTGACCATTGCCGGTATTGCTGCAATAGTTCTGCTGGCTGCCGCCAGTTATTATTTTACTTCCGGTAAAAGCAAGCTGAACGTGGACCTGGATCGCATCACCATTAGTGAAGTAAAGAAGGGGCCGTTCCAGGAATTCATTCCCGTGAATGGCGTGGTGATGCCGCTGACCACTATTTATCTCGATGCCCTGGAAGGCGGCCGTGTGGAAGAAAAATATGTGGAAGACGGCGCTATTATGAAAAAAGGAGATCCGATTTTACGGCTAAGCAATACTGATCTTGAATTGAACTTACTATCACAGCAATCCAATGTCTATAATACGCTTACGCAAATGCAGATTGCCCGCAATGCCGCTCAGCAAAATACTGTGTCGAAGCTAAACCAGATGACCGATGTGGAAAGCGCTTTGAAAGAAGCAGAAAGGATCTACAATCTGGATAAAAGTTTATACCAGCAAAAAGCGATCGGACTGCAGGAATTCAAAAAAGCAGAAAACGACTATAATTATTACCTGCAAAAGAAAGAACTGACTCAGCAACTGCTGAAACAGGATTCCCTTACCAATAATCAACAACTGGAGCAGGCAAAACAATCCTACCAGGGATCACAGGATGCATTAACTCTTTTCAGAAAAAAAGTAGGTGACCTGATTGTAAGAGCGCCGATTGACGGACAGCTCACGTCACTGGATGCAGAGATCGGCCAATCGAAAAACAAAGGAGAACGATTGGGCCAAATAGATGTGCTGGATGGTTTCAAAGTAAGAGTGGATATTGATGAGCATTATATCTCCCGCATTTATACCGGGCTGATAGGTGAGTTCACTTTTGCAGATAAAGATTACAAGCTGAAGATCATAAAAGTTTATACGCAGGTCACCAACGGCCGTTTCCAGGTGGATATGGCTTTTGTGGGTGATGTACCGAAAGGGATCCGCCGCGGACAAACCTTACAGATCCGGCTGGCATTAAGCGATGAAACCGAAGCATTGCTTTTGGCTAAAGGCGGTTTCTATCAGCAAACGGGAGGTAATTGGGTTTTCAAAGTAAGTGATAATGGAAATACCGCTTATAAAGTGGATATACAACTGGGCAGGCAAAACCCGGATTATTATGAAGTACTGAGTGGTTTAAAACCCGGCGACAAAGTGGTCACTTCAAGTTATGAGAATTATGGAAACATGCAGGAACTGGTATTAAAAAAATAAAAATATTCAATCCTTAAACATGTGAGGTCTAAAAATATAGCCATGAAACAAAAAATATTTTACCTGCTCATTGTGATCTGCTCCCTGAGTGTAATCACTTCAGCAAAACAATACGCCGTCAATTGTGGGAATAAGACCGGTTGCATCATAAAAAAATCAGCCGTTCAATTGCCGGGAATAAAAGAAAATAATAAAGGGATGGCCTTTGAGTTTTCGCCATTTCATCATTTGGTATTCAATCTTTAAACTTCATATCAAACATTCACCTTAAATAAAACATAATGATAAAGATCAAAGACCTCGAAAAAATCTACAGAACGGAAGAAGTGGAAACCATCGCTTTAAACAAACTTTCCCTGGAAGTGAAAGACGGCGAATTTGTTGCGGTAATGGGCCCCTCCGGTTGCGGAAAATCTACTTTGCTTAATATTCTCGGCCTGTTGGATGATCCTGATGCCGGCAGTTTTATATTCAATGGTATAGAAGTGGCAAAGTTTAACGAAAGAAAAAGAGCCGATCTCCGGAAGCATAATATTGGATTTGTATTCCAGAGTTTCAACCTGATTGACGAACTCACCGTTTTTGAAAATGTAGAGTTACCTCTTATTTATACCGGCGTCAAATCATCAGAAAGGAAGAAGCGGGTGGATGAAGTTTTGGATAAAGTGCAGATCATGCATCGCCGCAATCACTACCCGCAGCAATTGTCCGGCGGACAGCAACAACGGGTGGCCGTAGCCAGGGCAGTAGTGAACAAGCCCAAACTGATCCTTGCTGATGAGCCTACCGGGAATCTTGACTCACACAACGGGAATGAAGTAATGGAAATGCTCACCGATCTGAACGAACAGGGAACCACAATAGTAATGGTGACCCACTCCGAGCATGATGCCCGCTACAGCCACCGCATTATACGGATGCTGGACGGACAAACGGTATTAGAAAACATTATGGTGTAATAAAAAGAAACCCCAAAGCTGAAAGACAGGGGATTTTAATAATAAAGTATAGCCATGTTTAAAAATTATTTCAAAATTGCCTGGCGGAATTTGATTCGCAATAAAGGGTTTTCTGTTACCAATATTCTCGGCCTTACAATAGGTATCAGTTGTACCATATTCATAATACTCTGGGTACAGGATGAACTGAATTATAATAAGTTTCATAAAAATTATGATGAAATATATAAAGTGATGGCTACCCGTGATTTCAATAATGAAATCTTCACGGATGAAAACATGGTATTCCCGTTAGCGCCGGCTATACAAAATATACCGGGAGTGAAATATGCTGCAGTTACAACCGGCGAAGAAGATCATATCATCACTTATGGTGAAAATAAATTAAAGAAAAAAGGTTATACCGTCAGCAGTGATTTTTTCAAAATTTTTACCTGGAAATTTGTGGAAGGAAATCCGGCAAATGCATTGCCCGATGCCCATTCTGTCGTCCTCACCCAATCTGCTGCAAAAGCCTTGTTTGGCAAGGAAGATCCGTTGAATAAAATTGTAAAAATAGACAATAACTCCAATGCAAATGTTACTGCAGTCATTGAAGATGTACCGGGAAATTCCACATTTCAGTTTGACTATATCAACAGGTTTAATTATGATGGTGATGCTGAAAAACAAGCCATGAATGAATGGGTAAATTCTTCCTGGCAGGTTTATATCCAGACTATACCGGGCGCCAATATGGTTTCAATAGAAAAACAAATCAATGACATAAAATACCTGCACAACCCTGACGACAAAAAAATAAGCGTCTATTTCGCCTACCCGATGAGTCAATGGAGATTATACAGCGATTTTAAAAACGGGAAACTTGCGGGAGGCATGATCGAATATGTCCGGCTGTTTACTATTGTTGCTTTTATCATATTGCTGATAGCCTGCGTAAACTTCATGAATTTTTCAACGGCACGTTCGGAAAAAAGGGCAAAAGAAGTGGGCGTTCGAAAAACGTTAGGTTCGGGCAAAAAACAGCTCATCCTCCAGTTTTATTGCGAAGCAATGATACTATCTCTTATTGCATTTGCCCTTGCAACAATTGTTGTCATATTATTAATGCCTGTTTTTAACGAGCTGGTGGGCAAACATCTTTCACTTCAGTTTTCAGAACCGGCATTCTGGGCAGGCGGCCTGGGCATAATTCTTTTTACAGGCATCGTTGCCGGAAGTTATCCTGCATTATACCTCTCTTCATTCAACCCGGTAAAAGTTTTAAAAGGAACTTTTCTCCCCGGCAAATCAGCCGGCTTGCCGAGAAAAATACTTGTAGTGGCGCAATTTGCCACTTCCATATTGCTGATCTCATCTACCATTGTTGTTTACCGCCAGGTGCAACACATCAAAAGCCGCCGCATGGGATATGATCCCAATAACCTGGTCAATATAGCTGCTTCAGGAGACATACCAAAGAATTACGAAGTAATCAAACAGGAACTCCTGCAAACCGGAAAAATTTCATCTGTTACAAGAACCTTGTCACCCATCACCGATATATGGTGGAAAACCCCCTCACCCGACTGGACCGGAAAACCTGCAAACACCACAATGATTTTTAATGGCATTGGCGCAGACAAGGATTTTACAAAAACTATAGGTATTAAGATGCTGCAGGGACAGGACTTTTCCGGTATGCCTGCAGACTCAGCCAATATGCTTTTAAATAAAGCTGCAGTAGATGCCATGGGATTAAAAGATCCCATTGGAATGCAAATGCGTTATGGAAAAAGAAACTTTACAGTGATCGGGGTGATGGATAATGTGATCATGGAATCACCTTTCAAGCCGGTGCAACCGTTAATGGTCATTTACCGGCCCATCAATGCTGCTAATGTCAGTATCCGGCTGAACAAAAATGTACAGCCCCGGGATGCGCTGGCTGCCATTCAAAAGATATTTACAAAATATAACCCGTCGGAGCCTTTCGATTATCAATTCGTAGATGCTGAATACAGCAAAAAATTTATTACGGAAGAGTTCATCAGCAAGCTCACTAATATTTTTGCTTTGCTCGCCATATTTATCAGCTGCCTGGGGCTTGCAGGGCTTGCTTCATTCACCATTGAAAAACGTATTCGTGAAATCGGGGTTCGGAAAGTACTTGGTGCATCTGTACGGCAATTAGTATTGCTTATAGCTAAAGATTTTTTGAAACTGGTATTGATTGCATTTGCCCTTGCCGTTCCGCTTGCATGGTGGTTCATGCATAACTGGTTGCAGAAATATGATTACCGGGTTAGCATTGGATTGGGGATGTTTATCGTTGCAGGTATTGGTATCATGCTGCTGACATTTTTAATAGTGGGTTTAAATACCATAAAAGCAGCTATTGCCAATCCTGTTAAATCCTTACGAACGGAGTGAGTAAGGATTTAATCCCGGCCGTTAGCGTCGGGGTGAAATCCCTGCGAACGGAGTGAGTAAGGATTTAATCCCGGCCGTTAGCATCGGGGTGAAATCCCTGCGAACGGAGTGAGTAAGGATTTAATCCCGGCCGTTAGCGTCGGGGTGAAATCCCTGCGAACGGAGTGAGTAAGGATTTAATCCCGGCCGTTAGCGTCGGGGTGAAAAGATTGAAAACAGAATAAATGAAAATAGTTAGATGGCTGAATGGTTTGATTGTTATTGCTTCCTAACTATCAAACTTGCCTTCAGGCGGAAGGCCTTATAACAATAAAACAATTTTTTTATGATTAAAAATTATTTCAAAATAGCAGTACGGAATCTCTGGAAGAACAAGGGATTTTCTGCTATCAATATTGCAGGGCTGGCCATCGGCCTTGCCTGCTTTATCCTGATCGCATTATTTGTAATGGATGAACTCAGTTACGACCGTTTTTATCCGGATGCAGACCGGATCTACCGGGTGGATGCAGATATAAAATTCGGTGGCAATAACCTGAACCTCACTGTCAGCAGCGATCCCATGGGCCCTGTACTGAAAAAAGATTATCCGCAGGTGGAAGAATACACCCGTATCTACGCCAGCGAGGGAAGTAAACTTGTCCGGAAAGGAAATGAGTATATCAATGAAGAAAAAATTGTTTATGCGGATTCCACTTTTTTCAACATATTTCCCCAGAAGGTTGTATCGGGAGAAACAAAAACTGCTTTGTTTGAACCCAACACGGTAGTAATTTCTGAGACTGCTGCAAAAAAATATTTTTCAACCGTTGACGCTGCAGGCAAAACAATTGAGATAGATAAAAAACCTTTCAAAGTAACGGCTGTAATAAAGGACATGCCGCATAATTCCCATTTTCATTTTGATTTTATTATGTCCATGAAAAATGTGGAGTACAGATGGAACGACTTCCTGAGCCATAATTTTCACACTTATATTCTGTTAAAGAAGGGTACGGATTATCATGCTTTTGAAAAAAATTTTACACAGGTATTAGATAACTATGTTTTGCCGCAGGCCAAACAATTTATGACCGGGTTGAACAGCATGGAAGATTTCAGAAAATCGGGTAATAAACTGGACTATTCCCTCATGCCGCTTACAAAAATTCATTTATACAGCCACCGCTTCCCGGAATTGGAAGCCAATAGCAACATACAATTCGTTTATATTTTCAGCGCTGTCGCTTTATTTATATTATTAATTGCCTGTATCAATTTTATGAATTTGTCCACGGCACGAAGTGTCAACCGTGCCAAAGAAGTCGGTATCCGGAAAGTGCTCGGTACAGGAAAGAAAAACCTTATTGCACAATTCTTATCCGAATCAGCATTAATGGCATTCATTTCCTTATTACTCGCCCTCGTATTAACTTATTTTACGCTGCCCCTGTTTAACAATATAGCGGCCAAGTCAATGAATGCCGGGAGTATCTTCAGTTCATCATTTTTACCTTTTTTAATTGCCTTGCCAGTGATAGTGGGGCTACTGGCCGGATTGTATCCGGCATTTTTCCTGTCAAGATTCAAACCAATAGCTGTCCTGAAAGGAAAAATTAATGCCGGGTTTAAAAAAAATACTTTACGCAGCGGCCTGGTAGTATTCCAGTTTTTTACTTCCATTGTTCTGATCATCGGTACGGTTATCGTATATCAGCAACTTCATTTTATTCAAAACACCAATCTCGGGTTCACCAAAGACCAGGTATTGATTATTGATGATGCATATGCATTAAATAAAAATGATGAAGTATTTAAAAATGCAGTACTGCAATTACCGGGCGTGAAAAGCGGTACCATGAGCGGGTATCTCCCGGTAAATTCATCAAGAAGTGACAATACCTATTCCCGTGAAGCTGTCATGGATCCAAAGAATGCACTATCCATGCAATCCTGGATAGTAGATTACGATTATATTAATACCCTGGGGATGAAGATCATTAAAGGAAGGGATTTTTCAAAAGATTTTGGTACAGATTCCAACGCAGTAATATTAAATGAAACAGCAGCAAAGGTGCTGGGCTATGAGGATCCTGTTGGAAAAAAATTATTCCGACAGTTACCAGACGGAAAAACTTCTTCCTATACCATCATAGGGATTGTAAAAGATTTTCATTTTGAATCGTTACGTCAAAACATCTACCCTTTGGGTTTAATGCTGGGTCATAGCAATTCAATAATTTCTTTTAAAATAGCTACTGCCAATATAAAACCATTGATCCCGCAAATACAAAACAAATGGAAAGCGCTGGCGCCGGGCATGCCCTTCAGTTACCGGTTTATGGACGATGCCTTCAACAATATGTACCGTGCAGAACAACGGGTGGAAAAAGTTGCCATCACATTTGCCATACTGGCAATTCTTATTGCCTGTCTTGGGTTATTTGGATTAGTAACCTACATGGCAGAGCAGCGTACCAAAGAGATCGGCGTACGAAAAGTATTGGGTGCAAGCGTTCCCAATCTTGTTGCCATGCTCAGTAAGGATTTTATGAAATTGGTTGCTATTGCTTCAGTGATTGCATTCCCGGTAGCATGGTGGGGCATGCATACATGGTTACAGGACTTTGCTTACCGCATCAGCATTGAATGGTGGGTGTTCGCACTGGCTGCATTCATCGCCCTGCTGATCGCATTACTGACCGTAAGTGTGCAGGCGATTAAAGCAGCGTTGGCCAACCCTGTGAAGAGTTTACGAACTGAATAAAAGCTTATCAATTATCCATTATTAATTATCAATTAATACTCATGTTTAAAAATTATTTTAAAACCACTTTCCGCAATCTCTGGAAAAACAAAACGTATAGTCTTCTGAATATTGTTGGCCTGGCTATTGGTATTGCCTGCGCTGCCCTGATCTTTTTATGGGTGGAAGATGAACTGACCTACAACCACTATTTCACCAACCGAAGTAATTTATACATAGTAAAAGATCAGCAAACTTATGACGGCACCACCTATACATTCGATGCCACACCCGGGCCGATGGCCGGCGCAATAAAAGCTGAAATCCCCGGGATAAAAAATACGGCACGAAGCACCTGGCCCAACCAATTACTTTTTTCTGTGGGAGATAAAAGCATCTATGATTATGGTTTCAATGTGGATGCGCCTTTTCTCACTATGTTTCAGTTAGAGTTTATTAAGGGCAATGCAAAAACTGCATTTGAGCAATTATACTCACTGGTGGTATCAGAGTCCATGGCCAATAAATTTTTTGGCACAACCGACGTGCTGGGCAAGTCTCTTAAAGTAAGCAACAAACAGGATTATATCATTACCGGCGTAGTGAAAGATCTTCCTGAAAACGTTTCTTTACGTTTCAACTGGCTGGCTCCATTCCAGATCATAGAAAACCGAAATGAATGGATGAAAGACTGGGGAACTAACGGCATCATCACTTATGTGGAAACCGAACCCAATGCCAATATTGCAAACATCAATAAACAATTATACGGATATATTCAAACAAAAAACCCGGAAATAACAGCAAAGATGTCCATCTACCCCATGAACCGATGGAGACTCTGGAACAGTTTTGATACCAATGGCCACGAAAAAGCAGGCCGGTTAAAATATGTAAACCTGTTCAGCCTGATCGCCTGGATTATTTTGATCATTGCCTGCATCAACTTCATGAACCTGGCTACGGCACGAAGTGAACAGCGTGCAAAAGAAGTGGGTGTCCGGAAAGTGCTGGGTGCGGTGAAAGGAAAACTGATCCTGCAATTTATCGGGGAAGCAATATTTATGGCATTCCTGGCAGCCTTACTTTCCTTATTCATTATCTTCCTTACATTACCGTCATTCAATAAGCTTGTTGAAAAACAATTAGCATTGAACATCTTTTATCCTTCCCATATAGGCGGCTTGTTGCTGATAACTTTGTTATGCGGTTTAATTGCCGGCAGCTATCCTGCTTTTTATTTGTCCTCTTTCAATCCCGTTTCCGTATTAAAAAGTTTGAAATTAAAATCCGGCAGCGCCGGGTTGATCCGAAAAGGACTGGTGGTTTCGCAGTTTGCTGTTTCAATAATACTTATCATCTGCACCATCATTATTTATCAGCAAATACAGTACGCCAAAGACAGGGAGCTCGGCTACAATAAACAAAAGCTTGTTTACACCGGCCTGAATAATAACATGAAACGGAATTTCAGTGTTATCCAAAATGATTTAATGCAAACAGGTGTGGTGGAAAATATCGGGCTAAGCAATAGTTCGGTATTACAACTTGGCAGTAATACCGGTGACTTTGAATGGCCGGGTAAAGATCCCGGTAAGCAGGTATTGATTACCCTGGAAGGTGTGAGCCCGGGATACATACCCACCACAGGCATGCAACTCAGCAGCGGAAGGAATTTTTACAGCGACATCAAATCTGACAGCAATAATATCATCATTAATGAATCCCTGGCAAAAATTATCGGGAAAAAAGATGCGGTAGGCAGTATTATTACCCGCTATAACGGAAGTGAAAAATATACGGTGGTCGGAGTAATAAAAGATTTTATTTACAACTCCATGTATTCGCCGGCAAGCCCGCTGATTCTTTATTCTGATACTTCCGGTGTCAATTATTTAAATCTGCGGCTAAAACAAAATGCAGATGTTAAAACTGCCCTCGCCAAAGTAGAATCGGTGATCAGTAAAGATAATCCCGGCTACCCGGTTGAGTTCAATTTTGTAGATGCTGAATTCAATAAGTTGTTCAAAACTGAAACACTCATAGGAAAATTGGCGGGTGTGTTTGCATTACTGGCCATTGTAATTTCCTGTTTGGGTTTGTTTGGGTTATCTGCTTACACCGCTGAAAAACGCACTAAAGAAATCGGTATCCGCAAAGTGCTGGGCGCTTCTGTAGGGAATGTTGCCGGATTACTTTCAAAGGATTTTGTCAAATTGGTTTTCATATCCTGCATCATTGCTTTCCCGCTGTCGTGGTGGTTCATGCACGGTTGGCTGCAGGATTTTGAATACAGGATACAGATCAGTTGGTGGGTATTTTTAATCACCGGCTTGCTGGCATGTACCATTGCCTTGTTTACCGTGGTTTTCCAGGCGATCAAAGCAGCAATAGCTAACCCTGTTAAATCCTTGCGAACGGAGTGAGAAAGGATTTAACCCCGACCGTTAGCGTCTGGGTGAAATCATTGAGGACGGAATGATAAATATTGGTTTAATGGTTAGATGACTTAATTGTTTTTATTTCTAACCATCAAACCCGGCTGCAGGGAACAATAAAACATTTTTTATGATCAGAAATTATTTTAAAACCGCCTGGCGGAATCTTTGGAAAAACAAACTGTATTCCGGTATTAATATTTCCGGATTGGCTGTTGGTTTGGCCGCCTGTCTCCTGATCGGTGTTTATATCAGTCATGAACTGAGCTATGATAAGTTCAATACGAATGCGGATCACATCGTTCGTGTAACGATGGAATACGAAAAGGCTGGAACCGTAAATGCAGTGGCGACAACAGGCACAAAGGTCGGGCCTCAGTTCAAAAGGACTTTTCCTTTGGTTGAGGAATATGTCCGCACTTTTATCAGGCAAAATATAATAAAGCATGATGAAAAGATTTTTGATGAACCACGCATTCTTTATGCCGATGCCCCATTCTTTAAAGTTTTTTCTTTTCATCTCGCCGAAGGCGATCCCGCCACAGCGCTGAATGCAAGTGATAAGATCGTGATCACCCGGTCCATGGCGAAAAAATATTTCGGAAATGAAGATGCATTAGGGAAAACACTCACTATGGGCGGAAAAGACTTCCGTATCTCTGCCATTTGTGAAGATGTACCTCAAAACTCACAAATAAAATTTGATTTTGTCACTCCGTTTCTCAATCTTGGCAACAATGTAAAAGATGAAACCTGGTGGACTGCCAACTGGATTACATACTTGCTGCTGCGTGACCATAATAGTATTTCACAACTGCAGCAACAGGTAAATGATTACATGAAGAGTACAGCGGTAAGAAAAGATGCCGGCGTCGAAGGAAATAATTATCTCTCTTATCACCTGGAGCCTCTTACCCGTGTTCATCTGTATTCTTCATTGCCCGGGTTTGAACCGAATGGCAGTATCAGAAACATTTACATCTTTTCCCTGATCGCATTGCTGATACTTATTATTGCCTGCGCCAACTATACCAATCTTGCCACTGCCCAATCTGCAGGAAGAACCGCCGAGATCGGAATGAGAAAAGTAATGGGAGCTTCCAAAAAGCAGGTGTTCATTCAATTCATCAGCGAATCGCTGATCATAACATTATTTGCAGGAGCGCTGGCCATTATTATCAGTATCACGTTGACACCATATTTTAACAACATCACCGGAACTCAGTTCTCTGCTTCAGCGTTCTTAAAACCCTTACCTATTGCAGCGCTGATCATTTTTTCAATACTCACCAGTTTTTTTGCCGGCTTCTATCCTGCCCTTCTTTTATCCGGTACAGAGGTCATCGGTGTGCTGAAAAAAGGTTTTTCTTTTACCGGAGGCAAAAATCTGTTGCGTAAAACTTTGATAATAGCTCAATTCAGCATTTCTGCCATCCTGATCATTTTCACGATCATCATCCTGCAGCAAATGAATTTTATGAAAACCAAAGATCTTGGTTACAATAAAGATCATATTGTCGTTCTCCCGATCGGAGGAAAGATGCTGAGCGATTTTCAAGCTCTTAAAGATGCTTTTTCACAGGTACGGGGTGTGGAATCGGCCACTGCTTCTTATGAAACACCTGAATATGTACAGTGGGGTGATGGCATTTCCGTGACGGATGAAAAAGGCAAGCATGACATTTCTTTAAATGCCATGCCCGTGGATCTTGATTTCATAAAGACCCTTCAAATGAAATTGATCGCAGGCAGGGACTTTCAACAATCTGATTTTGCCATGATGGATACTTCAAATGATTATCAGAATTATCATCAGCCTTATCTGATCAATGAAACCCTGGCAAAGAAGATCGGCTGGACTCCGGAACAAGCTATCGGCCAGACTATTGAGAAAGGTGCAACCGGGCCGGTAGTAGGCGTGATCAAAGATTTTAATTTCAGCAGTCTTCATGATCCGGTTGGCCCATTGCTTATTTTTCTGAACCGTGATTATTCAAGAGATTTTATGCTGCGCATCAACGGCAATGATGTGCCACAAACATTAAGCCGTTTGGAAATGGTATGGAAGCAGCGGATAACCGATCGCCCTTTCCATTATCATTTTTTGGACGAAGATTATAACAAACTATACCAGGCAGAGCAACGCTCCTCTTCATTATTGAGTGTTGCCGCCATGCTTGCTATCATTCTTGCATGCCTGGGATTGTTTGGCCTGGCAGCATTTACTACCGCTCAGAGAACAAAAGAGATCGGGATCAGGAAAGTTCTGGGCGCCCACGCAGGCAGCATTACTCTTCTTGTTTCTAAAAACTTTTTAGCCCTGGTAGTGATCGCCATAGCGATCGCCATACCCTTAGCATGGGTGATCGGGAATAAATGGTTACAGGACTTTGCATACAGGATTAATATCAGTTGGTGGGTGTTTCTTGCAGCAGGTGCTGCTGCCCTGCTCATTGCTTTTTTAACAGTGAGTTTCCATTCAATAAAAGCGGCGATGGCCAACCCGGTTAAAAGTTTAAGAACTGAATAAAATAATAATCATGATAAAAAATTATCTGCTGACCGCCCTCAAGAATTTCAGAAAACAAAAATTGTTTTCCCTGATCAATATTTTGGGGCTTACCATCGGCATTACCTGCTGCCTGCTGCTTTTCCTGTTCATCTTCAATGAATTCAGTTATGACAAATTTCATAAAAACGGAAAGGATATTTACCGAATCATGCGTGTGGGCAATCTGAACGGAAGCCGTCAGGAAATTCCTTATGTATCGGCTGCTTATGCTCCCGCTTTAATGAATGACTTCCCGGATGTAATTGAAAAAGCAGTACGGGTAATGAGAGATAATGACCTGATCAGCTATAATAACATCTCATTCAATGAAAAAAATATTTACCTGGCTGACAGCGATTTCTTTAGTGTATTCAGCTTTAATCTCATCAGAGGCAACCCCGGGACAGTGCTTAAAGAACCCAACAGCATTGTGGTTACTGAAACAACGGCTAAAAAATATTTTGGAAATGAAGACCCCATCGGAAAGATTTTACAATTCAACAAAAGCCAGCAATTAAAAGTCACCGGCATTGCCAAAGATGTGCCGGTGAATTCTCATTTGCAGTTTGACATGGTGGTTCCGCTGGAACTATTAAAATCATCCCGGCCGGATTGGTTCACCAATTTCTCTCTTAATACTTTGTTTACCTACATACAACTAAAGCCCAATACGGATCCAGCGCTGCTGGAAAAGCAATTCGGAGGGTTTATGGATAAATATCTTGGAAACTTTTTTAAAGAGATCGGCCAGAAAATGGAACTCATTGCAAAACCCTTAAACAAAATTTATTTTGCTGCGAATGCATTCGATAGCGTCAAGCACGGAAACAAGAAAATGGTGTACATCTTTATGTCCATTGCCCTGCTGATTTTGTTAATTGCCTGTATGAACTTTATCAATCTTTCTACGGCCAGGGCCGCAGAACGATCTAAAGAAGTCGGATTACGAAAAGTACTGGGCGCCGTAAAAAAGCAATTGATCGGCCAGTTTATTCTGGAGTCAGTATTGTTTGCCACACTTGCCTGTTTCCTTTCCATCGGTTTAACAGAATTATTGATGCCGGCTTACACCCATTTCCTGGGATATGATCTTCCTTCTTTCCGGGGCAATCCGTGGTTTTATGTATGCATAGCAGGGATCATCGCTGCAGTAGGCTTGGTGGCAGGATCATACCCCGCCATATTACTTTCTTCATTCTCCCCCATAGAATCACTGAAAGGAGTGCTGAGGGCGGGAAAAAAAGGAACTTCTTTCAGAAAAGTTTTAGTGGTTTTTCAATTCACTGTTTCCGTAATACTGATTATTTGTGTTGTGGTGATCATTAAGCAGATGAGCTATATAAAGAATACGGATCTTGGATTCAATAAAGAGCAAACCATGATCATCCGGTTCGATAACTATGATATTGCCAGCAAGGGGCATCAATTTAAAAATGAATTATTATCCATCCCCGCAGTGCAGGATGTATCATTAATGTCCGGCGAACCAGGCGGTTTCCATGACAGCTATCCATTTGAAGCCGAGGCAAACCCCACTGAAAAATATTTATTCAATACAGAATTCACCGACATGGATTTTGTAAAAACATTAGGGTTAAAAATAATTGCAGGCAGAGACCTGTCTGATCAGTTCGGAACAGATTCTTTACAGGCATCGTTGATCAATCGTACTGCTGCCGTAAAATTGGGATATACGCCGGATCAAGCCATCGGTAAGTGGATCTTCAATACAATTCGTGACAGTATAAAAAGAACTATCGTCGGGGTGGTGGAAGATTATCACTTTGCTTCTTTAAAAGATCCTATCAACCCGTTGGTCATTTCCCCCGGAAAAGATAATCGTCTTGCATTAATCAAAATAAAATCTGCCGACCCGGGTCCGGTAATAAACAATGTCAGAAAAGTGTATTCAAGTATTGCTCCCGGCTATCCTTTTGAATATAGCTTCCTGGATGAGCGTTTCGATCAGTTGTACCGGGCTGAATCCAGGCAGGAGTCTGTATTAGGTATTTTTTCCATCATTGCTATTTTTGTTGCTTGCCTCGGATTATTCGGATTAGCCTCTTACACAGCTATCAGGAGAACTAAAGAAGTAGGAGTAAGAAAAGTGCTGGGCTCTTCTGTACAAAACATCGTGATACTTCTTTCCAAAGATTTATTGAAGCCGGTGTTGCTGGGCGCTTTAATTGCTATCCCGGCCGGTTATTTTGCCATGAATAAATGGCTGGAAAGTTTTGCATACCGGATAGAATTTCATTGGTGGATATTTGCGCTGGCAATTGGTATAGCTATAACGATTGCATTGCTGACAGTTGGCATACAGGCAATCAAAGCGGCAATGGCCAACCCGGTAAAATCCTTACGAACGGAGTGAAAAATATTAGTTTAATGGTCAGAGGTTTTAATTGTTTTTATTTCTAACCGTCGAATCTGGCTACAGACTGAAGGCCATATAACAATAAAACAATTTTTCTATGTTTAAAAATTATTTAAAAACAACCTGGCGCAATCTTCAGAAGAATAGTATTCTTTCACTGATAAACCTGGGAGGATTATCTGTCGGTATTGCAGCTGTGTTGTTAATTGGCTTATATATTTTCAGCGAAACGGGCTATGATGATTTCCAGCAAAACAAATCGTCATTATATCGAGTAGGATTTCATTACTGGCAAAATGGAAAATCACTTGGCGAAGGCGCCTCTTTTACCGCACCTTTTGGTGCCGACGCAAAAAATGAATTTCCTGAAGTGAAAGATTATACAAGAATATCTTCCGAACGTATTGCTTACGTGAGCTACAATGACAAAATGCTGAAGCTGGAAAATATTCATCATGCTGATTCTAACTTTTTTCATCTTTTTTCCTTCAAGCTTCTGAAAGGAGACCCAAAAACGGTTTTAAAAGAACCCTATTCTCTTGTTTTGACAAGTGAAACGGCAAAGAAATTATTTGGAAGCGAAGAAAACGCAATGAATAAAATAGTCAAGCTGGATAATCAGATTAATTTTATGGTTACTGGTGTTGCACAGGAAGCGCCGGCCAACTCACATCTCAGCTACAATGCTTTGATTTCATTTGCTACGCTGTACAAGGAGCCTAATAATTTTATGGATTGGAATGGTGGCCAACAATACATAACTTATTTACAATTAAAAGAAAAAACTGATGTTGCTACGCTGGAAAAAAAGTTGCCTGCCTTTATGTGGAACCACATTAACGAACAATATTCAAAGGTTGGGATTAAAGTTGATGCATCTCTGCAACCGATAAAAGATATTCATTTGTATTACAGCGATAATTCGGAAACATTACGTACTAATATTTTTGTATTTGGCATAGTTGCATTACTGATCCTCATCATATCCTGTGCAAATTATATCAACATCAGTATAGCGGGAAGTATAACAAGATTCAAAGAAGTTGGTGTAAGAAAAGTATTGGGAGCAGGACGTGGCAATTTAGTAAAGCAATTTCTCACTGAAACAGTACTCCTGACAACTATGGCATTCTTTATTTCTATTGTCTTAGTGTCATTGCTCAAGCCGGCATATCAGTATATTATCGGTAAAAGCTTGCCATCGTTAAGTATAAATATTTTACCTATTTTATTATTACTGCTTATTATTGTTATGTTAGTAGGCATCATCGCAGGAAGCTATATTGCTTTTTATCTTTCTTCTTTCAATGTAACCAGAGTTTTCAAATCATTGATACCAAAAAATTCTCCTGCAATTTTCAGAAAGAGCTTAATTGTCATGCAGTTTATTATTGCAGGAGCATTAATGGCCTGTACATTTATAGTCTCGCTTCAGTTACAGTACAGCAAGCACATCAACATGGGTTTTGACAAAGACAAAATACTTGTCTTGCCGCTGGTGGGAGATAATACCCAGGCTGCCTGTACTACATTGCAAGAAAAGCTTTCACAAATGTCTGCAGTACAGCAAGTATCTGCACTTTCGGAAATTCCATACGATGGTATTACGAGTAATGGGTTTATTCCTGAAGGCGAAACCAAAGCCATGATAATCCATGAGCTTGATGCAGATGAAACGTTTCCAAAAACTTTCAATATTAATATGGTTGCCGGAGAATTCTTCTCTAAAGATCATCCGGCCCTTCAGGATGGATATGTGATTAATGAAACACTGGCAAAAACACTCGGCTGGCAAAATCCTTTAGGGAAAACCATCAGTAGAGATGGAAACCATAAAGTAATTGGAGTAATCAAAGATTTTCATTTCGCTTCTTTGCATGATAATATTGAACCGCTCATTATCACCAATAAACCCTGGAAAGACCGGTTCGCTTATATAGCTTTAAAGTATCAGGGAGATAATATTTCAGCTTTGATTGATGATGTAAAGAGAACCTGGAAAGCTACCATACCTAACGCTTCTTTTGATTATTGGTTTTTAGATGATGCGTTTAATACAGTTTATAAAAATGAAGAACGGTTTCAGCAAATGTTTCTTTATTTCTCAGCACTATCCATTATACTTTCCTTAGCAGGTATTTTTGGACTGGTGACGCTCACCATTAAACAACGTACAAAAGAATTTGGTATCAGGAAAGTGTTAGGAGCAGGGTTCACTGATATGATTCAGCTTATTGCGAAGGATTTTGTATGGCAAATCATTTTAGCTACTATCATCGCTGCTCCACTTGCATGGATCTATATGAATAAATGGTTGCAAAATTTTGCTTATCGCATACAAATAAGCGGGTGGGTCTTTGTGTTTTGCGGTGTAATAATTCTTGTAATTACAATTATAGTAATAAGTTTTCAGGCAATCAAAGCGGCAATGGCCAACCCGGTAAAATCCTTACGAACGGAGTGAAAATGGATTTAATCCCGGCTGATAGCATCGGGGTGAACAGCCTCCGCTCCGAATGAACTGTGGCTGGCGGGAAAAAATGAGAAATGAGTTGTTACTTCACAAATAATAAAATGCAAGAAGATGTTCAGGAACTATTTAAAAATTACTTTCAGAGGCCTTTGGAAAAATAAAGTTTTTTCTGCCATTAATATTTCCGGGCTGGCAATCGGTATGTCCAGCGCCTTACTTATCTTTTTATGGATGCAGAATGAGTGGAGCATGGACAGGTTTCATAAAAATGAAAAAAGAATCTATTTAATGTATAACAGGGATAAAGACTCCCGGGGGGAAACATGGGCATGGCCTAATACTCCCAAAATACTGGCATCCACTCTTAAAAAAGATTACCCGGAGGTGGAAGATGTAATCCGTTTTAATAATATAACATTTTTACTTTCTGCAGGAGAAAAAAAGCTGAACAAAAGAGGCGCTTTTGTGGATAGCGGTTTCCTGAATATTTTTTCTTTTCCCCTGTTAGAAGGGTCCCCGAAAAATATTTTGAAAGGCAGCTACAGTATGGTGCTTACGGAAAAGCTGGCTAAAGCTCTTTTTGGAAATGAAGATGCGGTTGGCAAAATCGTAAGGGTGGACAGTGTGAATAATTGTACCGTAACCGGCGTGTTAAAAGACCTCCCCGGCAATACACAATTTGATTTTGAATATTTGTTATCCTGGAATTATATGCACAAATTAGGGTGGGATGATGAAAACTGGGACAACAATTCTGTAAAAACTTATGTATTATTAAAACAGGGAGCATCCGCTTCTGAATTCGATTCTAAAATAAAAGATATTACCATTAATCATACCAAAGGATCACCTGCTGCTTCCACAACAGAAGTATTTACTCAGCCCCTGAGCAGGGCTTACCTGTATGCAAAATCAGGTAATGGGAAATTGGTGGGCGGACAAATAGTTACGGTAAGGTTGTTTGGCATCATCGCAGCTTTCATTTTATTGATTGCGTGTATCAACTTTATGAACCTGAGTACAGCCAGGAGCGAAAAAAGAGCAAAAGAGGTAGGCATACGCAAAGTGGTAGGTGCGCAAAAATATTCCCTCGTATTTCAATTCCTGGGTGAGAGTATTCTAATTAGTGTACTTGCATTTGTCATTGCCTTATTTATCGTACAAATCAGCCTGGGTTCATTCAACCAGTTAGTAGGTAAACAACTTTCTATTGATTACACTAATCCTTTGCTTTGGACCTTTTCACTATTGTTCATCCTTTTCACAGGAGCTTTAGCCGGCAGTTATCCTGCCTTTTACCTGTCTGCTTTCAGGCCGGTAAAGGTGCTGAAGGGCGCTTTTAAAAAAGCGAATGCGCTGATCACACCCCGGAAAGCTTTAGTGACGGTACAGTTCACCTTTGCCATTATACTGATCATATCTACCATCATTGTGGCAAGACAAATCAATTATGGAGCGGAAAGGCAATCAGGGTATAATCAGAACAACCTGGTTTACCTGTTTACCCAGGGGGATGTGGACAAGCATTACCAGGCCATTAAAAACGAATTACTGAGTAGCGGCGTGGCATTATCAGTTACCCACTCTGCCAACCCGATAACGCAGCGCTGGGGCGACAGTTGGGGTTTTCAGTGGAAAGGAAGTACTAAAGCAGACGAGAAAATAGATTTTCTGCGTATGGGCTCTGATGCCGGCTTTGTCAAAACCATGGGTTTAAAACTGGTTGGGGGAAGGGATATTGATATTTATAATTATCCGACGGACAGTAATGCCATTTTATTAAATGAAGCAGCCGTACGTGCCATGCACGTTAAAGATCCGATAGGATTGACGATGCATTATACCGGCGATACAAATATGTTTCATGTAGTGGGCGTCATTCATGATTTTATCATTGAATCGCCATTCCAGAAAGAGATCAGCCCCATGATTGTTTTTGGGCCGGGACTCGATTATTTCCAGGTAGTACATATCCGGCTTAATCCGGAAAAGCCTGCTTCTGCAGCCATTGCAGGAGTGCAGGAAATTTTTAAAAAGTACAACCCGATGTATCCTCCTGAATATGTTTTTGCTGATGAATCTTACGCAAAGAAATTTAAGGAAGCCGAACGTACCGGCACATTAGCCGCATTGTTTGCAGGATTAACAATTTTTATTTCATGCATGGGATTATTTGGGCTGGCAACGTATATGGCAGAAAGCCGCATCAAAGAAATTGGCGTAAGAAAAGTACTTGGCGCCTCCGTTATAGGTATTACTTCTTTGCTTTCAAGAGATTTTTTAAAATTAGTCCTGGTGTCTTTTGTAATTGCAGCGCCTATTGCCTGGTGGGCAATGAGTAAATGGCTGGACAGTTACACATACCGTATTCAAATGGAATGGTGGGTATTCCTTTTTGCAGGTATTATTTCCCTGATTATTGCAATGGTAACAGTAAGTTTCCAGGCTATACGGGCAGCAATAGCCAACCCGATAAAATCTTTGCGAACAGAGTGAAAAAGGATTTTATTCCCGGTCATAAGCGTCGGGGTAAAAAGCCTCCGTTCTGAATGAGTAATGGTTGACAGGAAGCTTAAAGAGTGAATACGTTTTATGTACGCATTGGCACAATAACTGTCCGTTTTCGTACACTAACATACAGGTATCATTCCGTACCTCTTGTTACACAGTTCATTTGAATATTGGCATAAGGGTTGAAATTAAAATCCGGATATAAAATCATAATCAGATATGCTGGAACTTAAAGGGATCTACAAATGGGTGAACACAGGAAACCATCGCACTTTCTTATTAAAGGATGTGGACATGTCGGTAAAGGCAGGCGAATTCATTTCCATCATGGGCCCTTCCGGCTCCGGCAAATCCACTTTGCTGAACGTGATCGGAATGCTGGATGAATTCAACGAAGGCGAATATAATTTTTTGAACGAACCGGTGCATAAGCTGAAAGAAAAGCAGCGCTCCGCTTTATACAAACAATACATCGGTTTTGTATTCCAGGCGTATCACCTTATTGATGAACTGACGGTTTATGAAAACATTGAAACACCACTTATTTATCAGAATATAAAATCTTCGGACCGTAAAGCCATGGTGGCCGATATGCTGGATCGTTTTCAGATCGTGGGTAAAAAAGACCTCTTCCCTACCCAGCTGTCCGGCGGGCAACAACAATTAGTGGGCATCGCCAGGGCGCTGATCGCTAATCCGAAATTATTATTGGCAGATGAACCGACCGGCAATCTGAATTCCAAACAGGGAGAAGAGATCATGAATTTATTCAAACAACTGAATCATGAAGGAATGACCATTATCCAGGTAACCCATTCGGAGAAAAATGCTGCTTACGGATCTCATATCATCAATCTCCTGGATGGAATGATACAGAATAATTAACCATGAATAATTAATAACTGATAATGAAAAATATTTTTTTTAGCTTATCTCTTATCATTTCACATATATTGGTAAGCGGCCAGGATCAAAAGCTGAGCTTGCTGCAATGTGTGGAAACAGGAATCACCAACAACCTGCAGGTACAGCAAAGCGGCTTGCAGGTGCAATCCAGTGAAATATACTGGAAACAGGCAAAACTGAATTTGCTTCCTAACCTGAATGGTTCTATCAGCCATGGCATCAACCAGGGTAAAAGTATCAATCCTTATACCAACAGTTACATTAACCAGAATATTACTACAGGCAGTTATAATCTGACCGGAGGAGTTGTATTGTTCAATGGTTTTTCATTATTGAACAGTGTAAAACAAACTTCGCTGGCTTACCAGGCATCGAAAATGGACTGGCAGCAGGCAAAAGATAATATTACTATCAACATCATCTTAGCTTACCTGCAGGTGTTGAGCAATGGAGAACAACTGCAACAGGCAAAGAACCAACTTGAATTGTCAAAACAACAGGTGGATCGCCTGGAATTACTGAATCAGAAAGGAGCTATTAATCCGTCTGACCTGTCTGACCTGAAAGGGCAGTATTCCGGCGACCGTTTAAGCATTATCAATGCTCAGAATGCAATGGAATCTTCCAAACTGACCTTGTGCCAGCTTATGAATATCCCTTATAATAAAAATATGGAACTGGAAATGATCAGTACCGAATCCCTGGCCACGAAATATGAAGACACTCCTGATAAAATATATACAACAGCGCTAACACAACTGGCATTGATAAGGTCTGCGGACCTGCACGAACTCAGCGCAGAAAAAGGATTAAAAGTGGCAAAAGCTGCTTTTTATCCTACACTTAGCTTCGGTGCTAATACCAATACGAACTATTCCAGCGCCGCCAGCCAGGAAACCCTCATCAATACGAGCACTGTAGCGTCTAATAATTATGTTATCGTCAATAACACACAATATCCGGTAATGACCCAGGTAAACAATTACGGTTCACAAAAAATCAATTACGGAAAACAATTAAGTAATAACCGCTTCACTTCTTTTGATCTCAGTCTCCGCATTCCCATTTTCAATTCATTGCAGGCAAGAAACCAGGTGAAGCAATCACAACTCATTTTAAAAAATACCCGGATCATTGCTTCGGCCACCCGCACTCAATTGCAACAGAATATTGAACAGGCTTATATCAATATGACCAGCGCATCGGACAGCTACAAAACACTATTAGACCAGGTGTCTGCATATTCGGAATCATTCCGCATTGCTGAAGTTCGTTTTAATTCCGGACTTGGCACTCCGATAGATTACCTTACCGCAAAAAATAATATGGACCGGGCCAACATCAATCTTATCAACGCTAAATACGACTATGTATTGAGGACAAAGATCCTTGACTATTACCAGGGAAAGCCTTTGTGGTAGTTCTAAATATTAATGAACACTTTTTTAAGTGTTTGTTATTCTGCATTCCCAAGTGTATTTGTCCCATAGGGGCAATTTTTGGGTAATTTTAGAATAGCAGGTAATTTGGTGAAGCCCCTTAGGGGCGATATTAAAATTTATTTATGGCTAATACTTATTCTCAAATTTCAATACACACTGTATTTGCAGTGAAAGGCAGAGAGAATCTTATTACTAGCGAATGGCGGGATGAACTTCACAGGTATATATCCGGAATTATCAGAGGTAATGGCGCTACCCCGTTAGCTGTTGGGGGCTGGAAAGATCATGTTCATACTTTTTTCGGAATGCCTCTGACTACTTGCATTGCCGATTTCATGAGTATAATTAAAGCAAACAGCAGTAAGTGCCCGCCTGACCGGATGGGCAGGGGTGAATGAAAAGAATTTTGTGAAAGGAAAATTTCAATGGCAATCAGGTTATGGTGCTTTTTCTTATTCCCGCAGTCAAAGAGATCGGGTAATCAAATATATTATAACACAAGAAAAACATCATAGAATTAAAACGTTCAGAGAAGAATATTTAAAAATGTTATCAGATTTTACAGTAGAATATAACGAAAAATATCTTTTTGAGTTTTATGATTAATCAAATATAAAATACCGCCCCTACAGGGCTGCATTCACCATGTAAATAATTTTTTACCAAATTTTCGGCCATAATGGCCTACACTAATTCCTTCCCGCTCCTAAATACAAAAACTTAATCTTTCAAACACTAATCTCCCGGAACATTAAAAATAACCCTGCGCTAACCCTTCCAATCATTATCTTTGCCGCCTGTCATTTACCGGGAAAATATCCCTTAATTTGTCACTTTTTAGCATATGAAATTCTATAACTGGCTCATCAAATACAGGCTTCTGATCGGCATCATACTGATAGTTGCCGGTGGGGTTTTCAATTACACTTCATCTTTCTGGCCTGCCTTCCCGTTATATTTTGTGGGAGTGATCCTTATTGCAGGTCATTTTTTCTTTGGCCCGCTGCGGCTGATACAAAACTACCTGGAAAGCGGTGATATTGAAGGAGCCGAAAAAATTCTGAATTCCATAAAAGCTCCCGGTCTTTTATACAAGCCCATCCGTTCTGTCTATTACACATTAAAAGGAAATGTGGCGATGATGAAGCAGGACTTTGATGGCGCCGAGAAGATGATGAAAAAAGGATTGGATCTCGGAATGCCGATGAAAGAAGCCGAAGGCGCCAGCCTGCTGCAAATGGGAATGCTCTCCATGCAGAAAAACGACCTGAAGCAGGCAGAAAGTTATATACGCTCTGCTTTAAGAAAAGGATTGCCTGATAAAGAAAACGAAGCAGCAGCCTACCTGCAGATGTGCAGCCTCATGATGAATAAAAGGGAATTCCGTGCCGCTAAAGATTTTTTCCGTAAAGCAAAGGCATTGAAACCTACCACTTCCCAGATCGTGGATCAGATCAAACAGATTGAAAAATATATATCGAGAATACCCGGATAATGAAGAACCGGAATTTTCGGGGTTAAAACACAGTACGAGGAAATTCGAAAAGAGTTTCCTCTTTTTTATTGAGGCGCATCATCAGTAAATTTGCTGAATGGCTTCGCAAAAAGAAAAACTGGAACAGAAATTTTCAGAAGAATATAATAAGCTGAATGAACAGCAGCGCCTGGCTGTGGATACCATTGAAGGGCCGGTGATGGTGCTTGCCGGACCCGGAACAGGGAAGACACAGGTTCTTGCCTGCCGTGTAGGAAAAATATTACTGGAAGGCGTTGCTAATCCTGAAAATATTCTCTGCATCACTTTCACCGATGCCGGGGCAGTGGCCATGCGTCAGCGATTACTTGAATTCATCGGGCCCACGGCTTACAAGGTCAGCATTTATACTTTCCATTCTTTTTGCAACAGTGTGATCCGTGAAAATATTGCCCTCTTCAACAAAAAAGAACTGGAAGCCGTAAGCGACCTGGAAAGAGTGCAGATCATCAAGGAGCTGATTGACGGTTTTGAAAATGATAACCCGCTGAAGCGTTTTAAGGGTGATGTTTATTATGATCTCGGAAACCTTACTTCTCTTTTTTCTGCCATCAAAAAAGAAGCATGGGAAACAAACTGGCTGCTTGGTAAAATTGATGATTATGTTGCAGGCATTCTTCCCGAAACAGACGGCTTCTATAACAAAAGAGAAAAGAAAAAAGGAATTCATGTTCTCACTCAAAAAGGGAAAGATGAAATGGAACGGATGGAGAAGTTGAAAGCAGCAGTAAAAACATTTCCCGTTTATCAAAAAGCGCTTGATGAAAGGCATCGCTATGATTTTGACGATATGATCAACTGGGTCATTGACCTGTTCGAAAAAAATAAAGAAGTATTGCTGCGTTACCAGGAACAGATGCAATACTTTCTCGTAGATGAATACCAGGACAGCAGCGGCTCACAAAACAGGATCGTGGAACTATTGATCAGTTACTGGAAAGATGAAAAACCAAATCTTTTTGTAGTGGGTGATGATGATCAAAGTATTTACCGGTTCCAGGGTGCAAACCTTAAAAACCTGATGACACTTGCTGCTAAGTTTGAAAAAGATCTCAAGAAGATCGTGCTGGACAAAAACTACCGGAGTGTGCAGCCCATTTTGGATGCTGCAAAACTGCTGATCGAAAACAATCAGCAAAGATTGGTTAACCAGTACAACGATCTGACCAAAGACCTTATTGCTGCCGGTGAAGAGCTGAAAAATTTAGATATCAAGCCGGAGATCCGTTGCTATGAAAATGAATTTTCCGAAAATGTACATGTGGCATTATCCATCAAACAAATGGTTGATTCAGGAACCAGGCCGGGCGATATTGCCGTTATTTATAAAGAACACCGCTTCGGTGATGAGCTGATCAGGTTTTTGCAATTACAAAACATTCCTTTTTTTGCAAAACGTTCTGTCAATTTGCTGGAAGATCTTTTTATCAATAAAATTCTGAACATCATTCGCTATGTGATCGCAGAACTGGACACGGAATACAGCGGCGAGCCTTTGCTATTTGAAATACTCCACTATGATTTTTTTACAATTCATCCTCACAGGATCGCAGCGATCTGCAATGAAGTAGCGGACAACAAATACAAAGAAAACAGCATTAAAAATATCCGGGCATATTTACTGGATCTTTCAAAAAAAGAAAACGGCACTTTATTTTCCCAAAACGAGGATACGGAGAAACTGGTACGGGTAAGTGCCCTTCTTGAAAACCTGCAAAAAGAAATTTATAACAGGCCGGTGGCGCACTGGTTTGAATACCTGGTAAATGAAGGCGGCATCCTTGCATACATCATGAACCATACGGAAAAGCTATGGCTCATGGAAATGCTTACCTGCCTGTTTGACTATATCAAGGATGAAATGCACCGCCAACCGGAAATGACCCTGAAACAACTGATGCACCAGATAGACCTGATGAAAGAAAATGACCTGCGGCTGGAGTTGGTGCAGACTACCGGCAGCGAGACCGGTGTAAACCTGATGACCTGCCACGGAAGCAAAGGACTGGAGTTCGAAAATGTGTTCCTGATCAATGCAAGAAATGATATCTGGGAGGGAAAAAGAAAAAACAACAAAGGATTTCGCTTGCCGCCCAATGTGTTTGAACTGGACAGCGACGCCGAAATAACCGAAGAGCTGCGCCGGCTATTTTATGTTTCAGTCACCCGTGCAAAAAAGCACTTGTTTATTTCCTATCCTAAAATGAAAAATGAAGGATCGTTGCTGGAACCTTCCCAATTCGTGGAAGAGATCCGTCAGCCGATGAGCTTAGTGCTTAACAATATCCTGTTGGATGAAAATGACAAGTTCCGTTTTTCAGCATTGCGCTTCGGCGTGATTCAAAAACCCGTACTGGAGCAATTGGAAAAAGAATACACGGACCGCTTGTTGCAAAATTTTTCAATGAACGTAACGGCTCTGAATAATTTTCTCGATTGCCCGTTGCATTTTTATTACAACACCCTGGTAAAGATCCCTTCGGCAAAAAGTGAAGCAGCTGCATTCGGCACGGCAGTACACGCCGCACTTGCTGATTTTACAAACAAAATGATGGAGAACAGGAAGATCTATCCCGGAAAGGAATTTTTGCTCTCAAGGTTTTGTTACCACCTCAATAAAGAACGGGAGATCTTCACCAAAGAAAGCCTCCGGCGCTTTTTGGATGGCGGGCAGGACATATTGAGTAACTACTTCAATAATTACTATGACCCCGCCCCGAAAAATGAATTCATCTTAACCGAATACCCGCTAACAAAAGTTGTCCTTGATAATATACCCCTGAAAGGTTTTACCGATAAAATACAGTTTTGGGGAAAAGAGATTGCCATCACCGACTATAAAACCGGCAGTTTTGAAAAAGCAAAACGCAGAGGAGAATTTTTAAGGCCGGGGGAAAAGGCTGAATTTCCGAACGGGGGAAATTACTGGCGCCAGGCAGTGTTTTATAAAATTCTTGTTGACAACCTCCCGGGGAAAAACTGGAAAGTGCTTTATGCCCAGTTTGATTTTGTAGAGCCGGTAAATGATGATAAGTTCATAATAGAAAAAATTCCGATCACCGCAGTAGATGAGAACCATGTAAAGCAACAGATCAGAGAGGTTTGGGAAAGGATAAGGCTGCATGATTTTTATACCGGTTGTGGTGAACCTGATTGCGAATGGTGCAATTTTGCAAAGAATAATAAAATCTATATCCGCCTCGAAGAAGAAGAGCCTGCAGAGCTATAAGTAACTATTTGAAGATTTGGCGGATTATTAGGAATACTCCATCTGTAAATCGGTTCAAACTTGCTAAGTTTGCCCCTCGTTCACTATCAAAAACATTGATGAAGAAAGTCTTTCTTTTTCTCTTACTGGCGATCCTGATCGGTCAGCAATTCACGATGGTCACGGGCTGTGCCAATATCATTCCGCCTGCCGGAGGGCCAAAAGATACCATTCCGCCTGTATTGATCAAATCCACTCCTCCTGATTCATCAAAGAATTTTCATGGCAACCATATCACTATGGTTTTTGATGAGTTTATTGATGTGCAAAGCCCGAGAGAAAACCTGATCGTATCTCCCGTCTATAAAAATTTTCCGGATGTCACTTATAAACTGAATACACTCTCTGTCAAGCTGAGAGATTCGCTGGAACCCAATACTACCTACACGCTCAATTTTGGCAAAGCTGTCCGGGATATCAACGAAGGAAATATTTTAAAAGATTTTACTTATATTTTTTCCACCGGTAATAGTTTTGACTCCCTGGAATTAAAAGGAAAAGTAATTCTTGCAGAAGATGGTAAAATTGACTCCACTCTTACCGTGGCGCTGTATCGTAACGGTGCGGATACTGCTGTGATGAAAGAACGCCCCAGGTACATAGCACGCCTTGACGGAAAAGGAAATTTTATTTTCAAAAATCTCCCTGCGGGAAACTTTTATTTATATGCATTCAAAGATGCGGGTGGTTCTCTTCGCTTTACAGACACCACGCAACTATTTGCATTTTTGGGCCGGCCCATAGTGACCGATCAAAAAAATGAACCTTTTACTCTTTATGCTTTTAGCACTAAAAAACCTGCGCCTGCAACAACAGCAGCTTCCGGGTTAAGTATGCGAAAACCCGTTGGAGGAAAACCGGACCAGAGATTACGTTTCCAGCCAAACATCGAAAATAATAAGATGGACCTGCTCAGCCCCTTAATTCTCAGCTTTGAGGTTCCGCTCAGGTCTTACGACTCAACGAAGATCAGCTTCAGTACAGATTCAGCTTTTACCCCGGTAAATAATTTTTCATTGGACATAGACAGTACCGATAAAAAGCTGGAAGCAATCTATGCCTGGAAACAGAACACTCTTTATCATCTGATACTGGATAAAGATTTTGCAGAAGACACCACCGGGAAAAAATTATTAAAAACCGATACCCTTACTTTTACCACAAAGAAAAATGAGGATTATGGCAAATTATCGATCCGATTCAAAAACCTGGACCTTTCAAAAAATCCTGTGCTGCTCTTTGTTCAGAGTGATGCAGTGAAAGGATCTTATCCTCTCAGTTCTACTGAATTTTCAAAAGATCTTTTTGTACCCGGCGAATATGAACTACGCATATTAGATGATACTAATAAGAACGGCAAATGGGATCCGGGAGAATTTTTCGGAAAACACCTGCAGCCGGAAATCGTAAGGCCGCTCAGCCGCAAGATCACCGTAAAACGGGATTTTGAAAATGAATTTGACATAGATGCTTCTTCCACTCAATGACCGGCAGTTCAATTTTCAATTGGGCATCATTGAGGGCAGCTTTATCTTTGCTCCATGCAATTCTCTTCCCAGCTCCTGGAAAACGCCGTAAATGAATTTGCCAAACTTCCGGGCATCGGAAAAAAGACGGCATTGCGCCTGGTGCTTCATCTTTTGAAACAGGATACCGGCGAAGTTTCTCATTTCAGTGAAGTGATCTCTAAAATGAGAACAGAAATAAAATTTTGCCAGCGCTGCTTCAATGTTTCGGATGGCGATATCTGTTCCATCTGCTCCAACTCATTGAGGAAACAGGACATGATCTGCGTGGTGGAAAACATCCGTGATGTGATCGCCATTGAGAGCACCCAGCAATACAGTGGCACGTATCATGTCTTGAACGGGATCATTTCTCCCCTGGATGGCGTTGGTCCTGATCAGTTAAATATCGAATCTCTCGTTGCAAGAGTGCAAAAAGAAAAAACACAGGAGATCATTTTTGCCTTGAACCCAAATATACAGGGCGACACCACTATTTATTATATCCAGAAAAAACTGCAACCCTTCAACGTCCGGGTGACAACCATCGCAAGGGGTATCGCTTTTGGCGGTGAACTGGAATATGCGGATGAAATGACATTAGGCCGCAGCCTGCAAAACCGGCTTCCGGTTGAGAGTTACGTATCGAACCGCTGATTTGACCTTTTACCGGTTAACTATTAACTTTGTTTCTCTGACAGGCGGATTTGTTTATTGTTCGGCCTGCTCGCCCGGGTTTATTAAAGAAACTAAGGGAAAACAGAACTAATAAACGTCAAAAAACTCCAGCTAAGTTTCCGGCGTTTACGGTTCGTAAAAAAAAATTATGAAGACAATTGAAGATTGTTTAAATGAGCGCATCGTTATCATTGACGGCGCCATGGGCACCATGATACAGCGTTACAAATTAACGGAAGAAGATTATCGCGGAGAGAGATTCAAAGACTGGAAATATGATGTGAAAGGAAACAATGACCTGCTCTGCCTCACGCAGCCGCAGATCATCAAAGAAATTCACAAACAATATCTTGATGCAGGCGCTGACATCATTGAAACAAATACATTTAATGCACAGCGTGTTTCACTGGCCGATTATCACATGGAAGACCTGGCCTATGAAATCAATCTTGCAGCAGCAAAGATTGCAAAGGAAGCAGTGAAAGAATCAGGGAAGCAGGCCTGGGTGGCAGGCGCCATCGGCCCGATGAATAAAACCCTATCACTTTCCCCGGATGTAAATAACCCCGGCTACCGCTCAGTCACGTTCGATGAAGTGGTGAATGCATACTATGAACAGGTGAAAGGATTGGTGGAAGGTGCTGTGGACCTGCTGCTGATCGAAACGATTTTTGATACGCTGAATGCAAAGGCAGCCATTTTTGCAATAAAGAAATATTTCAGGGATAATGATCATCCCGGGATTCCCATCATGATCTCCGGCACCATCACTGATGCCAGCGGCAGAACATTGAGCGGACAAACACTGGAGGCATTTTATACATCAGTGATGCATGCAAGGCCTTTGAGCATAGGATTGAACTGTGCATTGGGGGCAAAGGAAATGCGCCCTCATATCCAGGAACTGGCACAGATCGCTTCCTGTTTTGTTTCAGCTTATCCTAATGCGGGCTTGCCAAACGCCATGGGTGAGTATGATGAACAGCCGGAAGATACAGCACACTTTATTGAAGATTGGGCAAAAGAAGGATTCGTCAATATTGTGGGCGGATGCTGCGGCACCACGCCGGAACATATCAGGCACATTGCAGAACATGTGAAAGACCTGAGTCCGCGGCCGGTGCCTGTTGCAGAAAAAACAGTTTAAAATTTTGTATCACTACTTTAAAAAGAAACACTTTAACTATAAATGAGTGAAGCAACACATATTAAACCCTATTTACGCTTATCAGGGCTCGAGCCTCTTACGGTTCGTCCCGATTCCAATTTTGTAAATATCGGTGAGCGGACCAATGTAACCGGGTCCAAAAAATTTGCCCGCCTCGTCAGAGAAAACAAATACGAAGAGGCATTGAGTGTAGCACGCCAGCAGGTGGAAAACGGAGCCCAGGTGCTTGACGTAAACATGGACGATGCCTTACTGGATGGTGTGAAAGCCATGACCACTTTCCTGAACCTCTTGCAAACCGAGCCGGATATTGCCAAGATCCCGATCATGATAGACAGTTCCAAGTTCGAGATCATCGAAGCGGGATTGAAATGTGTGCAGGGAAAATGCATCGTCAACTCCATCTCCATGAAAGAAGGGGAAGAGAAATTCATCCGTGAAGCAGAACTGTGCAGGATGTATGGCGCTTCCGTGGTTGTAATGGCTTTTGACGAAAACGGTCAGGCAGATACTCTTGAAAAAAGAGTCAGCGTTTGTGAAAAAGCATACAAGATTCTTACGGAAAAAGTCGGCTTTGATCCACAGGACATTATTTTTGATCCCAACATATTTGCGATCGCAACAGGCCTTGAGGAACACAATAATTATGCGGTAGATTTCATTGAAGCTACCAGGATCATCAAACAAAAGATGCCACTGGTAAAGATCAGCGGAGGGGTCAGTAATCTTTCTTTTTCATTCCGCGGAAACGATCATGTCCGTGAAGCGATGCATTCCGTTTTTCTTTATTACGCTATCAAAGCAGGCATGGATATGGGAATTGTGAATGCAGGCCAATTGGTAGTGTATGATGAAATAGAACCTGAATTAAGGCAACTGTGCGAAGACGTCATTCTCAACAGGAACAACGATAATAATGAAGCAACGGAAAAGCTGATTGTGTTTGCAGAAAATGTAAAAGCAAAAGGCAAAGCAGAAGTAAAGGATGACCTGTGGAGAAAAGGAACTGTGGAAGAACGTTTGAAACATGCACTTGTAAATGGCATTACCGATTATATTGATGGCGACACCGAAGAGGCAAGACAAAAATATCCCAAGCCATTGGATGTTATTGAAGGTCCGCTGATGGATGGAATGAATGTAGTAGGCGACCTGTTCGGTTCGGGGAAAATGTTTTTACCCCAGGTTGTGAAAAGTGCCCGGGTAATGAAAAAGAGTGTTGCTTATCTCACTCCTTTCATTGAGGAAGAAAAAGTAAAAAACCCGCAATTGTTACAAACCTCTAACGGAAAGATTTTATTGGCCACAGTGAAAGGCGATGTGCACGATATCGGGAAAAACATTGTCGGCGTAGTATTGGGATGCAATGGCTATGAAATAAAAGACCTCGGTGTGATGGTCCCGGTTGAAAAGATACTGTCTGAAGCTGAAAAGTTCGGAGCGGATATGATCGGTGTCAGCGGGCTGATCACTCCTTCACTGGATGAGATGGTGCATGTGGCGCAGGAGATGAAGAGGAAGAATATGAAACTCCCTTTGCTGATCGGCGGGGCAACTACTTCCCGTGTACATACCGCCGTGAAAATTGCACCACAGTATGATAATGGTGTGGTCCATGTTTTGGATGCATCAAAAAGTGTATCTACGGTCAGCGCCTTGCTGAACAAAGAACAGAAAGCTCCTTTCCTTGAAAACATAAAAAAGGATTACGATCATCTGCGTGAACAGTTCCTGAATAAAAAAGGAAAGAAGCTGATCCCTTACTCCGAAGCCATTGCCACAAAAGAAATATTTGACTGGGAAAATTATAAACCGGTAAAGCCAGCCGTGGATGGTGTCAAAGTTTTTAAAGACTTTGATCTTGCCACCATTGCAAAATGCCTGGACTGGAGCCCGTTTTTCATTGCCTGGGAAATGCCGGGGCATTTTCCTGCCGTATTATCCGATAAAGTTTTCGGAACGGAAGCCAACAAGCTTTATAATGACGCACAAAAACTTTTGCAACAGATCATCAAAGAAAAATGGTTCACTGCAAACGGAGTGATCGGCTTCTGGCCTGCCGTCAGCGATGGGGTTGGCACTGTCACTTTACAAACCAAGGATGGAGAAGTGAAATTAGAATTTTTGAGACAACAGTTGAAAAAAGCAGCAGGGCAACCGAGTTTTTCATTGGCAGATTTTGTTAAGCCGGGCCCAACCCCTCAAGCAGATGGAACTAATGGAGACACCGCTAAAGCCCCTTCCCAGTGGGAAGGGGAGAAACGCCCCGGTTATATGATGGCAGACCCAATGAATTATAAATTGTTAAAAGATTTTGCAAAGAAACATCGCTTTAATCCGACTAAAGCTGAAGAAATTCTTTGGGATATTTTAAAATCAAAACAATTAGAAGGCTTCAAATTCAGAAGGCAGCACATTATTGGAAACTATATTGCCGATTTTGTATGCCTTGACAGAAGTCTGGTAATCGAGATTGACGGGCTGATTCATCAACTCCCGGAAAATAAAGAAGCAGATGAAATAAGAACAAAATGGTTAATTGAAAAGGGATTTAAAGTAATAAGATTTATCAATGAGGAAGTGGTTAATAAAACAGAAGGCGTTTTGAGAACGATACTTTCAACTTTAAAGGCTCAACCAAGTATAAAAGAAAAATCCAACCTAAGTTCCCCCGCCGGGGGACAGGAGGCCGATTATCTCGGCGCCTTTGCCGTCAGTGTTTTCGGAGCAAGAAAATACATTGACAAATTCGCAAAGGAAAATGACGAATACAACAAGATCATGGTGCAGGTGCTGGCTGACCGTATGGTGGAGGCTTTTGCTGAATGCCTGCATGAAAGAGTGAGAAAAGAACATTGGGGTTATGACAAGGATGAAAACCTGACAAACGAACAACTGATCAAAGAAGAATACAAAGGCATACGTCCCGCACCGGGTTATCCTGCCTGCCCGGATCATACGGAGAAACCAAAATTATTCAAACTGCTTAATGCTACTGAAAATATAGGTATTGAATTGACGGAGAGTATGGCCATGAG